>Ga0187778_10002634_pt1 | contig 12202 bp, 15 predicted proteins | sample 1015_Q2_SP5_20_M_FD_132418 | JGI IMG/M metagenome (GOLD analysis project Ga0187778, IMG submission 132418) | Tropical peat soil microbial communities from peatlands in Department of Meta, Colombia - 1015_Q2_SP5_20_MG | ecosystem: Environmental > Terrestrial > Soil > Wetlands > Peat | place... | reverse complement strand
TGTGGGAGTGCGGTTATCCGTACGCAGTTGACTTCTCGCGCGGGTTCCCACGCTACAATCCAGGTGAGAGCGCCGCCACTGACGTGCTCGCACATAAGGAAGCTGACGCGGCTCTAATCATCGCGTCTGATCCAGGAGCGCACTTCCCGATTGCTATGGTTCGAACGCTCGCTTCAATACCCATGATTGCGATTGACCCACACGTCACACCAACGACGGAGATCGCAACGGTGCATATTCCGAGCGCAATGGTCGGTATCGAGGACGAAGGGACGGCGTACCGTATGGACAACGTTCCTATAAAAACGAGGAAGGTCGTTGAGCCGCCCACGGGGGTTCTCACCGACAAGGAAATAATTGAACGCATACACAAACGCGTCAAGGAGTTAACTGGCGTTGAAGTACCTAAGACTGTGGCCGTGGAAGCGCCATCTATCGAAGCGACTGTGCCCAGCGCGTTTGATGGCATATTGCAGCGAGCCACGTGAGGAAGGAGAGTGAGAGAACTTGAGTGAAATATTAGTCAAAAACGGGCACGTCTACGATCCTAAGAACGGCATAAATGGCGACGTCATGGACATCGCTATTAGTGATGGCAAGATCGCAGGCGAAGTTTCGTCAGCTGCTAAAGTCATCGATGCTAGCGGCAAAGTCGTGATGGCAGGCGGGATAGATATACACGCTCACGTCGCGGGTCCCAAAGTGAATGTCGGTCGTATAATGAGGCCAGAGGACAAGCTTTTCCACACCTCTAGGCGCTCTAATATGACACGATCAGGCGGCGGGTTTTCTGTACCGTCAGTATTCGAGACGGGCTACGTCTATTCAAAAATGGGCTACACGCAGGTGAATGAGGCGGCTATGCCACCGTTACTGGCGCGACACACGCACGAGGAGATACAAGACACTCCTTTGGTCGATCAGTCTGCTTATACGCTTCTTGGTAATAACTGGCTTGTGATGGAGTACATCAAACGGGGTGAAAAGGACAAACTCAACGCCTTCGTGGCATGGATGCTGCAAGCGACAAAGGGCTACTGCGTCAAACTCGTGAATCCTGGCGGTTCAGAGGCGTGGGGATGGGGCATGAACTGTGTCAACGTTTCGGATCCCGTTCCGTATTTCGATGTAACGCCCTCTGAAATAATCGCGGGATTAGCAGAGGCCAATGAGGCTTTGAACCTGCCGACGTCGATTCACCTCCACTGCAACAACCTCGGCCATCCCGGAAACTACGAAACAACCATTGAATCCATAAAACTCTTAGAAGGTAAGCTGCCAAAGAGCCGCGAAGCCCGAGATCAGATAATCAATTTCGCTCACATGCAGTTCCATTCGTACGGCGGAACTACGTGGAAAGATTTTGAAAGCGAGTCTGAAAAGATCGCTGACCGAATCAACAAGAACAAAAACATGACCGTCGACGTCGGTTTTGTGACGCTCGATGAGACGACGACCATGACCGCGGACGGCCCGATGGAGTTCTACCTGCACAACACGAACCATCTTAAGTGGGCGAACAGCGATATCGAACTGGAGACGGCAGCTGGCGTTGTGCCCTACGTATACAGTCCTAAGATTCACGTGTGCGGCATTCAATGGGCGATCGGGTTAGAACTGGCGCTCATGATAGACGATCCGATGCAGGCCTTCATCACGACTGATCATCCGAACGCTGGACCTTTCAGGCGATACCCGAGGATTATCAGCTGGCTTATGTCACACCAAGCACGGCTCGATCGACTCGAAACGTTACATAAGTGGGTGCCTGATCGTGTGAGAATCGCTGGGATTTCACGCGTCTTTGACTTCTACGATGTCGCCAAGATGACGCGCGCAGGACCAGCACGGGCGCTGGGACTTGGTGAAATGAAGGGCCATCTTGGCGTCGGCGCCGACGCTGACGTGGCGATATTCGACTACAATCCGAAGACCATGGATCCCACGACGGATCCGGCTGGTATCGAAAAGGCGTTCCAGAAAACCGCATACACCATCAAGGGCGGCGACATCGTCGTGATTGACGGAGAAGTCGTCAGCAAAGGCAACAAGCGAACAATCTGGGTTGATGCCACGAACGGTCTTACCGATCCCGCAGTGATGCAGGACATCGACAAGAAGTTCTTGCGGTTCTACAGCGTCACCATGAACAACTATCCGGTGCAGGACTCGTACGTCCATAATGGGCTTACCATCAAGCCGGAGGCGGTCTAAGTGAAGAAGATCACCCTAAAGCCTAAAGACAAGGAGTACATGTACCTCGATGCGGATAATGTCACTCCGGATCACTTTGCCGGCAAGACGCTTGATGAAGTTAGAGCTGTAGAGATCTTCGAGGGCAAGCGGACGTACGCCCTCGGAGATTACTTCGACGTCAGTGGTGAAACCGACCCGGACCCCAATGAGATTGGCATTGTGATCGATGGATCAGTGCCAAAGGTGAAGTACATCGGCATGAAGATGTCTGCGGGAAGGCTGCTCGTGAAGGGCTCTGTCGGTATGTACGTCGGAGGCTGGATGCGCGGGGGACGACTTCGCGTCAATGGCGATGCTGACGCGTACGCCGGTATAGGCATGGAGGGCGGAGAACTCGTCGTTGATGGTAACGCAGGAGACTACCTAGGGGCCAATTACCGCGGCGACTGGCGCGGCATGAAAGGCGGCAAGATAATTGTCGGAGGCAATGCGGGTAGTGACATCGGCGAGTTCATGATCGCCGGTGAGATTGTCGTAAAAGGCAACGCGGATCTCCAAGCTGGCATTCACGCAAACGGCGGTAAAATCGTTATCGAAGGCGATGCAGAAAGCCGCGTCGGTGCTCAGATGACCAAGGGCGAGATCGTCGTGCTCGGTAACATCGGGTATTGGCTGCCTGGTTTTATCTACCAGAAAGATGATCAAATCGAGTACGGTGGCACTCAGTACGCCGTAAAAGTGTACAAAGGAGACCGAGGAGAGGGCGGAAAGGGCATCTTATACTACGCAGGGGCGTAAGACGCTCCCATCTTCTTTTTTTGAGCAGAGTTCGCTAGCTTAGGCTTGCCTACAGAAGTGCACGGCGTCGCCGGTCGCCTCCGTCTCGCCATATTATAAGTGATCCAAGCCTCCTTGAGCCACATTCGCTTATCCACAAAGCCTGTGAGCCTTTGTCTGATGCAAGGCTTGTGCTACGAGGTCGTGAGGGGCGCAGCTGACATTTATATCAGTAGTTCCATAAAGGGTAATAGTCATGTTCATGTGTGATAGGTACCAGATGGACGCGTACAAGGCGCGGGGCTTCCTTCCGCACTGCGGTGTTCTCTGCGATGATGATTGCACAAATCACTCGCATACCGGCGGCTACTGTGAGCACCTATATGTTTTAATCCAAAATCGAAGCGATCTGGTTTATAAGAACCTGGGCATTCCCGTTCTCGAAGATCCAAGGGCTATATTAGGAGCGCAAATCGAAAACGTTGCTAAACGGGTCAACAAGGTCGGGATTGACGACATAATGCACTACGCTTTTGACATCTCGTGCATCCTTTCGGGACTATCAGAAAAGGCTGATTTGAATGCTCCCGAAGACACGATAAATAGCCTTGCGCGCGCAGTCACATTAGGGCTTTTTTTGGATGATCCGAGAGACGCAATAGATGAGAAAATGCTCGGAGTGCTGCTAACGCTCAAGAAACTTATTTCCAAGCACGCTGAGATGCACGCCGTCTCCGATCTGGAACACGATTTTGAGTAGGGGCGGACAACGGTTCGTGCACGCACGCTTGATGTCCACGAGCCTTACGCCGGATAACTTGAAGTATACGCTCAGGGCAGAGAACCGAGCGGACCTTAGGGCTCACGTTATTTTGTAGCTCTAGGTTTGAATGGCATTTCATATGCTCAAGAGCAAGCCAGTTACCACCGGAATAATGAGATTATCATCTATGTAAGCGGGAGTTACAAGCTCGGCCAGGGATGTTGCTAGCGCAACTAGCAACGCTCGCGTAGGCGTTACGAAAAAGGCCAATATAATACACGTCGACACAAAGAAGGCTGACGTCCCCTCGAGCGTTTTGCCCCTAAGAAGCTTGTGTTTGCCCGCGTAGTGACCAGTTATTGTGGCGATAGAATCGCTAACTGCAAGAACGAGAATGCTAAGAGCGGCAAATTCAGGTGCGAACAGGAGAATGGCGATCAGTGTCCCAACAAAGAAAATTATCGCCCCCCTCGCGGTGAACTTACTCGGCCTGTCAAATCGCGCAAAGAGCCAAGCCAGGAACGCGATGTGGTATTCGTTGTAGAGATAGACTGACACTAACAAGCAACCAATGAGGGATAAGTTGATAACGATCACGAGAGCGTGTGGTAGCGAAACGACCAGGTAAGCAAGAAAAATGCCTAGTATCAAATGCGCAACATTGCGCCGTAGCTCGAGCATATAGCCGTAGATACATCGGTGACTACAAAAGGTTAACCAAAATAAACCTGCAGCGGCCAGAAAGATGTGAGCAGTTGCCTTTGGGTCAGCTCACGATTGGTATGACGGTCAGACGATCGTAAGCGGCATTCAGGCTTTCCCTCGACGACGTCTGTGAGAGCGTTTAAATACGGTAAATACGACAAGTGCTACTATCGACATGCTCCAGCTCATGCCCGGATTGCTATATGTCTTCATCATCACTGCCGTATTCACGGTACTGCTCATAAGTGCCACCGCTGTGTTTCTTCTTTCTAGCGCTCGTGCAATCGTGCACAGGCGATACCTAAACTCAGTTTTCAACGAGAAAAACGTTGCTAAGGCGTCGAAAAGTCGACCTATCCTTGCGAAGCCCGTGGGCTTTCTCTTGAGTATTGAGGACGCAGAAACACATCGCTTACTGACTACTTTCAAGAAGCCAGCTGAACTGAGGCTCTACCACGACTTTTTCTACTTGAGACCCTATTTTTCCCGAAGCGCGTATCTCATACAAATTGAGGCCATTCATGATATATCATTTACTGGAAACATCCTCGTCCTGGCTCTCGAACATCGGGGCCGGCGCATAATCGTTAAGTGTTGGGCCCGTAACCTTGGAAATTGGCGTAATAGGCTGAAAAGATTGATATAGGAGCACAAATAGCGTTATAAACAATAAGTCTAATTATTGATACGGTGATTGATTAGCGAATGTCGCAAATCAAGCGATTAGTTTTGGACGTCTTAAAACCCCACGAGCCTACCATGATCGATGTTGCAAGCGCTATAGGAGATATAAGAAATGTTGACGGGGTCAATATGAGCTTGTACGAGGTCGATCAACAAACCGAAAATGTGAAAATCACCGTAGAAGGCACCGACGTTGATTATGATCTTGTCCTCCGTACCATCGAAAACCTGGGAGGAGTCGTTCACAGCGTGGACGAGATTATTGCTGGGAAAAGAATTGTTGAAGAAGAAGAAACGCTCCACGATCGTGGATGAGCACGAACGGGGGCCTATTTTCGCACGGCTTGCCAAAAAAGGCTAGCACGCTGCCTTTAGTTTCGTGAGCCTTAATCTCGAGGCAGGCCGCTACGTAATATTGGGGTCTGTCGATGGGCTTCTTGCCACGCTCGGTATTATCGTGGGAGTCTCAGTAACGACTGCTCAAAATTCCGTCATTGTTAGCGCGGCTTTTGGAGGTGCAATCGCACTAGCGCTGACCAATGGACTCGGGTCCTATCTCGCGGAGAGCACGATCGAATACGGAAAACTCTCAATAACCGAAAAATCGCTCTTACGTGACCTTAGTGATACCTATATCGAATCGCAAACGCGTCGGAAAATTATAAGAGACGCGTTCTCGTCTGGAGCAGCCAGTTTCATAGGGAGTCTTGTTCCCATATCTCCCTATCTATTCTCCGTTGGATCCCCGATCGCTTCGGTCTCATTAAGCTTGTCGAGCTTAGTTGTCTTAGGCGTTTATGCCGGCTATCTCTCCAAGCGAAGCTATATCATATCTATAATCAAAATGGTGGGATTAGGGGCATTGATAGTTATTGCAGTACAACTGCTACGAATCGGTCACTTAGTGCGGTAGGAAAACGCACCGGGGTCTTTCATCAATACGCTATTTTGTCCAGCTTTGTATTGCGCCTGCACGGCTTGCAGGCTTGTCCGTCACGACATAGGGGCAAGACTGTCTCACTTGCTTGGTAGTGACAGCAGTGATCGCAGCTACCAGGCATCTGACGTTCGTTATTCGGAATAACTACGATTTGCTATCGATTAATAGCAGTCGCGATAACGTGCACTTCCACGAGAATAGTTAAGATGTCTACGCGCGTCTTAGCACAGTAATGGAGGATGTAGCTGGTGCGACGCGAAATTGCTGAGTGTATGAGTCTCCTCTACAAGTGTGGACTTGCGCCTTCATTGAGCGGTAACGTCAGCGCTCGGGCGGGCGGCGTGGTGTACATCTCTCCGACGAGGGTTCCAAACTTCCGCGTCAAGAGGAGCGATGTATCCGTGGTGACGATTCAGGGTCTACACATCGCAGGCAGAACGCCGTCAACCGAACTGCCGACTCATCTCGAGATATACCGTGCGACCGAATATAAGGCGATCATCCACGTTCATTCGCGTTACGCGACGGCGCTATCGTGCTTAGGGCGCGATCTGGAACCACCGGATGTCGAAGGCAAGCATCTTCTCGGGCGTGTTCCCTTGGTTCCTTACGCAGAGCCTGGTACATACGAATTGGGCATCGCAGTATCGCGCGGAATCGCCGCATTTAGAGGAGTGCTTCTCGAAAACCACGGACAAATCGCTGTAGGAGCCAATCTTGAAGAAGCATTTATACGAGCAGAAGCTATTGAGAAAGCAGCCCAGCTCGTTTTTGATTTGAAGCTGTTTAATCGCCCATGAGTTGAATTATCACGGTCCGGTTACGTGGACGAACATCGAGTTCGATGAACACGAGTTGCTGCCACGTACCCAGCATCAAGGAGCTATTTGAAAAGGGAATCGTCACGCTCGGCTTTAGGAACGATGCTCTGATATGTGAATGACCATTCCCATCGTGCCACCGCCGGTCATGCTCATAAGGTATACCCTCAGGAGCGACACGCTCGAGTGCTTTTTTTATATCAGTAACTAGCCCTGGCTCGTATTCAATCGTCGTCACCGCTGCCGTAGAGCCAGGGACAAAAACAGTGAGCAAGCCTTCTTTCAACTCGCTGTCTCTCAGAAACTGACGAACAGGGTCTGTTATGTCTCTCAGCTCGACACCGCCAGACGTGCTCATTGTAATACTGTGTGTTCTTATTGTCATGTAGATCTCTCCACGTGGTAGCCCACGCAAAATTCTGCTATGCAGCAGAAGGCGTCACTCCGTCGCGCTGCTGCGTAAACAATTATTCATGGGCAGCAATTCTTGTTCCGGCGATACTCACCGCCACAAGGAATACCAGAATGACGAGTATGTACCCGAGTGGCTCTGCTCCAGATAGAGTGACGTAGGACAACAAAACAGCGAAAAATGCGATGGATATTATTAGGGCTATTACTTCGACCACCATTCTTTGCATAAAGGTTAAAAATACTTACGGCGAGATATGCTTTGCCGTTTGCACTCTGATTTCAGGAGCGTGATAATCAAGATGAGATTATTGGCGAGAAAGGTATTTTTCACGACCGGCGTTGGCACACACAGAGAGGATTTGGGAAGCTTTGAAATGGCGTTGAGAGATGCCGGTATTGAAAAATTCAACCTAGTTGCCGTAAGTTCAATACTTCCTCCAAATTGCGAAATTATTACCAACGATGAAGGGCTCAACGAACTGTTGCCTGGCGAGATCGTGTTCTGTGTGATGTCGCGAAACACGTCGAAAGAGCCTAAGAGGAGAGTATCCGCTTCGTTAGGTTGCGCGATTCCACAGAATCAAAACGAATTTGGATATATCTCCGAGCATCACGCTATCGGGGAGACGAGCGAACACACGGGGACCTACGCTGAGGGATTGGCCTCCAGCATGTACGAGACGTGGACCGAAAAGAAACCCAAGCAGACGTTTAACGTCTCGACCTCCGCTATTGTTGGCGACGAAGGGTTATGGACAACTGTGGTATCAGTTGCAATAATGGTTTTGTAATGAAACGATCATAACCATAAGAGGGATCACTCGTGGAATTAGAATGTCCAAGCTGCTATGAACGCATCAACAGGGAGGAACTTATTAACGGAAGGTGTCCTATATGCAGGTGGCGCCACGAGGAGACGCTCTGGCAGGACGAGGTCGAGGCTACTTTGTTCGCGCAATTCTGTCGACTCGTCGAAAACATAGAAGACACGCTGGATAGTCGCACTTCTTCTGACAGCCGTCCTCGCTACAGGAGCGGTATCGGATATGAAGTGCTGGAAGGGCGCACTGGCAATAAAACTCAGTATAGCTTTGACTTAAGTGCATCCACGGTGGACAAGATCAAGCTCAAAAAATGCGCTAGCTGCGGCAAGCGCCACGTTAAAACAGGGAGCAAACTGCTGCAGGTGCGAATTTTTGCTCAAAAAACCACGCACCAAGTCATCTATAAGTGCCCAAAATGCGCGCATCAGCCCGACTTGACCTAACCTATCGCATTCATTAAATTAAGCAATCTTAATCGAGCGAACCGCACGTGACCCTCCGAGGCTGATATTTATAGAACACAAGTACGCACATTTTATGCCGGACGATCTGAGCTCTTCTGTGATCGAGCGTTTTCAGAAGAAAGTTTATTGTCACTACCGAAATCACGGTAGGATCCTTCCGTGGAGACTGACTGAGGATCCCTACAGAATACTAGTCTCGGAGATTATGCTGCAACAAACTCAAGTTGAACGGGTCTGCCCCAAGTACGCGCTATTTTTGTCCAGTTTTCCCAATTTCGAAACGTTAGCGCACGCCAAGTTACAACGTGTGTTGGAAGTGTGGCAAGGCTTGGGGTACAACAGACGGGCACTCGCGCTAAAAAAGATTGCTGAATTAACCGTTCAAAAGTTCAAAAGGATGCTGCCTTCTGACTACGCGACATTAGTAAGTCTCCCAGGCGTAGGACCAGCAACAGCACGGGCGATTCGCGCCTTCGCATTCAATATGCCGGAGGTTTTCATCGAAACAAACATTCGGACGGTCTTCATCCACGTCTTTTTTGCTGACAGCCAGGAGATAAAGGATACTGAGATTTATCCGCTTGTTGAGCAGACTCTCGATCGATCGAATCCACGGACCTGGTACTACGCACTAATGGACTATGGTGTTCTGCTAAAAAAGAAGTACAAGAATCCAAGTCGGCGAAGCGCGCACAGTAGAAAACAAGCGGCGTTCAAAGGCTCGAATAGGGAAGTGCGAGGGCGTATCATCTCCTTGATTACCGCGAATCCGGGGATAACGGAAGCAGAAATGATGTGCAGGCTCGATAGCGACCCTGCGCGTATCTCACTCAACCTCGCCAAGCTCGAAAGGGAAGGCTTCTTCAAGCGTATGCACAATGAGTTCATCGTTGATTAAGCCTCACACGTTCGATTGACATACCATAGTTGAGTTTTGTCAGTTTCGTCAGTTCCAAAAAAAGAGAAAAGAAAAATAGCGTCTCGCAAAAAACCGGAAAGCGCGTATAAGATCACTCTTATAAGCGTTAGTTTACTTTTTACTTATGCGATCTTCGCCTGGATCAAGCAGAGCGTGCGTGCTTAGGCACCATTACGCTCTTAACTTGACATCCTCGAAGGGAGGTCCGTCCGATGAAAGTCAACTTCAAAGATAAGACCGTTGGCGGATTTAATTTTGAATTTGTCAGAGGTATCAGCACACAGCGTATTGGAGCTGCCGAGTTTGGCGAGTGTATGGAGACCATGGACCGGGTAAAAGATGGCAATTTCGAGAGCTGGATGAGCGAATGGACCGTCACGGCTGACCGTGTTGCCAACTTTGCAGCAAAAGCGCGCCAACTGGGTGATAGAACCAGTGCCCGTGCCGCTTTTCTAAAGGCCAGTAACTACTATCGCATGGCTGTTTTCTATGCGCCTCCCACCGATCCGCGACACACAGAACTCTGGAAGCGGAGCAAAGACTGTTTTCACTGCATGATCCAGTTGATGGATAGCTCAATAGAAAGCCTGGATATCGATTTCGAAGGTACAAAGCTCCCCGCGTATTTCGTGTCCGGAGGCGAAGGGAAGCGCCCCACACTCATTGCTCTCGGAGGCTTTGATTCCACTATGGAAGAGGTGTACGGTTGGATCGGTACAGCCGCTGCAGACTACGGGTGGCACTGCCTCATCTTTGAAGGTCCTGGCCAATGGAGCGCGCTCAAGCTGAACCCTGGCCTCAGATTCACGCCAGACTATGAGAGACCTGTAAAAGCAGTGGTTGACTATGCTCTCTCGCGCCCGGATGTTGATGGGGAGAGACTGGCATTAATAGGGTACTCAATGGGCGGCTATCTTGCACCACGGGCGGCGGCATTCGAGCCGAGGATAAAGGCCTGTATCCCCGATAGCCTTGTTGTCGATGCCGGTGAGGCAGTGAAGGAGGCCCCCTTTTTTAAACTGGGTCACGTTTCAGACCGCATCCTTGACGGCCTGTACGCACTGATCAGTAGAAGGAGGGCTTATGCCCGCTGGTACTTGCAGCACGCACAGTGGACACTGGGTATCAGGTATCCACACGAGTACCTAGAGGCTTGGAAACCCTACACGCTGAAAGGGCTGGAAGATCACTTTCATTCCCCGATGCTATTCCTCTTCAGCGAAGATGATATCATCGATTTAGCAGCTCCTAGTCCCAAGATTGTGCAAGAGATCCTACAATTCATCCTCTCTCTCACGTGTAATCGAACGGTCCACCTTTTCACTAGAAGCGAAGGCGCCTCAAGCCATTGTCAGCTGGGTGGTCTCAGTTATGCTCACGCAGTCATCTTCCAATGGCTTAACCAAGCCCTTTGTGGAGAAGGGTTGAGCGTTCAGTCAAATGCGGCACCTCGCAAAACCTTCGTCGAAACTTTCAGGAAGCACGCTGGAGAGATAGGCGCAGAAAAAGCTCAAGAACTGCTTGATTGTGTCCAACTCATCTGATAATCCTAAGTTTGAATTAGCTGACGAGTTGATATGCATCGTACAGATATTCTTTTTCTGTCAGCTACGGTGATAAAAGAGCGAACGTTTAATTGTGGGTGCTGCTCTTTCTTAGGAATGCCATGAAAGAATAAACCTGAGCGCACTAGGATGGGGAATCTGGAGCATCGGTAAATCAAAAGTAAAAATCGGCCGCAAAAGGATAGCACACGCACTTAATAGTCGCTGCTCAGTTATCGCTGCCGCACCTCCGTCCGCTTATGTTTTTGAGCTCAGCTTCGCGATTCATATCGAATTAATCGCTGCCACTTCGCTAAATACCACCATGCTGCCAGGGGTGCATGTTTGCCACGAGGATGCGGCAGCGAACTCATCTGAGAATATGTGCCTGCGACAAAAGCTGTGTTGCTAAGTTGCTACGCCAAGCGAGCATGCCACCTTTTAAAACCTGGATTCGCTTGAATCCTGAGTCCAGTAGGATTCGAGCCGCTTCTTCAGATCGCCTTCCTGTGCGACAAATCACAACTACGTCACGGTCCTCTTGTCCTGCTAATTCCGATAAGCGGTCCTTAAGTTGAGGGAGGGGGATATTTACTACGTGCCGCAAGTGTCCAAGCTCCCCTTGCAGCTCGCCAGGCGCACGCACGTCGAGCAGAAATACGGGGTCGTTGCAATCGAGCTTCTGGGCAAGCTCTTGAGGTAAAACATACTTAACCGCTGTGTCCTTTTGAGACGCGAAAGGGTTCATGTGCTCTCGTTTAGCATCATAGACGCTATTTTGATGTTTCGTGTGCGAAGATGCGGCGCGCCACGTCAATCTAGTCTTCTAACTTTCGATAACAGAACCACCAATCGTAGCACTCGTACTGCGTCTTCCGCTCCTTGGCGGTCTTTTCATCTTGAGGCGGGGGTATGAGGACCTTGTCGCCGATGAGCTCGTTTCGCGGCCAATCGGCGGGCATCGCAACGCCATACGCGTCGGCCGTCTGCAGCGCCTCGAGCGCTCTCACGATTTCGTCCATGTTTCGTCCGACTTCTTGAGGGTAGTAGATCATTAAGCGAATGACGGCCTTTGGATCGACGATAAATACCGCTCTGACGGTGTTCGACGCTTTGCCTGGGTGAATCATGCCAAGCATTGAAGCGACCTT
>Ga0187778_10002633_pt1 | contig 12202 bp, 8 predicted proteins | sample 1015_Q2_SP5_20_M_FD_132418 | JGI IMG/M metagenome (GOLD analysis project Ga0187778, IMG submission 132418) | Tropical peat soil microbial communities from peatlands in Department of Meta, Colombia - 1015_Q2_SP5_20_MG | ecosystem: Environmental > Terrestrial > Soil > Wetlands > Peat | place... | reverse complement strand
GGACGCGGCCCAGCCAGGGCAACCACTCATTCACACTGGAGGTGGATTCCATTTAACATTCGCCGCTGTGTTGCAGGCTCCCCGAGGAGCTTTGATTCCGACCCAGGTCACAGTCGGCGGGCGCCGGATTTGCATTCGGTGCCCGCCATCCGGACTCAGGTCAGTCAGATTTAGTGGCTCGCCAGTTTCGCAATCAACGAGAACAGCGGCAGGTACATCGAAATCACGACGCCGCCAACCACCACGCCGAGAAACACGATCATGATTGGCTCGATCGCCGTCAGCATGTCTTTCACGGCCGCATCCACTTCGTCCTCGTAGAAATCGGCGATTTTCTGGAGCATCGCGTCCATCGCGCCGGTCTGCTCGCCGACGCCGATCATCTGCGTCACCATTCCCGGGAAAACGTCGGATTCCTTCAGCGGATCGACCAGCGAGCGCCCGGCCTCGACCGCCTTGCGCGTCCCCGAAATCGCCTTTTCGATCACCGCGTTTCCTGAAGTGCGCGCTGTAATATCTAGGCCCTCGAGGATGGGCACGCCGCTGGAAATGAGCGTTCCGAGCGTCCGCGTGAACCGCGCCACTGCGATCTTCCGCAGCACCATGCCTACGACCGGCGCCTTCAATAGCAGTGCGTCAATCGCGAACCGCCCCTGCGTGGTGCCATACCAAAACTTGATCGCCACGCCGGCCGCAATGAAAAAAACCAGAACCATCAATCCGTAGATGCTGCCGACAAAGTTGCTGAGGCCGATGACGATTCGGGTGGGCAGCGGCAGATCGACGTTGAGACCGTTGAACAGCGTCACGAACACCGGTACGACCTTCCACAGCAACAGCGTGATCACGGCTGCCGCGATACCCAACACGGCCACCGGGTAAATCATCGCGGATTTAACGGCTCTCTTCAGTTTGACGTTCTTTTCGATGTAGGTTGAGAGGCGCTGCAGAATCGTGTCGAGAATACCGCCCGTCTCGCCCGCTTCCACCATGTTGTAGTAGAGCGGGTCGAACACCTTTTCGTGCTGCTTCATCGAGGCCGACAGTGTCGCGCCGCCTTCCACCGACCCCCGCACCGAATTCAGGATCTTCTGAAAGGTTTTGTTCTCTTGCTGGCCGGCCAGAATTTCCAGGCACTGCACGAGGGGCAAGCCGGCATCGATCATCACCGAAAATTGGCGCGTGAAGACTGCAAGTTCCTTCGACTCGACGCCAGTCCCGAACGTGGGGATGTTGAACTCCTTCCCCTTCTCGGAAAGCTTGCTGACGTTGATCTGCTCGCGGCGCAGAGCGGCGGCCAGCGCGGCCTTGTTCTCCGCCTGGCGTTCGCCCGTGACGGTCGCGCCCGCACGGTTGGTCCCGCGATATGTGAATACCGGCATGGTGTCTTACCTCCCCCTTCGCTTACCTCCGGACGGGAGTCCGGGTGCCGCCTGCGGGCGGCGAAATCACCCCTCGATTAATTAAATCCTGTAACTCATCGGGATTCGAGGACCTCGATAGTGCCGTTTCCAAACTGATCAACTTCTGGAAGTACGCGTTCGCAAGACTTTGGTTGAATGTCTGCATTCCGGTCGTCCCCGTGCCGGTCTGCATGGCCGAATAAATCTGGTGAATCTTGTCTTCGCGCACCAGGTTGCGGATGGCGGCGTTGGGAATCAGGATTTCCATCACCATGGCGCGTCCCCGGCCGTCGACCCGTGGCAGCAGCGCCTGGCAAAGGATCCCCTCCAGCACCATCGAAAGCTGCGCGCGCACCTGCGGCTGCTGGTGCGCCGGGAAAACGTCCACGATACGGTTGATCGTCGAAACCGCCGAATTCGTGTGCAAAGTCGCGAACGTCAAGTGGCCGGTCTCAGCGATTCTCAGGGCGGATTCGATCGTCTCCAAGTCGCGCATTTCGCCGATCAGCACGACGTCGGGGTCTTCTCGAAGCGCGGCGCGCAGAGAATTGGCAAATGAATGCGTGTCCGAATGTACCTCGCGCTGATTCACGAGGCACTTCTTGTGGTTGTGGAGGAATTCGATCGGATCCTCGATAGTGATCATGTGCTCTTCGCGCTCGTTGTTGATCTTGTCGAGCATGGCGGCGAGAGTCGTCGACTTTCCCGATCCGGTCGGCCCGGTCACGAGGACCAATCCGCGAGGTTTGTCGCAAAGCGTGCGCACCACAGGCGGCAATCCGAGTGCGTCGAATCCCTTGATCTCCCATGGAATTGTTCGGAATACGGCCGCAACCGCGCCGCGTTGATGGAAGATATTGCCCCGGAAGCGCGCCAGGCTTTTCAAGCCGAAGGAAAAGTCGAGCTCCAAATTTTCTTCCAACCGGTGCTTCTGCACGTCGGTGAGAACGCTGTACGCAAGCGCCTTCGTGTCCGCCGCTGTCAGGGGAGGCATGTCGAGCGGCCGCAGCTTGCCGTGAACGCGGACGCGCGGCGGGCTGTTGGTCGAGAGGTGTAAGTCGCTGCCCCCCATTTCGATCATCTTTTTCAGGAGCTCGCTAAGTGTGATGCCAGCCATTCTTTCCTCCGCTTAGAGCACCGTCTCGCGCAGCACTTCTTCCATTGTCGTCAGGCCCGCGGCTACTTTGATCAGACCGCTTCGTCGCAGGGTGATCATTCCGAGTTCCAAGGCTCTCTTCTTCAGTTCGAGAGCCGAAGCGCCCACGAGTATCAGCTCGCGTAGGTCATCGCTGATTTCCATCACTTCATAGAGGCCGACGCGCCCCTTGTAGCCTGTGTTGTTGCACGTCGCGCAGCCTTTGCCGTGGTAGACGATCGTTTTCGACGCCTCTTCCGCGGTGTATCCTGCCTCGATCAGCGCCTGCGGCTGAATCTGCAGTGGTTCCTTGCACTGCACGCAAATGCGGCGCACCAACCGCTGCGCGCAGATCAGGTTCACCGATGTGGCTACGAGAAACGGCTCGATTCCCATGTTCATCAAGCGGCTGATCGTCGAGGGCGCATCGTTGGTGTGCAAGGTCGAAAGCACCAAGTGGCCCGTCAGCGCGGCTTTCACACCGATTTCCGCCGTCTCGAAGTCTCGAATCTCTCCGACCAGGATGATGTTGGGGTCTTGCCGCAAAAATGCGCGCAGCGCCGAGGCGAAGTTCAGGCCGATCTGCTCCTTCATCTGCACCTGGTTGATGCCGGGGAGCTGGAACTCGACCGGATCCTCGGCGGTCATGATGTTCGTTTCTGGCGTATTGAGTCGCGCGACCGATGAATAAAGCGTGTTCGTTTTGCCCGAGCCTGTCGGTCCCGTGACCAGCACCATGCCGTACGGCTTCAATATTTGGCGTTCGAACTTCTGCAGCGACTCCGCCTCGAACCCGAGCTTGGTCATGTCCAGCCGCAGGTTCTCCTTGTCGAGCAATCGGAGAACGATCTTTTCGCCGAAAAGCGTAGGGACGGTCGACACGCGGAAGTCGAGTTCCTTCTTCTTGCCGTCCTTGAGGTACTTAATCATGATGCGGCCGTCTTGCGGCAGCCGCTTCTCGCTGATGTCGAGCTTCGACATGATCTTGATGCGGCTAGTCATCGCATCTTTCAACTTCATCGGCGGCGTCATCACGGTTTGCAGCACGCCGTCGATGCGAAACCGTACTCGGTATTCCTTCTCGTACGGCTCCACGTGAATATCGCTCGCGCCGCGCTTCACCGCGTCGGTCAGAATCAGGTTGCAGAGTTTGATGATGGGAGCTTCTTCGGCAGCCTTTTCGAGCGTCGCCAGGTCCATCTCGGCTTCTTCGCTCGCTAGCTCGAGGGCGTCCTCGTCCCCCGTCAGGTCTTTCATGACCTTGTCGAGCTCTTCCACGCTCTCGACTTCGCCGTAGAACTTGTGAATCGCCTCGCTGATCGCCGTTTCCGAGGCGACGACCGGCTCCACGTTGAACCCAGTCATGAACTTGATGTCGTCCATCGCGAAGACGTTCGTCGGATCGGTCATCGCAATAGTGAGCGTCGAGCCGACGCGCGACAGCGGGACGATTTGATAGCGGACCGCTGTTTCCTGTGGCACCAGCTTGATTACCGCCGGGTCCACTTCATAGAACTTCAGGTTGATCGAGGGAACGCCGTATTGGCGGGAAAGCACTGCGGTGATATCGTCGTCACTCACTAGACCGAGCTTGACCAAACACGTCCCCAGCCGGCCGCCGTTCTTCTTCTGGTAGTCGAGCGCCTGCTTAAGCTGATCGGCAGAGATCAGGCTGTCTTTGACCAGGATTTCGCCCAGACGCGAAGACATGAGTGTCTTTTGGCGGTACTAGAACCTCGCGAGACCGCAGATTAGCATGCGCTCACCCTGAATTCCGTACCCCGATCGGGTGTTCGTGGTGAATCGGATAACATCTGATCGGCCTCATGGGGTACCTGGCCCTCCGTACAGGACAATTTTTCGCACCGTCCTTTGGTACAGGGCCTTCCAAATAATGCTCATCGGCTATTTGCACACAAAACTTCTAATCGAAGAAAAGCCTTCGCGTGGGCGTAGCCGCACTTTGATTCGGAATAGGGGCGCCGCACCGGCATCCGGTGACGGTTTTGGCTACCTCCGGCGCTCTCGCGGTACGACCGAAGCGAAAAAGCTTCGGCGTCGCCGATCTAAGACGTTTGATCGACACTGGATTCAACTGCGCGGGTTCTGTTACGATGGCAGCAGGGCGGTTAGCTCAGCGGTTAGAGCATCCGGTTTACACCCGGAAGGTCCTCCGTTCGAATCGGAGATCGCCCACCATCCGGCACATTTGGCGCGGGGACGTAGTTCAGCTGGTTAGAACGCTGCCCTGTCACGGCAGAGGTCGCGAGTTCGAGTCTCGTCGTCCCCGCCATTTCCTCTCCGGCTGGCGTTCTCCACTCGGCCATAGTGCGCACGCTTCGCTTTATCCCATTGGCTTCTGTGAGATTCGAGCGCTCCCTGGACCTCGTGTGACCGCGCTCACAAGTGGCCGTGAGCACTCGCACAGCCTGATCCGCGCTTGCCAGATGACGATAATTGTGTGTAGTAATGCTGGGTCGGTGAGGTGGAGAGCTTTGTTCGAGCGCTACGGTCCGTTCGGAAATGCACTGTCGCGGTGTCGTCGTGAGCCTTCACCAGCCGCCGCGGCGATTGCCACGTTCGCACTTCTGACGGCGACCCTTGTCGCGGGCTGCGCGGGCGGGCGCGCGCCCTCCGCCGAGACTCCCGAGCGCGTCACCGGCGTCTCCATCATAGCCGCGCAAACAGCCACCGTGCCCGATCAGCTCGAAACCATCGGCACAGTTCGCGCCAGCCAGACTGCCGACATCGCCGGCCAGATCGCAGGAAACATCCTCGAAGTTCGCGTCCATGAGGGCGACCTCGTTCGCACGGGCCAAATTCTCGCCGTCATCGACGATTCTCTGCCCCGGACGGCCGTCGACCAGGCGACAGCGGCGCAGGCGGCTGCGCAGCAAGCCCTCAGCGTCGCCGACTCACAATATGCTCTTGCGAGATCAACCCTTGAGCGCTATCGGGAACTGTATGACAAGAAGGAGATCAGCGCGAATCAGTTCGATCAGGTGAAAACGAGCGCCGACGCGGCCTCGGCGCAACGTGATCTCGCCTCGGCTGAACTTACCCGAGCCACCGCCGCTCTCGCTCAGGCGCGCGTCTCACTCGGATACGCGCGGGTTCTAGCGCCCTTCACTGGCCTCGTCACGCAACGTCTTGTCGATCCCGGGACTTTCGCGTCGGTCGGCTTGCCGCTACTGACTCTCGAAGACACGGGCCATTACCGTCTTGAAGCCACGGCTAACGAAGACGACATGCGCGCCATACACCTCGGCGGCCACGCGGATGTGTTCATCGATTCGCTGGGACCAACGGCCCTCCCGGGCATCGTGTCGCGAATCGTGCCTTCCGCCGATCCCGCGAGCCGAAGTTTTCTTGTGAAGATCGATCTGCCCTCCGATTCCCGCCTGCGCTCCGGCCTTTTCGGGCGCGCCGTTTTCTTGCGCGGCACGCGCTCGGCTCTCGTGATTCCCAAAAGCGCCGTTGTGAGCCGCGGGCAGATGCAAGGTGTCTACGTCATTGACGCGAACCGTATCGCCACCCTTCGCTACGTAACCTTCGGCAATCCGCTCGGCGACCAGATCGAAGTTCTCTCGGGACTCGAGAGCGGCGAGCAAATTGCCGCGTCCCCGGGTGATCGGCAGCTCGCTGGGAAGCACATCGAACTCCGGCCGTGAACAGAGATGTAAAAGCCGAAGGCAAGCCGCACATCACTGGCCTCGCCGGCCGCTTGGCCAGCGCCTTCATTCAATCAAAACTCACGCCGCTGGCTTTGATCGCTGCTCTCGCCGTGGGCGCTTTCAGCATCCTGCAAACCCCGCGCGAGGAGGAACCGCAGATCGTCGTTCCGATGCTGGATATCTTCGTCCGAATGCCCGGCGCGTCCGCGGACGAAGTCGCTCAGCGCACGAGCATCCCGATGGAAAAGCTGCTCCGGGAGATGCCGGGCGTCGAATACGTCTACTCGATCAGCCATCCCGGACTCAGCATGGTAACCGTCCGCTTCTACGTCGGCACGAACGAAGACGCCGCCATCGTCCGCACCTACAACAAGCTCTATTCGAACTTCGACCGCATTCCACAAGGCGTCTCGCAGCCGATCATCAAAGTCCGCTCGATCGACGATGTCCCGATCCTTGCGCTCACGCTCTGGGGAAAGAACTACGACGCTTACCGGCTGCGTCTCATCGCGGCAGAGCTCGACCAATCACTTCGCCAGTTGGAAGACGTTTCCGAAACGCGCCTGATCGGGGGCCTGCCGCGCCAAGTGCGAATCGTTCTCGATACCCAGCGGCTCGCGGCCTACGGGCTTACTCCGGCGGCCGTCGTGGCGCAACTCGACGCGGCCGACACGCGAAGCCAAAGCGGCATGTTCGCGCGCAATAATCAGGAATATCAGGTCGAAACGGGCAATTTTTTCCGGACTGCGGATGACCTGCAATCCGTCGTTGTCGCCGTGCACGCGGGCCGCCCTGTTTATTTGCGCGACGTCGTCCAGAAGATTGAAGACGGACCGGCCGAACCGGACAACTACGTTCTCTTTACCGAAGCGCGCGGAGCCACCGGCGGCACAGCCGGACCGCAATATCCCGCGGTCACGATTACGGTGGCCAAGCGCAAGGGCTCGAACGCCAGCCAAATCGCCGAAACCGTTCTGCAAAAAGTTGACTCTCTTCGCGGCAACACTCTGCCGGCCGATCTCAACGTTACCGTCACTCGAAACTACGGCGAAACCGCCAAGGACAAATCCGACGAGCTATTGAAGCACTTGTTGCTCGCCACGCTTTCGGTCACCGTCCTGGTCGCGCTCGCGCTTGGATGGCGCGAATCGGGAGTCGTTTTGATCGCCATTCCGATGACGCTGGCCCTCACGCTCGCCGTTTTCTACTTTTACGGTTACACGCTGAACCGCGTCACCCTTTTTGCGCTGATTTTCTCGATCGGCATTCTGGTCGACGACGCCATCGTCGTCGTCGAAAACATCGTGCGCCACTTCCGCCTGCCCGAGAATCGCGGCCGCCCGCTCGCCGAGGTCGCCGTAGAAGCCGTGGACGAAGTCGGCAACCCCACAATCCTCGCCACCTGCGCCGTGATTGCCGCGATTCTCCCGATGGCTTTTGTGCGCGGCCTGATGGGACCCTATATGCGCCCGATTCCGGTGGGCGCATCGGCAGCGATGTTTTTCTCGTTGCTGGTCGCCTTCATCGTCTCGCCTTGGGCCGCACTGCTTCTCCTGGGCCACCATGTCGACCGGCCCGGACATTCGCGCGCCTCGGAAGGCTGGACGACCAGGCTTTATCGCCGCGTGATGACTCCCCTGCTCCGCATCCCTCAGCGGCGCTGGACTTTCTTCGGCGGCATCGCGGTCCTGCTTCTCGGCGCGGTCGCCTTCATTCCGCTCAGGTGGGTTCAGGTCAAGATGCTGCCCTTCGACAATAAGAGCGAGTTCCAGGTGATGGTCGACATGCCGGACGGAACCACGCTCGAACAGACCGCTCGCGTCGCACAGGCCCTTGGCAGCTATCTCGGCGAACAGCCCGAAGTCGTCAATTACGAAATCTACGCCGGCACTTCCGGCCCTTACAATTTCAACGGCCTTGTGCGCCACTATTTCCTGCGCTCGCAGCCCAATCAGGCCGATATTCAGGTGAATTTGCTTTCGCGCCACGAGCGTAGCGCGCAAAGCCACGACATCGCGCGCAGGCTGCGTCCCGAGCTCGACAAGATCGGCGCCCCGTTCGGCGCGCGCATCAAAGTGGCCGAGGTTCCACCCGGGCCGCCGGTGCTCGAAACGCTGGTCGCCGAAGTCTACGGTCCACAGTACGGCGGCCAAATCGCTCTTGCCGCGCAGATCAAGAAAATATTTCAGCAGACGCCGGGCGTCGTCGATGTCGATTGGTACGTCGAGGATCAGCAGATCAAGTACAACCTGACTGTCATTCTCGATAAAGCCGCTCTGCAGGGTCTGAGCGCAGCCGGTGTCGCACAAAGCACGCAAATCGGTCTCGCTGGCGCTTCGGCCGGCTTACTGCACGACCCATCGTCCCGCGAGGATATCCCGATCTTCGTGCGCCTCTCGCGGCCTGATCGCTCCGGCATCGCCGAGCTAGGCAATCTGAAATTGCCCGGCAATTTCGGCGGACAAGTCTCGCTGAGCGAAATTACTCACGCGGAGCAAACCACGATCGACAAAAGCGTTTATCACAAGAATGTCCGCCCGGTGGTCTACGTCACCGGAGACGTGGCGGGCGAAATCGAGAGCCCCGTCTACGCCATCCTGAAAATGAAAGACCAAATCGCGAAAATCAAACTTGCCGACGGCTACTCGGTAAGGCAATACATGGGCACGACGCTGCCGGAAAGCACCGACCGCTACTCGATGAAATGGGACGGTGAGTGGCACATCACCGTCGAGGTCTTTCGCGACCTCGGCCTCGCGTTTGCCGCCGTGCTGGTGTTGATTTACGTGCTGGTGGTCGGATGGTTCCGATCGTTCCGCACGCCGCTGATCATCATGGCGCCGATTCCGCTGACGCTTGTCGGCATCCTGCCCGCCCACGCGCTGATGCACGCGTTTTTCACGGCCACGTCGATGATCGGCTTCATCGCGGGCGCTGGAATCATCGTTCGAAACTCGATCATCCTGGTCGATTTCATTGAACTGCGCCGCAGGCACGGCCTGCCACTCGAAGAAGCGGTGATCGACGCGGGCGCCGTCCGTTTCCGCCCAATGCTTCTCACGGCTGCTGCCGTGGTCGTAGGCGCCAGCGTCATTCTGTTCGACCCGATCTTTCAGGGCCTTGCGATTTCTCTTATGGCCGGCGAAGTAGCTTCAACTTTGCTTTCCCGGCTCGCCGTTCCGGTTCTGTATTTCGTCAGTGAAGGAGGATCCAAATGAAAATGGAACATTTGATCCGAATCATCGCAGGCACTTTCATCCTCGTCTCGCTCGCGCTGGGCACTTGGGTGAACCACTACTGGTATCTGTTCACGGCTTTTGTCGGCGCCAACCTATTTCAATCCGGCTTCACGAAGTGGTGCCTTATGGAGGATATTCTGCGCAAGCTCGGTTTCGGCGGTGAAGTGAAGACCGGCGCTCACCCAGCGTAGCCGCTGCTCTTGCGCTGGCTGTCGCTCAACAGCCACGACGTAAAGTAGCCGGGATGACCGGCGGAGGGAGACGTCGTCAACGTCGGCGAACCTGCCATGGCGTGGATTATTCGCTCGCCGAGCGGGGGTCGGGCGAGCGCCATGGCGATCGATTCCGCCCATGGCCCGTCCGCTCGCAGCAGCGCTGCGTAGACCGCATTCGCTACATTGCCCCCGCGGAGGCGGTGCTTCAGGCAATTTGACGTGCGGCCGTCGTGCGATCCTTCGTAGGCGATCCGCATTCCCAGTTCCCTGCCGCACTCTCGCGACACCCCAAGATCGCTATCCGTCGTCATGCCGGCAACGCCGCCGCCGTATCTCGCCAAATGTGAGCGCAACGCGCCGTACCACAGCCTTGCAGCGTCTCCGCCGGTGGGAAACAACATCGCGCCCTGCCTCGCAAGCGACTCGGCAAAAATTCGGCAATCGGCATAGCGCTCATCGAAAACGACAGCGCTGATCCGCGAGCCCTTCGCCGCGCCGAGCGCCTCAGCCGTAGCCGACCACTGCGCGGCCGCAAGGCCAGCCGGAACCATCGCTGCGCCTTTCAGGAAATCCCTCCGCTTCATGGCGTGCCGCCTTTAGTTCCGGGAGCGTCAGTTCCGCGCGCCGACGCCGGACGCGTCAGATACGCCGCGATCACATCGAGCTCGCTATCCGGCAATTCAATCCGGTTGTGCGGCGGCATCCCGTTGATTCCGACGCGGGTGATTTTCCTGATGTAATCAACATTCAGATCGGTGCGTTCCTCGAGCAGCGACCGGTCCTTTCCCAGTCGCCGCGCGAGCATGATCGTGCCGGTTCCCCCGGCGAGATGGCAGTAGCCGCAGCGCGCATGGAAGAGTTTCTGGCCTTCTTCGATTCTCTGAGGGGAATCGGCCCGCGAGCCCGCTTTCGCACCGGTCGCGAGAAGACACGCAGCTGCGAGAACCATGCTTGCCAGCGCAATCTTGCCCATACAGCCCAGCACCGGAACCTGAGCGCTCGAGTTCATGCCTGCTCCGTCCGCAGCGCCTTCGGCCAGATTCCCTGCTTGCCCGGCGCGAGAATTCCGTTCGGGTCGAGCGCATCCTTCACCGTCTCGTTCAGCCGCAGCAGCGCGTGCTTGTTGAAGTCAAACGTCAGCGCCACATCGTCCATATAGGAAAGGTGAGTGCGGTATTCCGAATAGCCCTCTTTCGCCGCGTCGGCGACCAGCACCTTGAAGAGAGCGCGCACTTTCGCCGTCAGCGCCGCATCGTCGCGGTCGTACACCATCAGGTTGACGTTCGTCGCCGTCCGCTCCATCAACGTAAACGATCCGTAGTAATCGACGCCAATTTCCTCGTAGCGCTTCTTCGTGCTGTGAAACTGTTTCAGCACGTGCTCGCTCGTCACAGGCAGCACAGGAGAAAATCCGAGGTGCCCTCCGCGGCCGCCTCGCCAGTTGATGATCTGGAGCGCTACCGTGCTTGGCACCCCCGCTCCAGAATTCTCAATCGGCTCGCCACGATGCCATTTCACAACCTGAAACTCCTGTTTCGTGTGCCTCGCGAACGCGTCCTTGATAATCCGCCCGTGAGCCTCGTTGACTTCGTCGTAGCCGTACAGCCGCAGATTGATCGTCCACCAGCCAAGATTGTTTTTCTTGAGGATTTCGACGAGCACGTCGTCCGGCAGCGCTCCGTCTCCCGTGTACCACTGGCTGCGCTGCGTCGCCGATGCGACGAATCGCAGCGAATTGCCGATGCTGGGGCTTTGCTGGATCACTCCGTTCAGGCGCAGCGGCGCCAGCTCGTCCACCGCCCATCCCACGTCATCCGGATTCGGCAGCTGGATGTTCAGCCCTAGCGTCGCCTCCGGCTCCGGCATCAGCCACATTCCCATCTTCGTCACGATGCCGAAATTCGATTGGCAAAAGAGCTGGTCCCACGACGGCCCGTAGCCCCACTTGAAGAGCTGCCACGTGGCGCTGTTCGCCATCGCTCCCGTGCCTGTGCGCACGAGTTCGCCGTTCGGCAACACGACTTCAAGCCCGCAGATATTGCGCGTGTTGTCGCCGTACGGCGTGTATCCGTAGCCGCGCTCGAGCGCGTTGCCCGCTACGCTGCCCCATGCATTCGCCGGAATCGACATCCACAGCTTGATCTTGTTTTCCTGCAGATAATTGAAGAGGTCGAAGAAGCCAACGCCCGGCTCGATCAGGCAGTATCCGAACCGATCGTTGACGTCGAGGATTCGATTCATGCGGCTCAAATCGAGCACGACGGTTCCGCTCATCCGTGGGGCCGCAGCGCCGTATCCGAGATTTTTTCCGCGCGAAATCGGCCAGAGCGGCACTTTGTATTCGTTCGCTATGCGAACGATCGCCTGCACCTCTTCGACCGACTGCGGCCCGATTGCCGCGCTCGGGACGTGCTGGTCCGCGTCGCCCGCGGCGTAGTAGTCCATGAATGTGTCGCGGTCTTCGTCGGTCGCGAGGACCCATTGCTTGCCCACGACGCCCGCGAAAGCATCCAGCGCCTTGTCGAAATTTGCCCGG
>Ga0187778_10002632_pt1 | contig 12203 bp, 13 predicted proteins | sample 1015_Q2_SP5_20_M_FD_132418 | JGI IMG/M metagenome (GOLD analysis project Ga0187778, IMG submission 132418) | Tropical peat soil microbial communities from peatlands in Department of Meta, Colombia - 1015_Q2_SP5_20_MG | ecosystem: Environmental > Terrestrial > Soil > Wetlands > Peat | place... | reverse complement strand
GCGGAGCTGCCGCGACTCCAGGAGGTCGGCATCGACGGGACCTCGCTCGGCATCGCGCTCGTGGCCACGGCTGCCGTGGCGGTTCTCTGCAGCTCCCTCCCGGCGCTTCGATACGGCCGCACCCAGCTCGGCGCCGTTCTGAGTGAAGAGGGGCGTGGGGGCACCGCCGGCCGCGGTCGCCAGCGTGCACGCGGAATGCTCGTCGCCGCCCAGGTCGCGCTCTCGCTGGTGCTCCTCGCGGGATCCGGCCTCCTCGTCCGCAGTGTCGGGAAGCTGCGTTCGGTCCGGCTCGGTTTCGATCCGAGTCAGGTGCTGACCCTCCGGCTCGCTCTGCCTGACGCGACCTATCCTCACGTCTCGGACAACGCCCGGTTCTACGGGCAGCTGGTCGAGCATATCGAGCAGCTCCCTGGAGTCGCTGCGATCGGCGTAACATCCAAGCTCCCCCTGCGCCCCGACGGGAGCGACCTGACGCCGCTCTACGTGGAGGACCAGATGCCGGCCGAAGGCGCGCTCCCGCCGGTCTTCGAGCTGGTGACGGCGAGTGCCGGCTACTTCAGCGCGGCCGGGATTCCACTGCTGGCGGGACACACCTTCGATCGCGACGTGAGCCGCCAGTCGCCTCACGAGGTGATCGTGAGCCGAGCCTTCGCCGAGCAGTATTGGCGCGATGGCTTCGACCACGCCATCGGGCGACGTGTTCGAGCGGTTCCGAACGGCGACTGGGCGACGATCGTCGGAGTGGTGGAGAGCGTCCGGGATACGTCGATCCAGACACCGGCCGAGCCGGTCGTGTATTTCCCGACCGTCGCCGTTCCGGACAGCGTCTACCCCCACGTCCGTGACGAGATGGCAGTGGTGGTGAGGGCGCGCGGAGTGCCGACCTCGCTCGTCCCCGCGATCGTGCAGGAGGTCAAGGCCCTCGATCCCTCCCTCCCCGTCTTCGAAGTGAGCGAGATGCGCGACGTCGTCGCCGCATCGATGGCGCGTCTCTCCTTCACCCTGCTGATTCTCGCCGTGGCCGCCGGTATCTCACTCTTGTTAGGCGCGATCGGTCTCTATGGCGTGATTGCCTATGTCGTGAGTCTCCGGACGCGCGAGATCGGGGTGCGGATCGCCCTCGGGGCGCAGCCTGGCGACGTGAGTCGGCTCGTGGCGCGACAGGGTCTGCTCCTCGCTCTGGCTGGCACCGCGCTCGGGCTCATCGCGTTCACCATCGTCTCGCGTTTCTTGCGCGCCCTCCTCTACGACGTGAGCCCGACTGATCCTCTGACGCTCGTCGCAGTGTCGGTCCTTCTGCTCGTCGTCGCCGGCCTTTCGAGTTGGATCCCGGCGCATCGCGCGGCCGCGATCAGCCCTCTGGAGGCGCTCCGATCGGATTGAAGCGCCGAACCCATTGTGACGCTTGTATGGGCTCACAGGGGCAAGTACGTTACGGGGCTGCGGCCAGGTAGCTCAGTTGGTAGAGCAGCGGACTGAAAATCCGCGTGTCGGCGGTTCGATTCCGTCCCTGGCCATCGTCGCCGCCAATTCCGCCACTCGAGTCGGCCGACTGCGCATCAACTCGCGCAGCCGGCCGCCTTTTTCTGCTCGTCCGGGCTAACTTTCCCGTCTCACTTCGGAAGGGAGACCATGCTGAGCCTACTCCTCTGGCTCGCCATTTCATCGCACGCTGCGTTCGGCGAGATCTACGGCGATCTCCGCTTCGGCGACAAGTACGTCGCTGACGCGAAGGTTCGCCTCGTTTGCGGCACGCAGTCGGCGGAGGCAACGACTGACAAGTCGGGGTCCTTCCGCCTCACCGTTCCGGGGACGGGGAAGTGCCAGTTCTCCGTCGCCTACGACAAGCAGAATCCTTCCATCGACGTCGTTCTCTTCGATCAGGCGGCCCGCTACCGCTTCGTCATCGAGAGCAAGGACGGGAAGTACACGCTCAAGCGAGTCTAGATCGATGAGCCCTGAACCCACTCCACCACCGGGTCCGAAGGATTCCTGGGACAAGATGGCGATCATCCTCGCGCCGGTCGGTGGATTGCTCACAGCGCTGGCCGTTGCGAGCCTCGGCCTTTTCGGCTCACGCGCCCTCGATAGGCAGCAGAGCTCCGAGGCCAAGCTCAGGCTCTACTCGGAGCTCATGAGCCGGCGCGAGGAATCGGAGGCGACACTCCGGAAGGAGATGTTCCAGTCGATCATCGGCTCCTTCTTCGATCCGAAATCGACCTCTCTCGAGGCGGAGATGCTCAAGATGGAGCTCCTCGCCCAGAACTTTCACGAGGCGCTCGATCTCACACCGCTCTTTCAGCACATCCGTCGCGAGATCGCCCACTCACCGATGACGCTGCCCGAGAAGCGTGCCTACGAGGGGCGCTTGAGCGAGCTGGCGCGCGAGGTCACTCGCAAGCAGATGGTCGTCCTGGAGGACGGCGGTCAGCGCTTCGACTGGACGATTCTGCTCGACGACAGCCTGCGCGCCGGACTCAAGTCGGTGACGCTCGATGATGTGAAGCTCACCCTCGATGGCATCGCTCGGCGGTTTCGCGTCACGGTCTACCGCGCGGACACCGTCACCCGCGAGCTCAAGGTGGGGCTCGAAACGGAGACGCCGAAGCAGCCTGGCGTCGCCGCCACCGAGTCGGGACGAACCGCCGTCGAGTTCCAGGTGAGCTTCTACAGCACACCGATGATCGACAACACCCGACTCTCCGACGACCAGCGCGTGGCGATCGTGCTCACGGACATGAACGCCGATGGCGCCAGTCTCAGCCTGATTTACTTCCCCGGATCCCGCGCCAGTCTGCGCGAGAAGCCCTATTACGAGGAGATCCTGCGCAAGCTCACAGACACCACCAACAAGGAGCCCTGAACGGGCTCGGCGATCACGCCGGAGTCGTGAGTGGCGCCGGCTCGCTCTCCATCAGCAGTCGCCCTTCCGAGCGCGCGGCCACCGCCATCGCCGCGAGGAGGAGCAATGCTGCGAGTAGAAATGGCGCGCCGGGGACGCCCGTCGACCGATAGCGCCCGATCGCGGCGGCGAAGACCTGTGTGAAGAGCACCGGCGCGACTACACCGGCGATCCCCATCAAGCTCGCGATCGCGCCCTGCAGGCGGCCCTGCTCGTCAGGCGCCACGCGCCGGGTCATGATCCCCTGTAGCGAGGGATAGGCGAGGCCGAAGAGGGCGCCGACGGGGATTCCCGCGGCGAACCAGGCGCCGGTCGTCGCCAGCGCGTAGACGAGAAAGGCGAGCGCGCCGAAGGCGAACCCCATCATCATCGCCCGCCGCTCACCAACCCGCCGCACGATCGCTCCGATCAGGCCCGCCTGCACGATCATCGACGAGACCCCGACCAGGGCCAACACGAGACCCACCGTCCGCTCCCCCCAGCCGAATCGGTAGTCCGTGTAGAGCACGAACAGCGTGGGCATCGCGTCGTGCGCCAGCCGATAGAGGAAAGCGGCGATCGCGAGCCCCAGCAGCGCCCGATGCCCGCGGAGGAAGCTCAATGAGCCGACCGGATTCGCCCGACGCCAGTCGAGCGGTGCCCGCCTATCGGGCGGCAGCGACTCCGGAAGCACGAAGACCCCATACGCAGCGCCGATGAGACTGAGCGTGCCCGAGGCCCAGAAGGGGGCGCGCAAGCTCACCGCCCCGAGGAGACCGCCGAGCGCCGGCCCCAGGATGAAGCCGAGCCCGAACGCGGCGCCGAGCAACCCGAACTTGGCCGCGCGCTCCCCAGGCTCGGTGACGTCGGCGACGTAGGCATACGACGTCGCGAAGCTCGAGGCTGTGATCCCGGAGATGACTCGGCCGACGAACAACCACCCCACCGTCGGCGCCAGCGCCATGACGAAGTAGTCGAGGCCGAGCCCGAGACAGGAGAGGAGGATCACCCGGCGTCGGCCGAACCGGTCCGAGAGCGCACCGATCAGCGGGGCGAAGAGGAACTGCATCGCCGCCCACGCCGTCCCGAAGGCGCCATACACCGCCGCGGCATTTACCTTCTCTCCGCCTTCGAGCGCGATGACGAGCTTGGGCAGCACCGGCACGACGACGCCGAGTGCCAGCATGTCCAGCAGGACGGTGAGGAAGATGAACGCGAAGGTGGCCCGTCTCATGCCACTCGAGGGTCGCCGCCACCTTGTTCGGCCGCGTGCGCCCAGGCAAAGAAGAGGACCGTCACGACACCGAGGATGTAGAGCCCACCCAACGTGAGCATCACACCCCCTGCCAGCTGCTGGTCGTCGAGCGCACTGACCCGAGTCACCCGGGGAGCGAGCTCGAACGTGCCGTAAACGGGGAACGCCGCGAGCATGAGCCACATGGCGAGATACAGGTGCGGCTGCGTCCCAGCGAAGACGTATGCAACCTTGAGCAGCGGCACGAAGCGCGGCCGTTGCGGCACCGGTATCACCACCGACCACCAGAAAATGAGCCCCGAGAGGAGCCACGACATGTCGAGGAGGAACGCCCCCGCCTGCAATCGCATCAGCCGATCGACGACCGGCGGCGCATGCGTCACCACCAGCACCAGGGCGAAGGCGATAGCTGCCACCAAAGGCTGGGTCGCGAACGCAACTATTCGTCGCACAGCGGGCCGGCGCTCGAGCGCGCTCGCGATCCGCTCCGGGCTCGCACCCAGCAGGAAGAGGTGCGGTGCGATGACGGCAAGGGTGAGGAATTGAAGGACGTGGACGCTCGCAAGATAGCCGGCGCCAAGTGGCCCCACCGGCCAGTCGAGGACGATCCAGCAGAGGACGATCGCAAGCACTCCGACGGCCAGCCGGCGAGCGGCGGCGAATCGCGCGTACAGCGCGCCCACGAGCGCGATGAGGATCCAGACGCCCGGGTACGCCTGCCAGCTCCAGGTCCACGGCACCCCGCGGGCCGAGCACCACCATTGTAGGCCACCACTACTCACCGCACGACCACCAGCAGCGGAAGGTCGTGCGCCCAGTCGGTCTGTCGAGTGCCGAAGGGGTAGACCAGGTGGGCGCTGTCGTCAGGCGTGTAGGCGATCACCTGCGCCGCGTGGCCCACCGCGTAGCTCCCATTCGGCGCCGTGTGCTCGGGGACCGATGCCGCTACGCCGACGAGACGCTCGGCGGCGTGAATCTCCTCCGGCGTGCCGCGGAGGCCGACGAAAGACGGATCGAATCCGTCCAGCCAGGCCCGGAGCTTCTCCGGCGTGTCGCGCTCTGGATCGGTGGTGACGAATACGACCCGCGTTCGGCTCCACACGTCGTAGGGGAGGCGGTGGAGCGCGGCGGCGATGTTCGCCATGTGCACCGGGCAGACATCGGGACAATTCGTGTACCCGAACATGAGGAGCGTCAGCGTCCCCTTGGTCTGCGCCAGGAACGGGTAGGGCGCCCCGCGCGTGTCGGTGAGTGTGAAGTCCGGACGGGGTCGGGCCGCCGGGAGCGGCTCGCCCCGATAGGGAGAGGATCGTGGCAGCGTATCGGCGCACGCGGCGGCGCTGACGAGTGCCGCAACCACCGGAACCGGGCGAAGCCGGAACGACCAGATAGGGGGAAGGCTCACGGGTCGAATTTACCGTCCGCTCACCACCCCGTCATGTGAAGAGCGCGCGGCGCCCTTCTACTCAGGCGCCGCGCGCATAACCGGCGAAAGGCTGCGTCGCCGAACCTTGGACGATCGGCGCAGCCGCTGGTTCACTACGGCGTGACGTTGATCGTTCCCTTGAAGTTCGGATACATGTCAGGCGGGTGAAACTTGCAGTGATAGGCGTACGTCCCCGCCATGTTGAAGGTGTACGTGTACGAACCGCCGGCTGAACCACCGCCGTACCCATTGCCTCCGCCAGGCGAGGCCAGTCCCCCGCTGTCCCACGCACCGCCATCGGCGGTGCTCGAGTGCTCCGAGGGACCCATGTTCTTCCAGTACACCGTCTGTCCCACCTTGATCGTCACTGTGGACGGACTGTAGGTGAAGTCCTGGATCGTGATGGTCGTCGCGCCGGGAGGTGCCTGGTTCCCGGAATTGCTGCTCGATGTGGTCGAGCTCGTGCAGGCAATCGACACGCAAGCGAGCGCCGCGGCGGCTGAACGTACGAGCTGCATACGATGCTCCTCCAGTTTGATTCCGTTTACACCGAGCCGCATGCCCTCGGCGCTACCCTAAGTGGACCGCCGCGAGCCTCGGGTTATTCCGCGGCCACGTCATTCGCCAACCAATCCGGCGTCAGCCCTTCGTTGCCTCGCCAGCTTCCCGCCTCTCCAGTGAGGCTCGATCCCAGGAGCCGAGCTGGGCCGCTGCGGCGTAAGTGCTCTGCAGAAAATCCAACAGCACCGCGTCCGGGCGCTGTGATGTACGCACCTTCTCGTAGGGCAGAATGAACTCGCGCAGCGTTTGATCATACCGCGCCCCGGCCGGGCGGATCGGTGCCTCGCTCAGCCCGCGCGGCTCGGGGTACGCGTAGGCATAGAACGCGCTCTCGTTCGGCCCGCCCCCGCCCGGCCACCAGCCGGCGCTGAAGCACTCGTGCGAGTAGGCCTCCCACATCACCCAGTCCGGACAATTCGGAATGCCGCCGGTGTGCTTCGGCCCAGGGCGCCCGGAAAAGCGGGTGCAGGCGACGTCGAATGCACCCCACCAGAAGTGCACCGGACTACACTTGCCGATGAATCGCCCGCGGAACTCCTTGAACACGCGGTCAGCCTGCACGAGCGCCCGCCAGAAGTGCTCGACCGCCGCCGCATCATACGATGCATGTGCGGTGTCACTCGGGAACGGAGTTGCGTCCGGTAGCTCGACCGGACGCGGCCAGATTGGGACATCCATGGCGCACGACCGCAGCAGTTCTTGAAACTCGCGGTAGAACGCAGCGACCGTCATGGGTGCGAGCGGCATCGATCGCGTGATCCCGTCGTCGACTCGAAGAGCGAGCCGATGGTCGATGAAATCGAACTCCAGCTCGGCAGATCGTCCTTGGTAGGGCATCGGCGATGTGCCGAGCCCACGCGCGGTGACGTAGAGCGTCACTTGCCACCAGTGGTTCTGCATCGGCGCGAGCGCGAGCCGCGTCTTTCCGACGATCTGGGTCCATCGATGTAGCGTCTGCAGCGTGTCCTGCCAGGCCGGCAACGGCTCCGCCGGCCAGCCGTCGCGTTCCGGGGACGGCCGTACACTCCGGCCGCCCGGCGCGACGGCGCTCACTGGGCCGTCGGCGCGGGCTCGAGGAACAGCTCGTCCACGAAGCACCAACCCCAATCTTCACCCGGCTCGAAGCTCCGTACAATCGGATGTCGCACGGCGTGAAAGTGCTTCGTCGCGTGCTTGCCGGGAGAGTTGTCGCAGCAGCCTACATGTCCGCACGTCAGGCAGAGCCGAAGGTGAACCCACCTCCCTCCGGTCGCCAGGCACTCCTCGCACCCTCGAGGCGACTTCGGGGTGACGCTATGAACCTGATCCAGGTGCGTGCACTTGGCCGACATCACTCCGCCTACTGGGCGAGCGGGATGTCCCGAGCGAGGCCGTAATTCACTATCGCATCGAGCTTGCTTTCGATCTGGTAGTAGCGCGCGACTTTCTTCGGCGGGAGCACCTTCTTGAACTTATCGACGTAGTTCGACTTGAGATCGAGCTCCGACTTGTTGATGTCCTGCGATTCCTTGAGCATGTCGAGCGCTTGCTGGTCGGTGAGCGAGTTGTACGATCCCGCATACGACTTGATGAGCGCTACCTTCCGGTCGTTGATCTTCTTCATCTGCGCCCGATAGTCGTCGTACACCGGCCAGAATGCCGCGCTCTCCTGGTCCGTGAGCGGTAGGTTCTGGGCAACGATGGCCTTGCGATCTGCAGCAAGCTGAGCCCGTGCGACTTCGATGTCGCTTCCTGTGCCAGTGCTCTGCGCCGGGTTGGCGTTCTGTGCGCGCGCCGTGCCCGACGCGCCAAGTGCCATCAGCACCACGATTGCCATGCGTCTGTTCACCGTCGTTCTCCTCGATCCTAGGTGAAAATGGTGGGCGCGGAACATAACACTGCTGGGACTGACCGGGTAGGATGCGACCGCCATGCCGCGTGCTCCGGTCGCGCTCGCCTGACTCGCCTGGAGAAATCATGGGGTGGGGAACCAAGAGGGCCGGACACCAGGCGATGTCCGGCCCTCTCACGCACCGGCGGGCGGCGGCCCATTTGGCCGACCGCCTAACGCCGAGATCAGCGCGTGGCCACGACGCGCATCGAGTGCGACCGCAGGCGGCCTAGCCACGGCCTGTGAGACGCCGCCACGGGGGGACGACCGACGATACGGGCGGGGTTGGCGTCGCCGTTGGCATGTGCGACCTGGTAGCTGTCGCCATCCGCCGGCGTCGAGGCGAGCAGGAAGGGCTGCTTCCCGCCGAAGGCGTCGAGGTGATAGTCCGTCGCCACGTTCTCCAGTCCCCAGGACGTATTGAACCCGGGCGCGCCCGAGAGGTCGGGGATCGAGATGTTCCAAGTCTGCGGTGCACCGCCCAGAAAGCCCGCGGTCGTCCAGACAGTCGTCGAATTGCTCTCTTGGTCGTACTCGACATCCACCTCGGCGTTGTACTCCGCTTGCGACGGGAGAGACAGGTTGAGGATGAGATACGGCGACGTGCTGACCTGGGTGACCGTCGGGGTGGACATGGCCGGGCCGAACGCGAGGTTCTTGTCGCCGTTCGAGAGGATATAGGTGCCCGCATCGCGCGTGGCCGTGTAGCCGTAGACGTCCTGGAACTGGCCCGACGACACCTTGGCGGTCGGAAGCTCTGTGATCGACGTCTGACCATCACCGACGTCCTGCCGAACAAGGCCGGTCGACGTCTCCACGGCGTTCGTGCCGTAGAAGTACCCGGTGATGAACTCCGCCTGCTCTCCCGTTCCCGTCAACCCACTCACCGTGAGATTCCCCGTCGCCGGATCGAACGCCTCCGCCGCTCCGAAGTCCAGCACGTCGAGGGTCGCGTTGTTCGCGATCGTCTGGTTGGTGCGAAGGATGAACTTGTCGATCGTCCGCGAATCGGCGTCCATACGCGCACCCAGGACGTCCTTCCACGTGGGCGCCACGTTCTGCAGGGTGAAGTTGTTGCTCGCATTCGGGAAGACCAAGGACGTCTGGAAACCGAGCGACACGGCGGCAACGTCACTCGCCGGAACATTGGCTACCGAACCGTTCACCGTGTTCGACGTGCAACCCGACACGTTGGTCGCGTAGCTGCTGTAGACGTTGAAGTCGTCCGTGCTGCCGTTGATGATGAACAGATCGAACCCGCTGCCGTCCGCATAGACTGCGGCCACCGAGCCCTTCCCGGACGGAATCGTGAAGCTGTACGAATTCCCGTTCGGGTGCAGCTGACCCCACGAGCCGCTGGTGCCGTCGCGAGATCCTACCCAGATGGGTGCATTGTCGGCGCAGAATGGGAAGGTGAAGGTCGGGTGGGAGCCACCGCCGCTACTGCTGCTGCACCCCGCCGCAGCGACGAGCGCCAACAGCAGATTGGTCCACGACCCGGTGCGCTTACCGCCGATTCCGCCCCGCCTGCGCTTTTCCATGATGCGAACCTCGATGATGGGCGCACATCACAGATGCTCGATCACCTCGAGATCTTGATGACGCACGTGAAGGCCTGATAATGCCTCCACGAAATCGAGTCGCAAGAGGGCCGAACCTGCCGAGCTCGACACACTGCAGGCGAGCTCCGGCACGGAATTGTGAGCGCAGGATGGACTCGTGCGCGGCGATACCGCACAAAGACGCGCGAGCGAGCAGCGGTGAGAAGCGTCGCGCCTACCGCATCGGCCGTGGTGCCGCGATGCGGCGCCACACTTCAACGCCACACGTTTACCCCAGAAGCCGCTTCGGATCTCCCCGATCGTCGGTCGCGTCTTTTTGCACCGCATCCCGCGGCTGGGGCGGACGGATCTCATTCGCCGGACCCGCTGATCCGCTGTCGGACAGGCTGTTTTTGAACTCGCGGATGCCCTTGCCGAGCGACGCACCGATCTCCGGGATGCGTCGAGCCCCGAAAAGCACGAGGACGACGATCAGCAAGAGGATGATTTTCTCTGGGCCTATGCCACCCACAGTGACCTCACTGCGCGGAGTTGAGGTGAAAGAAGGCTCGCAAGCCAAGCCCGAGCAAGGGCGTCCCCGTCCCGTCGAGGAGGGGATTCCCCTCCAATCCCCTTAAGAGCCCAAATATTGGCACCCTCTGGGATGTTGCGAACTGGTCGTCCTACGGCGATTCTAACCCGAGGAGGCCCGAGCCCGGGCCTGCGAAAGGATCAGCTTTGGGGACGTGCTTATGGACTATTTCCGGCCTTCCGACTCCGAGATACGGAGACGCCTTACCGACACGCAGTTCAAGGTGACGCAGCGTGCCGGCACGGAGCCACCCTTTCTCAACGAATACTGGGACAACCACGAGGAAGGGATCTACGCCGACGTCGTTTCCGGCGAGCCTCTCTTCAGCTCGCTCGACAAGTACGACTCGGGAACGGGTTGGCCGAGCTTCACGAAGCCGCTCGAGCCCGAGAGCATCCGCACCGAAGTCGATCACAGCATGTTCATCGACCGGACAGAGGTCAGATCGATACACGCCGATTCGCACCTCGGCCACGTCTTCGAAGACGGCCCCGAGCCAACCGGGCTCCGCTACTGCATGAACTCCGCCTCGCTGCGCTTCATCCCGGTGCACCGCCTCCATCAGGAAGGGTATGGCCAGTATCTCCATCTCTTCCGTAACGCCGATGCTCCCACGGGGTCGAGGAAGCGGTAGACTGATGCGCTGCGGCCTCTTGCGTAGCTCCTCGCGGCGGCCCACATTGCCGCGCATGACCGTGCGCGACTCGAGCTACAAGTACGTCTTTTACTGCGGCTTCTGGGGCTTCTCCCCCGGGGGGCGCGAGCTCGTGTTCGCCGGTCGCTAGACGCGACCATTCGCGAATCCAGCCGTCGGCCCCCGGGATACTCCGGGGGCCGTTTCGTTTTTGCCCCCCCCCCACCCCCCCCACTGCCGAGGATCATGATGATCATCGTCACTCGTCCGTCGATCTCCGAAACGGAGCTCAGCCAGCTCCTCGATCGCATCCAATCGCTGGGCCTCCGCGCGCACATCTCTCGCGGGGCGCACCGAGTGGTCATCGGCTGCGTCGGGGACGAGGACGCGCTGGCGGCCGAGCCCCTTCTCGCTCTCCCGGGCGTCGAGAGCGTCACGCCGATCCTCCGACCATACAAGCTCGCCTCCCGCGAGTTCGGACGACTGAATGGCGGCTCGACCGTTGTGCGCATCGCCCCGGACGTCGCCGTCGGATCTCGCGATGTCGTCGTGATGGCGGGCCCGTGCTCGGTCGAGGGCAGAGCGATGCTCCTCGAGACGGCGGGCGCCGTCAAAGCCTCCGGCGCAACGATGTTGCGGGGCGGCGCCTTCAAGCCGCGCACATCCCCCTACGCCTTCCAGGGGATGGGGGAAGCGGCGCTGGAGCTGCTGGCCGAAGCGCGAAAGGCGTCCGGGCTCCCGATCGTGACCGAAGTGATGGACACTCGGCAGGTCGACGCAGTGGCGCGTGTCGCCGACCTCCTGCAAATCGGCGCGCGCAATATGCAGAACTTCCCACTGCTCGCGGAGGTCGGGCGAACGAAGAAGCCGGTGCTGCTCAAGCGCGGGCTGTCCGCGACGATCCGCGAGTTGCTGATGGCCGCCGAGTACATCATGGCGGCGGGCAACCACGACGTCATCCTCTGCGAGCGCGGGATTCGGACCTTCGAAACGGCCACCCGCAACACCCTCGATGTCGCCGCCATCCCCGTGCTCAAGGAGGAGACGCACCTCCCGGTCATCGTCGATCCGAGCCATGCCGGGGGGAAGGCATCGCTCGTTGCACCACTCGCCTACGCCGCCGTAGCAGCCGGCGCGGACGGGCTCATCGTGGAAGTCCACCCTCGGCCGGCCGACGCCAAGTCCGATGGCGATCAATCACTCGACTTTGCGCGCTTCGATGATCTCATGACGCATCTGGCCGGATTCGCGCGCGCTGCCGGAAGGACGCTGTCCGGACGCGGCGACGCCGCGCAGCATCGCGCACCGGCGCGGAAGCGCACCCACGAGCGGGCGCGTGCCGGAAGACTCTCGTAGCTCGCGCCCGAGCACCCGCGCGGCATCGCGCGTGGAGGGCGGGCGCCATGGCACGCGCACGGTACGGACGCCCATCCGAGTACGCGT
>Ga0187778_10002631_pt1 | contig 12210 bp, 11 predicted proteins | sample 1015_Q2_SP5_20_M_FD_132418 | JGI IMG/M metagenome (GOLD analysis project Ga0187778, IMG submission 132418) | Tropical peat soil microbial communities from peatlands in Department of Meta, Colombia - 1015_Q2_SP5_20_MG | ecosystem: Environmental > Terrestrial > Soil > Wetlands > Peat | place... | reverse complement strand
ATTCTTGAAGCCTAATCGGGGCCCTCCTTTCTCACCCCGCCTCTAGTCTCGTGTAAGAACAACGCGGCTCCCACCATCAAGACAGCAGGGACCATTGCACCCAGAGCAAGGGCCCTTCCGACCCCCAAGGAGAAGAGTGCACCAGGAAGAAGGGTACCTATCACAGCGGCAACGGACTGGAAAGTGGTTGTGAGGCCAAGAGCGGTGCCCGTCCTCCCTTCGGAGGAGTCTGACGCCAGGGCCTGCATAACCGGGAATATCGCCGAACTGAAGAAACCCATTACGAGGGCACTCGCTATCCCGAGTAGGAAGTCGGAGGTGGAGAAGAACACGGCGTAGGCGCACACAACGACAAGAGCAAGGGCAAGGAGGAGCCTGTCCCTCCTCAGCCTGTCTGACATCCTCCCCAACACTACCTTGCCGACCATGCCAGAGACGAGGACGGCTGCGGCGATCAGTCCTGCGACTGGGACACTCGCTCCCAGCGCCGAGGAGTAGTAATAGGGCAGGTAGGCCACCTGCCACACTGAAGCCCAGGTAGCGAGGAACGCGAATGTCAAGATGATGGGGACTCCTCTCTTCTTCAAGACAGTGGAGGCGTCCCTCCCCAGCGAGAGGGTTCCTGTCTTGGTCTTCGCCTCAGAAAACGTGTCCCTCGACGCGAAGACTCCCGCCAGGACAGGGAGGCCGAGAAGGGGGGCGACGAAGAACGCTGTTCTCCAATCGGAGGTTAAAGAATAGGTGATTGAGCCGAGGCTATTGCCCGTGGCTCCTCCCAGGTCGAAGCCCGCATAGAATATTCCCAAGGCCAGACCCTTGCTCCTGCCAAAGTAGTTCGCCACGGCTGACATGGCGGCTGGCCAGAAGAGGCCCTCCCCGAATCCGCTGATTAGCCTGAACACGAAGGCCTCGGTGAAGCTTGTCGCCAGCCCGATGAGCCAGGTGAAAGCAGTGAACACCGCCACTCCCACCAGGATGACATTCCTGTGCCCGTACCTGTCCGAGAGATAGCCCGAGGCGAGGACGAAGACGAGCACTCCGATGAACTGGGCCGAAGCAAGCCAAGCCGTTCCCGAAACCCCGAGAACTGTCACCTTCCCGGCGCCCAGGGACGCGGAGAGAGGCTTGAGCATCGACGAGAGAACAGTCCTGTCGGCAGTGAATGCGAAGTATCCCAGGAACATTATCGCGAGGAAAAGGGCAGCCCCCCTCGCGTCCGTTAATGTATCCGCTAACCTTCGTCCGGGCGTAGCTGACAACTAATCCTCTTGCACCCTTGTCGCGCTGGTCTTCCATGTGGATAAGCTTGCGGCTCCATCGCAAGCCAGCAGGCCGCCGCTAACGGCCAGTCCCCTCAGGAACCTTGATTTCGAAACCTTCCCTGGCGCCCGCTTCCTTCCAGTAATCGTTGATAGATTCTTGAATGGTGGCAATGGCTTGTGTGTTCTCCGCGGGCTCGAACAGGTGGCTGAATCTCTCCTGGGTCCTAAGATAGGCCTTCACGGGCGTGAGCACCCTGGGGACGAGGGTGTGACGGACTACGCCGTCGACGGATTCCCTCAGGGGCCAAGCCCCTGCCTGGACCGCGAGCTTTTCCAACTCGATTGAGTCCCTGGAATCGAACCCCCACCCCGTGGGGCACGCCGCAAGAGCGATGTAGAGCTTGGGCCCCTTGATTCCCATCCCCTTCTCTACCTTCCGCAGGAAGTCCAGGCCATGAGAATTCGAGAGAGTCGCCACATACGGCGCCTTCATTGACCTCCACACCTCGAACAGGTCCTTCTTTTTCACAATGTTCCCGAGCGGGTACGCCTTAGTTGCCGGGGTCGTCTTGGTGGAGGAACCGTATGGTGTGGATGAAGACACCTGGAACCCCGTGTTCCCATAGGCCTCGTTGTCGTAGCAGAGGTAGTAGAAGTCGAGGCGCCTGTCTATTGCCCCGGCGGTGGACTGTAGCCCTATGTCGTAGGCCGCGCCGTCCCCTGTGACAACAACCACCTTCAGGTCCTCGGAGGCGGGGATTTTCCCCTTCGCTATCAGGACGTCCAATGCGTCCCTCACACCCTGTGCACCAGCCGGGGCGCTAGCAAAGGCGGTGTAGAGCCAATTCGACTTCAGCGGGCTGAGGGGGTACGACATGGTCACAGTCATGCACCCGGCCGCGTTTACCCAGGCGACATTAGGACCAAGGACCTTGTGAAATACCCTAACCGCCAGAATTCCACCGCACCCGGCGCATAGCGTGTTCCCCGGGCTGAGGTAGTCCTCTGCCGGCATGTCCTTCAGCGTCTTGAAGCGTGTGGTCGCCGCCATCAGCTTGCCCCCTCGGCTACGGCGACCATCTTCTTGACCCTCATCAGTTCATCTTCTCTCATGAGGAACATCGGACGAGGCGTCTTGCCCTCCTTGTCGATCGCCATCATCTCTTCGAAAATAGCTCCCATCTCCTTGGCCGTGGTCTGCTTCCCTCCAAGGGCCCCGACCACGGGGAGTATCGCCTTCGGCCTTCCTCTGACGTGGTAGAGGGAACCCGCCACCTCGGGATACAGGATGCCCCCGAGGCCGGGTGCTAGGTTCTGGTCAAACACTGCCACGACCTTCCTTCCACCCAGGAGGGCCGCGATTTCTTCCGATGGAAAAGGCCTCACCATCCGGAGCTTAAGAAGCCCCGCTCGGACTCCCCGGTCTCTCATTCTCTTCACTGCCTGCCTGCCTAGGGCCGTGAAGGAGTTGGACATCACGAGGACGTACTCCGCGTCGTCGATCATGAATCCCTCTACGGGCCCGTAGGCCCTGCCGAAGAGCTCCTCGTAAGCCCTGGCCGCCTCTTCGAAGACCATCTTGGCCCGGAGGGCCGCGGCGTGTGTGTTGTATCTGAGGTAGCTGTACATGAACCCCTCGAACACCGACGAACCCCTTGCCACTGGTTTGCTCGCTCGCAGAGGGTTGATTGGCTCGTAGGGCGGAAGGAAACTGTCCACCGCATCCTGTTCGGGGAGAAGGACAGGCTCACGAGTGAAGGAGAGGTAGAACCCGTCCAGGTTCACAATCGCCGGGAGCATCACGCGCTTGTCTTCGGCGACCCGATAGGCAAGCAGCACGAGGTCCGCGACCTCCTGGCACGTCTCGGAATGAAGCTGGAGAAACCCGCTGTCCCGCGCAGCGAGGACATCGTTGTGGTCAGGTTCGAGAACTATGGGCGCAGCGACGCCCCTGGATACGTTCGCGAGCAGCATGGGCGCCCGCCATCCTGAGATGTTGTAGAGCATCTCCATCGTGTAGAGCAGACCCTGGCTGGACGTCGCGGTGAACACCCTTGCCCCTGCAAGGGAGGCAGCGCCTGCTGCCGTCATCATGGAGTGCTCGGACTCGAGCTGTACGAACCGCGAATCCATGGTCCCTTCCCGGACCCAGTCTGCTATTGTCTCGATTATCTCGGTCTGGGGGGTGATGGGATAGGCGGGGACGTAGTCGACCCTCGCCAGCCTGGCTGCAGCGGCGGCGGCCACGTTGCCCGTCAGGAGCTTCCCTTTCACGGTACAGCACCCTCTCTCGTCTGAGACACGGCCCTAAGGGGGCACTCCGTCATGCAAATCATACACCCCTTGCAGTTCTCGTAGTCAATCTTCACCCTGCCGTCCTGGCCGACAGACATCGCAGACTCGGGGCAGTAGGCGTAGCATATCATGCAGTCCGTGCATTTCGCGTAGTCGATAGTTGGCCGGAAAGTCCTCCAGTTCCCGGTGTGGCGGAGGTACGAATTCCCGGTCTGGGTCACGGCCTCGATTCCACCTTCGGCCACAACAACTGCAAGGGGGACCAGCTCCTCCTTAGACACCAGCTCTTCCGTTTCCAGCACGGCCGGTGTCAATTCGCTGTAGATTGCCGAGGCGAATTCTAGGTTCTTGTTTGTCATTTCGGCGGACAGCCCGATTTCGTGGAGCTCCTCGGCGACTGCCGTCATGAGAGCTTCCTTCTTGATCCCACAGATTCTTGCGACTGCGGCCGCTATTCCGGCGCTAAGGACCGGTTTCCCGAGAATCTTCAGCGCCTGGCCAGTCAGGTCGACCGTGGTCACCTTGACGTCGTCCCTCCCGGGGATGACTGAACTAGATGGCTTGGTGGAGTTGATGACTGCGACCCCTCCCTTCCTGAGGCCGGCGAATGGGCTGGCGAGTGGGTCCACGATGAGGGAATCGTCCATGACGGCCGAAATGTCTGGCGAGAAAATGAAACCTCGCTCGGCGACCCTTTCGCTTGAGAACCTGGTGAAGGCGGTCACTGGCGCCCCCCTTCGCTCTGCCCCATAGATTGGGAAGTCTTGGGCGAAGTAGCCGTCGTTGAAGGCGGCCTCCCCTAGAATCCTGCTCGCGGTCTTCGCCCCCTGCCCCCCTCGGCCGTGAAAGCGGACCCTGATAATCATGCCCTAACGGTTTAGGGAACGCCTATTGGCTCAATTAAAGTGCGACCACGATTCTCAATGATGAAAACAACTGCGCCTCTTGGGCCGTCGGGAGGCGCTCAGTCCCGTGCCGTGGCGGCTTCCAAGCTTTGGCAGCCTGCTCCCTCGCCGGACGGGCGATGGGGACACCATGTGTCGAGTAGCTTCGCCCGTGTTTCCCTGCAGACCCCGATTTCGGAAGGAGGCCTGCTCGCCGCCGCAGAGGGCCCTCAGCGTTTCACTGCTGGCGGGCGAGCTTGTCTAAGAGGATTCTCTGCTCGACTTGTGCCACGAGCTTCCTTGTCTGGACGACGACGTCTGGATTGACGGATACGCTGTCGATTCCGTTCTCGACCAAGAACTTCGTGAACTCCGGGTAGACGCTTGGCGCCTGTCCGCAGATGCTTACCGTCCTGCCATACTGGTGAGCAGTCTCGATGAGACTCTTGATTGCGCGTTTCACTGCCAGGTTCCTTTCATCGAAGAGAGGTGCCAGAATCTCGTTATCTCTGTCTGCCCCCAGTATGAGCATGGTAAGGTCGTTGCTGCCTATGGAGAAACCGTCGACTCCTGCCTTGCAGAATTCGTCTGCCAGCAGTATGTTGCTCGGGACCTCCGCCATGACCCAGAGCTTGAAGTCTTCGTCCTGGACTAGCCCTTCGTGTCGCAGAAGTTCCCTCACTCTAGCGAATTCTTCCACTGTTCTGTTGAAAGGAATCATGCACCAGAGGTTCTTGAGGCCCATCTCGTTTCTGACTTTCTTCACGGCTTCTATCTCGAGCCTGAAGGCGGGCTCGTACCTCGGATCGGCATATCGGATTGCTCCTCTAAATCCGAGGAGGGGATTGGCTTCTTGGACTGCGGATTCGTACTTCTCTCCGCCTTCGAGCTTGGCGTACTCGTTGGTCTTGAAGTCGCTGAACCTCAGCACCACGGGTCTAGGGTGGAACGCCCTGCAGAAGGTCGCTAGCCCATCGGCCAGCTGGTCAACGAATTCCTCCGGGTGTCCGGTCTCAATCAGGTACATCGGATGCTTCCTTATGTGGTCGTTGACGATGAATTCCATGCGGAGCAGACCGACGCCATCAGCAGGCAGCTGCGAGACCTTCTGTGCGAGCTCTGGTTCACCGAGATTGACGAAAATCTTGGTCCCAGTCACAGGTGCCTCGGAGAATACTGGCTGTGCAGAAAGGACGGCTTGGCGTGGTTGAGGAGCGACGGCCTCTTCAACCAGTCCTTCGTAGACCACTCCGCTCTTCGCATCGACGGTCACATCCATCCCTGACTTCAGGACATGAGTGCCGTTTTTCGACCCCACGATACAGGGTATTCCGAGCTCACGGCTCACGATTGCCGCGTGGCAGGTCATACCGCCGCTGTCTGCAACGATTGCTTTCGACTTCTTCATGGCGGGGACCCAGTCCGGCGCCGTCATCTTCGTGACAAGTACCTCACCAGCCTGGAAGTCGCGCAGGTTCTCTGCTGACGGGATGACGTGAACCTTGCCTGCGGCTACTCCCGGCGATGCGGGGAGACCCCTGACGAGGATCTTCTTCTCTGTCGCGATGGCCGGCCTCTCGCCCGCCTGGGCCTTCTTCAGGGACCAAACAGTCTCGGGCCTGGCTTGTAGTATCAGCAGTTTGTTGGTCTGCTTGTCCAGCCCCCACTCTATGTCCATGGGGCGGTCGTAGTGCTCCTCTATTGCCAGCGCGTATTTCGTCAGCTCCACTATCTGACTGTCGGTGATGACTTGGCGCCTCTTTAGCAGATGAGGAACAGGCCTGTCTTCTGTGCCGCCTCCGGGTTTCTGTATCAGCATGACGGTCTTGGTGGGGATGTTCCTACGCACAATTGCCAGGGTCTTCTTGTCCACGTAATAGTCGTCGGGTGTCACTTTGCCCTTGACGACGTACTCTCCCAGTCCGTAGTTGGCCTCGATCATGACGACTGATTCGTCGCCGTTGGTAGGGTCAATCGTGAAGATGACGCCTGAGGATTCCGAGTAGCACATCATCTGGACAATTGCCGAGAGTGCCACGGTCACGTTATCGAACCCCTTCTCAACCCGGTAGAAGATTGCGCGATCAGTAAACAGGCTCCCGTAACACTTTCGGACACTGTTTATCACCTGGCTTGCGCCAGAAACGTTCAGATACGTTTCCTGGGCGCCGGCGAAGCTTGCGTCGGGGAGATCCTCGGCGGTGGCGGAGCTTCTGATCGCCACGAACGGGTTTTTCACATTCTGTCTTCTGGACAGCTCCTGGTATGCGTCCCTGATGACCTTGTCAAGCTCCTCGGGCATGGGGGCAGAGCTGATTAGTTTCCTAATTTGGGCGCCAACACGTTGGAGGTTTTCCGTGTCATCAGGATCTCCAAGCGACGCGATTATGTCGGCAATCTTGCTATCCAGCCCGTTCTTTTTCAGGAACAGCCTGTAAGCCTCTGCCGTAAGCGCGAAACCGTAGGGGACTGGAACCTTGGTCCTCGAAGTCATCTCGCCGAGGCCTGCGGACTTGCCGCCCACGATGGGAACATCCTCCTTTTGGATCTCATCGAACCAGAGCATGAGAGCCTTCTGCTTGCTTAGAGACGCCATATTATCCACACCTGGGGTTTCTTGTCGCCACGCTAATAACCTAATGCCCTAAAGGCGGACCCCACGGTGCCCCATGTTACCGCCTTCGCCCGTCGATGACGAGCCGCCGAACCCGAGCTAGGAACGGGTCTTGGCTCCGCATGACTGAATCCGTGTCCGGGGCAGAACACGTCGACCGAATATCAGCACTAGTCTTCCTCTCACGAAAGGGTCTTCGGCACCTTCCCCAGGCCCTTCTCGTCCAGCCTGTAGACGTGCCATTCGGAGAGTCTCCTCGCCCCGAGCTTCTCGTAGAACCTGAGCGCCTTTTCGTTCCAGGCGAGCACCGCCCACTCCATGCGACCGCATCCCGTTGAAATCGCCTCCTCTACGCACCGCCTGAATAGGGCGAATCCTACCCCCTGCTTTCGGTACTCCTCGAGAACGAAGAGATCCTCCAGATAGAGTGAGGGTTTCGCCATGAATGAAGAGTAGTTGTAGAAGTAGAGGGCGTAGCCCGTGAGCTTCCGTCCGTCGGCAGCCACAAAGAGCCGGACCCTCCTCCTCTTGAAGACGTCGTCCAGGAGTCTTCTCCGTCCCTCTTCAGAGGGGGGTTCAAGTCTCTCGAACCTGGCCAGGGCAAGCACCAGACCGATGAACTGTTCCGAATCAGACCTCCGCGCCCTCCGTATGACGACGGGCTTCGGGGACATGGTGCAGAGGGGTTGCACGGACGAATAAATCAGTTCGTTCACCTGGGGCGAGGCCGGGAGCTACGAATGCTGCTCCAGGTCTCTCATCATCTGCTCGTACTGCTCCTTCGTGAGTTCTCCCCGGGCGTATCTCTGGCGAAGGATTTCACGAGCGTCCCCGTACCGGTACCAGTATCCGCGTCTTCCCCGTCCTCCCCATCCCCAAGGCCAGAAGATCAGCCTGATGACGGCGAAGATGAGGATGACAACGAAGAAGAAGCCGAAGGGGAAGAAGAACCACCAGCCATAGTAGGGATAGCCGTAGTAGGGCGCTGTGATCGTACCGGGTCGGCCCAGGAGTGCAAGAGGCACAACGAACGCGATGATCGCAACAAGCAGAATGGCGACCAAGAGCCAGACGAACCAGTGCCTCCTGCGAGGGTTCCTGTCGTCGTAGGTGTGTTGCGTTTGCTACTCACTTCTTGCCGACGAGTTCGCAGGTGGCCCTTTTAAGCGTATCGGAAAAGCGATACCGACTCCCGAATGCCTCTAAGCATAAATATCGATAATCCGACTAAGGCGTCGTGTGGCCGTTCAGGTTCGCAATGCACGGAAAACGTGGACTCCGCATGATGGTCGTTTCCCTCTTGTCCACTTCTCCAAAGAACGGCGTTGAGATAATGGATGGTGTCGAGGCCGTGACGCGCGGCTGGTGGCGCCCCTCCCCTGGGTCAATCTATCCGCTCCTGGACAAGATGAACAAGGAGGGGACCATCAAGAGGAGGGAAGACGGCAAGTACGAGCTTACCCCAAAGGCCAACGTTGAGCTGGAAGTTTCCTTCGGCCCCCGCTTCAGGAGACCCCAGACCGTGGACGAAATGGTGACCGAAATGGGGGGCTTCGTCTCCTACATGGAGGACGTGAAGGGAACGTCCGCCAAGGAGCTTGAACCTCACGTGGACAAACTGAGGGAACTCGCCCGACGGCTTTCGGATTTGGCGGGCTAGGCTCAGGACTCGAAGGAAGCAGACATCCAACCATTCCGGGAAGAGTGATATACTCTCTTCATCTCGCCCCGGAATCGATGGGTCTCAAGGAATGGGTGATTCCCCAGGACAAGGTCTTCTTTGACCTCCTTGAGAGAGAATCTGCCACGGTTCTCAAAGGCGCGATGAAGCTGGAAGACGCAGTGGAATCCTTCGACACCATGGAGGAAAGGCGAAAGGAGTTCAAAGATATCGAGCATAACGGGGACGAGATAGTACACGACATCTACGAGAGGGTCAACAGGAGCTTCATCACCCCCATTGACCAGGAGGACCTGACTAGGCTCGCGTCCCGCTACGACGATGTCCTCGACCTCATGTACCTCGTTATGAACAGACTCGTTCTCTTCGAGATAACAGGACCCACCCAAACCATGATGGAGCTCACAGAGATAGTCCGCGCTTCTGTGCAGCAGCTTGACGGCGCGCTCGGCTCGCTGAGGAGACTGGACAGGAAAGTGATTGACGCGGCCTGCATCGAGGTGGATCGGCTGGAGAATGACGCCGATGTCCTACTAAACGAAGAAGTCGCTTCGCTTTTCAAGAGCCGAGACGTCATCAAAATCCTCAAACTCAAGGAGATCTACGAGCATCTCGAAACAATTACCGACAGATGCGAGGACGTCAGCCTCGTGATAAGGGACATCCTGATCAAGAGATCCTAGGGGTGGGCTCTGTGGACCTCTTCACGGTCTACATCCTGAGCATAATCGTAGTGGCATACAGCTTCGATTTTGTGAACGGGTTCCACGACGCAGCCAATTCCGTCGCCACCGTCATCTCTACGAAGGTTCTCCCCCCGGTTGCCGCAGTCGCCATGGCGGCATTCTTCAATTTCGTTGCCTTTGCTGTGTTCGGGGTGGCGGTGGCAACCACGGTGGGAAAGGGGATCATCAGCAGTTCGATAGTCACCCCTGACCTCGTGCTCGCCTCGCTGGTAGGTGCCATCGTCTGGGACCTTGTCACATGGTATCTCGGCCTACCATCCAGCTCATCCCACGCCCTGATAGGCGGCCTCGTTGGGACGGCCATAACAAAGGCAGGGGTCGGCTCACTGGTGTGGTCAGGACTCGACAGGACGCTGACCTTCATGGTTCTTTCGCCCGTCATCGGCTTCCTCCTGTCATTCTGCCTGATGACCCTCCTGATCAGGACGTTCTTCACCATCCCACTCCATGTGGTCAATCGGTACTTCCGAAGGCTGCAGCTCGTCTCCTCGGCCCTTGTGAGCTTGAGCCACGGAACCAACGACGCCCAGAAGACCATGGGGGTCATTACCGCCTTGCTCTTCTCCGTCAACTGGATACCCTCGTTCAACGTCCCGTTCATCGTGGCTGTATTCGCGGCGACCTCGATTGCCATAGGGACTTTTTCCGGTGGCTGGAGGATTGTGAAGACCTTGGGCTCCAGGATGACGAGGCTCGACCCAGTACACGGCTTCTCCATCGAGACTGCTTCGGCCGTGACAATAATCAGTTCATCCCTCCTCGGAATCCCAGTGAGCACCACCCACGTGGTCAGCGGAAGCGTGATGGGCTCGGGCGCCACGATGGGGGCGGCGACGGTAAGGTGGGGGGTAGCAAGGAGGATAATCTGGGCCTGGCTGATTACCATCCCCGCTTCGGCCATGGTGGCGGCTGCTGCTTACCTCATCATAATCGCTGTCTGATTATACGGTCAAACTCCGGCTTTGTTAGTCTGCGTTCGCCAGCTGTGACCGGTGGAAACGGGGGCCTCCCCTCGGTAACGACATGGTTGGGTCAATCAACGGATTGACAGGACAGGCATCGCGGCTGGTTTCTGATAGGTTGCCGACCAACGGCCTCCGCCTGGAACCCGCACCAGCTAGCGGCGCTCCAGCTCCTCGACTTCCCTGCCCAGCTCCTCTAGCTTCTCCTCTCCTGCCTTCAACAGCGTCCCCAGGAATGGCCCGAAGAGGAAGAGAAGGGCCGTAATCACGGTTCCGACAGAAACGAAGGCGAGCACCGAAGAGAAGACCTTGCCGGTTGGGTTGTCGGGGAGGAGGTTGCCGGGGGGGCCTTGGCCTGTCGCAATGAAGCTGGTGAAATAGAACGAGTCGAGGTAGCTCCATCCTTCGATTGCGTGCATCGCTAGCGTCCCCACGACCACTACCGTGGCTATCAAAGCGAATGAATACAGCGCGCGGACCCAAAAGGAGGCCGGAATCCTCCTTCTCCTGGGCCTGCTCCTCTGGGCCCCCAGTTCCTTCCCCCGCGCCATGTCCGTGCCATCGCTATCCTCCGGGGAATGTTTTAAACAACACAGGGGACGGCGCCTCATCGAAGGAACAGCTGCGACCGGCGCTCGGCAGGGGGCCCCCAGAGCAAGCTTAAGCAGGCAACGCAGGTCTTTCCTCAGGGGGTGACCGTTGTCACCAGGATGACAGATGAAGAACCGGGGGGATCATGGTGCGTTCTTTCGCGAGCGTGTCCCTCGACCCGCCGCTTGTCCTTGATTCTATTGCGAAATCCTCAGCATTCCATGACGTCTTCAAGAACGCGGCCGCGAACGGTGGAACCTCACGAGTCAGAGGACACCTGAATCCAGGTTCCGAAGTGCCTTTGGCAGGCACAGGCAAAGTGGCCTCGGGCGTGAGAAGGGGACGGAGAGGCTCTTGAAGTTCTCGAAAGCCAGGCGCATGGACCTCGTGCTTACGTACTCCTGCGAGAGCTTTCGAAGGTATTCGAACCGACCCGCCCTCGGTGCCGACAGACTTCTATGCATCTCTTTGGCATGAGGTTCCGCATGGCGAAGCTCGGGCTTGTTCTCTTCGCGGTCCTCGTCGCCTCCTTGCTTATGCTGAATCTCGCGACCCTGGCCACGGCCATGCCCGAGACCACTAGACTCGATTCGGGATGCTGCGCTCCAGCAGGTGACGTCCTCGCAAAGGACTTCTCGGCCTACTACGTAGGTGCCTGGCGTCTTCTGAACGACCCGGCCCAGCTGTACGCGAAGGGGTCGGTCGCCGACGGAGGGCCAACGATCCTTCCACAACCACAGCAGTTCAAGTACCTCTCTTCGTTTCTCATCTTCATGATTCCTTTCCTTGCTTCGTCGTATCAAGGAATGCTGATTGCGTTCGACGCCTTCCAGTTTCTTTTGCTCCCACTCGTTGCGCTGATGGTCTACCGAATCACCAGAGAGAAGGGTCTGCTCGTGTCCGCCGTGGTCGCCGTCCTCGTCCTTTTGCAGCCCTCTCCGGTCCCAGGCTGGGGGATTTCAGCGAGCTACTATTGGCAGTGGGGGGAGGGGCAGGCCAAGGTTCTTCTAACCTTCCTCCTCGTTTCGGGCCTCTATCTGACGAAGTTCGGCCACCCGAGGTTCGCAGGGCTTGCCCTCGCCCTTGCCAGCTTCGATCCCCGGTTCGTCTTGTTAGGTGTTCCGCTTCTTCTCACCTACTCCAAGGGAAGCAGGATCAAGGTCCTAACTACCTAT
>Ga0187778_10002630_pt1 | contig 12212 bp, 9 predicted proteins | sample 1015_Q2_SP5_20_M_FD_132418 | JGI IMG/M metagenome (GOLD analysis project Ga0187778, IMG submission 132418) | Tropical peat soil microbial communities from peatlands in Department of Meta, Colombia - 1015_Q2_SP5_20_MG | ecosystem: Environmental > Terrestrial > Soil > Wetlands > Peat | place... | reverse complement strand
CGACGTGCACCTCGCGTTCACCGTGCCGAAGGAGGGTGCCAACGGCTCGTTTGATGCCTGGCTGATTCCCGCCGACGCCCCGCACCCGCTCGCCGCCCACCGCTTCCTCAACTACCTGCTCGAGCCGCGGGTGATTGCCGCCATCACCAACGATATCCACTACGCCAACGACAACCGCGCGGCCGACCCCTATGTCGACCCGCGCATCCTCCACGACCCGACCATCTATCCGACGCCCGCGGTAGAGGCGCGGCTTTACAACGCCAACGAGGTCGGGCCGGCGCTCGAGCGGCTGCGCACGCGTACCTGGACGCGCATCAAGACCGATCTGTGAGCAACAAAACCACGCTTTTCGCTCGCCGCACGTGCGGGCCGTGACCGAGAGTCCGCCCCGAGCTTTTGACTATCTCCCGGCGAGCTGCGCCTCGAGTGCGCGCCGGCGATCGCTGCGCGTCATGAGCCAGCCGGCACCGATGATGCAGACGCCCACGCCGCACACGATGAGACTCGCGAGCGCGTTGATGTCGGGGCTCACCCCGAGCTTCACCTTCGAGTAGATCACCATCGGCAGCGTGCTGGCGCCGGGGCCGGCGACGAAGCTCGAGATGACCAGGTCATCGAGTGAGAGCGTGAAGCACAGCAGCCAGCTCGAGACGATCGCGGGGGCGATGATCGGCAGCGTGATCTCGAGGAAGGCGCGTGCCGGGCTCGCCCCGAGGTCCATCGCGGCCTCCTCGAGCGAGCGGTCGGCGCTCTGCAGACGCGATTGCACGGTGACGGTCACGTACGCCGTGCAGAAGGTGATGTGCGACAGCACGATGGTGGTGAAACCGCGATGCGGCCAGGAGAGGAGCTGCATCATCGACACGAACAACAGCAGCTGCGTGATGCCGGTGATGATCTCCGGCATGACGAGCGGCGCGTTCACCATGCCGGTGAGCAGCAACCGTCCGGGGAAGCGCGCGAAGCGCACCAGCGCAATCGACGCCAGCGTCCCGAGCACCACCGCGCCGCTCGAGGCGGCCACCGCGACCTCGAGCGACAGCAGCGCTGCCTCGAGCAGCTGGCGGTTGTGCAGCAGCTGCCCGTACCAGGCGGTGGAGAAGCCGCCCCAGACGTTGACCAGCGGCGAGGCGTTGAAGGAGTAGGCGATGAGCACCGCAATCGGCAGGTACAGCAGCGCGATGCCGAAGAACAGCACCGAGAGCAACACCGCGGACGACCGCCGTTCCATCCGCGCGCTCAGGCCTCGGTCTGCCGCACGTTGTAGTACTGATAGATCGCGATGGGCCCCGCGAGCAGCAGCAGGAAGGCGATGGCGACCGCGGAGGCGACCGGCCAGTCGTGATTGCCGAAGAACTCATCCCACAGCACGCGGCCGATCATGAGGTTGTTGGGACCGCCAAGAAGGGAGGGGATGACGAACTCGCCGACCGCGGGGATGAATACCAGCAGAGAGCCTGCGATCACCCCGGGGATCGACAGCGGCAGGGTGATGTCGAGAAACGCACGCCGCGGGGTGCTGCCGAGATCGGCCGCCGCCTCGAGCAGCGTCGGATCGAGCTTCTCGAGCGTCGCAAACAGCGGCAGCACCATGAAGGGCAGATAGGAGTAGATGATCCCCAGGTACACCGCGACGCTGGTGCGCATGATGCGCAGCGGGTGGCTGATGACACCCAGGTGCAGCAGCACCGTGTTGAGGAAGCCGTTGTCGCGGATGATGCCCTCGAGTGCATAAACCCGCAGCAGGAACGAGGTCCAGAAGGGCAGCATGATGACCAGCAGCAGCACCCCCTGGAGCGACTTGGGGCTGCGCGCGATGGCGTACGCCATGGGGTAGCCGAGCCCGAGGCAGATCAGCGTGGAAAAGAACGCGGTGCGCAGCGAGTACAGGTACGCGACCCCGTACACTTCGTCGGTGAGCAGGTAGCGGTAGTTGCCGAGGCTGAGGGCGAGGTGCAGGTGATGATCCGGCGTGAAGGTGATCACGTCGGTGAACGGCGGCACCCGCGGCGCGGTCTCGGCGAAGCTGATCTTGAAGGCGAAGGCAAACGGGATGAGAAAAAACACCAGCAGGAAGAGGAGCGGCGGCAGAATGATCAGCCAGCGGCCCGTAAGCCAGGTCGGTCTCATGATGTGCCTGTGCACTGTGCCCGCGGACTATTGTGCGGGATAAACTTGTGCCCCGTACAGCGGGCCGCCCGCGGGGTGTGGGTCAGCGATGCGAGTGCGATGAGCCAGGTGTCGAGTCAGCGAGCGTCCGCCACCGTGGCCGCGACAGCGGCCGACGGCGGGGGCTCGCGCATCCGCCAGCGTCAGCGGCAGCGGCTGATCGATGCGTGCATTTCGGCGCTGCACATCTACGGCCCCTCGCGCACCACGGTGGAGAAGGTGGTGGCGCTCGCCGATCTGTCCCCGGGCATCGTGCGCTTCTACTTCGACTCGAAGGCCGCCATGCTGGTCGCCTCGCTCGCCCATCTCGCCGCGGAGTTCGAGGAACGCGTGCTCGTGCCGGTCGCGCGCCTCAAGGACAGGCCGGTGCAGGCGCTGCGGCTGCTGGTGGAGCTGTACCTCGATGCCGACATCGCCAGCCCGCGCAAGGTGTCGGTTTGGTACGCGTTCTGGGGCGAGGCCACGGCGCGGCAGGAATATCAGGACATCTGCGGGCAGAAGGACGAAGAGTTCGCCGCGCTGGTGCGCGAGCTGGTCGAGCGGCTGATCGCCGCGACCGGCGCCACGCATCTCGATGCCGATGCGGTGGCGCTCGGGCTGATCGGGGTACTCGAGGTGCTGTGGCAGAGTTTCGCCTTCCAGAGCGAAGCCAACATCGACCGCACGCGCGCGGTGGAGCGTTCGCTCCAGTACCTGCGCTCGGTGTTTCCCGGCCAGTTCAGCGGTCCCGCCGCCGCGGCGGCCGCCCCGCAGCGCGCGGCTGGTGCTGCGCCGGGACGCGCGCGGCTGCCCGCGCGCGCGTACGCCGATCCCGCGCTGCTCGCTGCCGAGCGCGAGCAGCTGCTGCGGCCTTCGTGGCAGCTGCTCGGGCACGAAGCCGAGCTGCGTGCTGCCGGGGATTTTCTCACCGGCGATCTCGCCGGCGAGCGCGCCGTGGTGGTGCGCGGCGAGCGTGGCCGCCTGCACGTGTTTCGCAACACCTGCCGGCGCCGCCCGCACGCGCTGCTCGCCCCGCGCAGGGGGCACCTGCGCAGCGCCATCCACTGCGCCATCCATTCGCTCACCTACAGCTTCGACGGCCGCCTGGTCGCCGGGACCACGCCGGGCGATCTCACGCCGCTCGAGATGCTGCGCACCGGGCCGCTGATCTTCGCGCGGGCCGCCGCTGCTGCACCGCCAGCGCCGCTCCCGCCCGCCCCGTGGGAGGAGCTGACGGCGCTCGAACCGCGCAGCGTCACGGATCTCGAGGTGGGCGCCGACTGGAAGCTGCTCGTCGAGCAGTGGCTCGAGAGCGCCCATCCGCAGCAGTACTTCGTCGCGCCGAATCTGCTGCTCGACATCCGCCCGGAGGGGGCGCTGATCCTGCAGGTCAATCCACTCGCCCCCGGGCGCAGCCGCCTGCGGCGCTTCGATTTCACTGCAGGGGAGGCGCCCGCCGCGAAGGGGCGCGGACGCGGCCCGCGCGACGCCTGGCAGCGGCGTGTCGGCGCATGGCTGCGCCAGCAGGTCGAGCTCGCGGAGTCGACGCAGGCGGGGCTCGCCAGCGCTGCAGACGAGGCGACGGAAAGCGGACCCGTTCCGCCATCGCTCGCGGAGTTCCGCGAATCGATCGCGGCGCTCCTGCAGGCGCTGCGGGGGTCGGAAGGCTGAGCGCTCAGGCGAAGTGCGCGGGCGGCTCGGGCAGACTCACTTCCGGGATGCGCGCGCGCAGCAGGTCGTGGAATTCGAGCATCCACGTCTCGATCTGCGACAGCGGTCCCGGCCGGTAGCTGCTGTCGGCGATGCCGCGCTGCAGCCGCTCGCACAAGCGGCGGTCTTCGCCGTTGACCTGCATGTTGATGCGGTTGCCGAGCCAGCGCACCAGGCGCATCTCGCGCCGCTCATCGGGCAAACCGAAGGCGGCGCCTCTGATCACCGTCTTGCCGGGCCCGTTGGGGAGCACCTGAAAGAAATCCACTTGCTCGGGCATGACGTCGATCCCGAGGTTCGGCAGGCAGCTGTAGAAGCGCCAGCTGCGGCGGTGCGGCTCGGGCAGGTGGGGCGCCGTCACCGCACCGACAAATTTCTGATAGAGCCGCTCGCTCCAGCGCGACGAAGGCGCCTCGCGCATCCAGCTGATGCCGCGCGCGATGCCGGGAACTCCGCGCTGATCCTCGTAGTCGGGCGTGAACATGCGGTTCAATCCCGGATGGCCGATCGGCACGTGATAGGACTCGAGGTAGTTGTCCATTGCGATCTTCCAGTCGACCGCCCACTCCTCGAGATACACGGGTTGCGTCGGCACGAGCTCCTCAAACCGATAGGGTGCGAGCTCCTCGATAATCGGCGCCCACAGCTCAGACGGCGGCGGCGGGGCCTCGGCGCCGAGACAGACCCACACGAACCCGAGTGTGACCTCCACTCGCACCGCATCGAGACCATACTCACGCAGATTGAGATCGGGGAAGCTCTCCTTCGCGGGCGTCGCGAGAAGCGAGCCGTCATAACGATACGTCCAGCCGTGGTACGGGCAGGTGATGCGCCCAGGGCAGTGGCCGCTACCCTCGAGCAGCCGCGTGCCACGATGGCGGCACACGTTGCGCAGCGCGCGGATGCCACCGCTTGGCTCACGCAGCACGATCACGCTGTCGGAGCCCATCGCGAACGTGACGTAGTCCCCGGCATTCGGAATCTGGCTGATGTGACAGGCAATCTGCCAGCTCGGCTTGAGGATCCGCTCGAACTCGAGGAGCGTGATCTGCGGGTGGTTGTAGACCCAGGCGGGCAGCCCCCGCGCGACCTTGTGGGACTCGACCGGGCGTGCGGCGGTGACAGTCATGGCGGAACTCCCTGGACAGGGTATACAAAGACGTTAAGTTTAGCGCAAAAACTATATAGGCATATAGACTGAGTGCTCACTCGATGGTATCGTGGTGTATCTGCTGATATTTTCCCAACTCCAATGGTGAGCGCCATGGCCCGTACCCTGACCAGGAATCACGAACACTACCGGCAGGCGCTTAAGCGGCTGCCCCTCGGTGTCGCTTCCAATTTTCGCTTCTGGGGCGAGGAGCGGACCCTTTATGTAAAGGAGGGGCGCGGCGCACGCGTCACCGATCTCGACGGCAACGTGTACGTCGATTACCGCATGGGGTACGGGCCGGCGATCCTCGGCTATGCAGACCCGCGGGTCGATGCGGCGGCGCGCCAGGGCATGGAGGTGGGCGGCGTGTTCGCGCTCTCCACCGAGCGCGAATACCGCGTCGCCGAGCGCATCGCGCGCATGGTGCCGGCCGCCGAGCTCGTGCGCTTCTCCAACTCGGGCACCGAGGCGGTGATGGCGGCGCTGCGCCTGGCGCGCGCCTACACCAAGAAGGACGACTACGTCATTCTCGAGGGCAGCTACCACGGGCTGTTCGATGCGGCCATGTGGTACACGCCTATGGAGAAGTGGTCCCAGGTCGGTGACCCTGTGGTGGTGCCCTACAGCGAGGGAGTGCCGCTCGCAACGCGCGCCTTCGCGCACTTCGTGCAGGCGAACGATGCCAACCAGCTCGAGGACGTGCTGCGCCGGCACGGTCACTCGATCGCCTGCCTGCTGATCGAGCCGATCATGGGCAACTGCTTAGGCATCGCCGCGGAGCCCGCCTACGTGCGCGCCGCGCGCGAGCTGTGCGACCGCTACGGCGTCGTGATGATCATCGACGAGGTGAAGACCGGCTTTCGCGTCGCGCGCGGCGGTGTGCAGGAGCTCTACGGCGTGCGCGCGGACCTGTGCACGTTTGCCAAGGCACTCGCCAACGGCTACCCGATCTCGGTCCTCGCCGGACGCGAGGAGATCATGCGCAAGCTCGGCAAAGGCGTCGCCCATGGCGGCACCTATACTGCCCACCCGGTGTCGCTCGCGGCCGCGGAGAAGACCCTCGAGATTCTCGCCGAGACCGATGCGCTCGAGCGCATTGCCGCCTACGGCACGCGGCTGCGCCAGGGCAAGAGCGCCATCCTCAAGGCCCGCGGCATTGCCCACAGCTTCGTCGGGCACCCGTCAATGAGCGGGCTGTATTTCGCCCACGATCCGCCGCGCACGTACCGCGACTGGAAGAGCAGCGACTACAGCTTCTACGACGCCGTCGCGCGGGTGCTGCACGATGAGCTCATCCTATGCGAGCCGGACTCGCGCGAGCCGTGGTTCATGTCGGCGGCGCACGATGACTCGTGCCTCAAGGACACGCTCGCGGCATTCGAAACCGCGATCGACCGCACGCTCGACGCGCTGCCCGAGACGCGCCGGACGGCCGAGTGGGGCCTGATGCGCGGCGAGCCGGCCGCGTGAGCGCCGGCCGGCCCAACCGTTACGATGTGCTCGTCGTCGGAGCGGGCCACAACGGGCTCGTGAATGCCTGCTACCTCGCACGTGCAGGCCTCAAGGTGCTGGTACTCGAGCGCAACCCCTATATCGGCGGGGCGGCCGTGAGCCGCCGCCTCTACGACGGCTTCACCTACTCGAACTGCTCCTACGTGTGCAGCCTGCTGCGCACGGAAATCATCCGCGCCCTCGAGCTGCCGCGCTACGGCTTGCAGATCATTCCCTACGAGGGCGGCTGCACCATGATGCGCGACGGCGGGCATCTCGCCGTGTACGACAACCACGACGCGATGCGCCGCGAGATCGCGCGCCATTCGCACAACGACGCCGAGGCCTACGACCGCTACGTGCGCGACATGCTGCGGCACTGTCGCTTCATCAAGCCGCTGCTGCTGCGCACCCCGCCCGATCCCACCTCGTTCCGGCCACGCGACCTGCAGGAACTGCTGTTCCTCGGCCGCCATTTCCACAAGCTCGGCGAGGCGCGCCTCTGCGACACGCTGCGCTTCTTCACCATGAGCTGCGCCGACATGCTCGAGGAGTACTTCGAGAGCGAGATCGTCAAGGCACATCTCGCCGGCAGCTCGATCATCGGCACGGCGCTCGGCCCGCGCTCGCCGGGTTCGGCCTACGTGCTGCTGCACCACTATATGGGCAGCATCGACGGCGCGGTCGGCGCCTGGGGGTTCGCGCGCGGTGGCATGGGGGCGATCACCCAGGCGCTTGCCGCCTCCTTCCAGGCGAGCGGCGGCACGGTGCGCGCGAGTGCGCCGGTCGCCGAGATCCTCGTGCGCCATGGCCGCGCCACGGGCGTGGTGCTCGAGAGCGGCGAGGAGCTGACCGCTCCGGTCGTGGTCTCGAACCTCGACGTGAAGCGCACCTTCCTCAAGACGGTGAAGCCCGAGCACCTGCCGGGCGAGTTCCTCGAGCAGGTGAAGCGGTTCAAGATCCGCGGCTCCTCCGGCAAGCTCAACATCGCACTCGACGGCCTGCCGCGTTTTCCCGCGATCCCGCAGGGCTCGCCCTCGACGCGCGGTGACATGCACATCACCGACACGCTCGAGATGGTCGAGCGCGCCTACGACGACTGGAAGGAGGGTCGCTGGTCGCGCGCGCCCTACGTCGACATGCTCATTCCGACGCAGATCGATCCGACCATGACCCCGGACGGCAAGCACTACATGTCGGTCTTCGTGCAGTACTGCCCCTACCAGCTCGCCGACGGCGAATGGACGGCGGCCCGGCGACAGGCCTTCGGCGACACGGTGATCGACGCCATCGCGCGCCACAGCCCGGACTTCCGCGACCTGATCCTGCACGCGGAGATTCGTACCCCCTGGGACATCGAGAACGAGGTCGGGCTCACCGAAGGCAACATCTTTCAGGGCGAGCTCACCTTCGATCAGCTGCTCTTTAACCGGCCGCTGCCCGGGTACGCGCAGTACCGCACCCCGCTGCACGGCATGTACCTGTGCGGCTCGAGCACGCATCCGGGCGGAGGCGTCATGGGCGCACCCGGCGCGAACGCCGCGCGCACCATCCTCACCGATCTGGGTCGCGTCCAATGAGCGCAGCGACGCGCGCGCCGTACGACGCGATCGTAATCGGTGCCGGCCACAACGGATTGGTGTGCGCAGCCTACCTCGCCCGCGGCGGCCGCCGGGTGCTGGTGCTCGAGGCTGCCGCGCACGTCGGTGGTGCGGCCGTCACGCGCGAGTTCGCGCCGGGGTTCCGCGCTTCCACCTGCGCGCACCTGCTGCATCTCATGCCGGCCTCGCTCAGGCGCGAGCTGCGCCTCGATGAGCACGGGCTGAAGCTCGCGGCCGAGCGGCTGCCGACCGTGGCGCTCGCGCAGGACGCGCGCCATCTTGCCTTCGGCCCGGGGGCTTCCGCGGCGCTCGCGGCGGGTGCTGCGGCGGATGCGACGGCGCTTGAGCGCTGGCAGCGCCAGCTCGAGCGCTTCGCGCGCGCACTCCATCCGGTCCTCACCGAGACGCCGCCGCGTCTCGGGACCGACTCCTGGCGCGAGGCGTACGCGCTGCTCGGCATTGGCTGGCGGCTGCGCCGCTTGGGGCGTGGCGATCTGCGCGAGCTGCTGCGCATCGGCGGCATGTGCGTGTACGACCTGCTCGAGGAGCGCTTCAGCCTGCCGCTCCTCAAGGGCGCGCTCGCCCTCGACGCCGTGCTCGGGACGAACTACGGACCGCGCTCGCCCGGCACCGTGCTGTCGCTCCTGTACCGCGCCGCCGCCTCGGCGGGCACGGATGCCCTGGCCATCCCGGCGGGCGGCCTCGGTGCGCTCTCCGAGGCGCTGGCGCGCGCCGCGACCGCTGCCGGCGCGCAAGTGCGCACGGGCGCGGTGGTGGAGCGCATCCTCGTGCACGACGATTGTGCCGCGGGGGTCGTGCTCGCCTCGGGTGAGGAGATCGGCGCCACGAGCGTCGTCTCGAGCGCCGACCCCAAGAGGACCTTCCTCGGCCTCCTCGGAAGCGAACACCTCGACGCGGGCTTCGTACGGCGCGTCGCGCAGCTGCGCTCGCGTGGCCTCGCGGCGAAACTGCACCTGGCGCTCGAGCGGCTGCCGCAGTTTCCGGGGCTGAGCGAAGCGGACCTGCGCGCGCGGCTCGTCGTCGCGCCGTCGGCGGATTACATCGAGCGTGCCTACAACCATGCCAAGTACGGGGAGTTCTCGAGCGCACCCGCGCTCGAGGTCACCATTCCGACGCTCTGCGACGCCGCGCTTGCGCCCCCAGGCAAGCACGTGATGTCGGTGATCGTGCAGTACGCACCGTACCGGCTGGCCGCGGGCTGGGAGGGTCAGCGGCAGTCCTTCACCGAGCGCATCGTCGCGACGCTCGAGGCGTATGCGCCGGGGCTGCGCGCGGCGATCGGCGCGACGGAGCTGCTGACCCCGGTCGACATCGAGCGCGAGTTCCGCATCACCGGCGGTCACTGGCATCACGCCGAGCTGGCGCTCGATCAACTTCTCGTGGTCCGCCCGGTACCGGGCGCGGCGCAGTACCGCACACCCGTGGCGGGACTGTATCTTTGTGGTGCCGGCGCCCACCCCGGCGGCGGCGTCATGGGCCTCGCCGGGCGCAATGCGGCGCGGCAGCTCATCCGCGAGGCGGCTTAAGCATGCTGACCGAGAGCACACCGCACTACCGCCAGCCGCTGCTCAAGACGCCGTTCCACGAGCGCGCCCGCGCGCTCAGCCAGCTCGACAGCTTCGTGCCCTGGGCCGGCTACACGACGGTGGATGTGTTCACGAGCGTCGAGCAGGAGTACTTCGCGATCCGCAACGCGAGCTCGCTCTACGACCTCACGCCGATGGTCAAGTACCGCATCGCCGGCCGCGATGCGCTGCGCTTCCTCAACCGCCTCACCACCCGCGACCTGCGCAAGCTCTCACCGGGCAAGGTCGCCTACACCGTCTGGTGCAACGACGAGGGCCACCTGATCGACGACGGCACCCTTTTCTGCATCGCCGCCGACGAATACCGCCTGTGCACCGGCGAACGGCAGCTCGACTGGTTGCGCGCTTCCGCGATCGGCTTCGCGGTCGACATCCGCGAGATCACCGAAGAGGTGGCGGCGCTCGCCGTGCAGGGACCGACCTCGGCCCGGCTGCTGCGCGCTGCGGGTGTGGCCGGAATCGAGGTGCTGAAGCCCTTCGAGCATGGCGAATTCTTCCTGCCGGCCGGCACCTCGGGCGGCGGCGGGATCCCGCTCATGGTGTCGCGCACCGGCTTCACCGGCGATCTCGGCTACGAGCTGTGGATGCAGCCGACGGATGCCGAAGCGGTCTGGGATGCGCTCATGGCCGCAGGCACGAACCGCGCCGTGCGGCCGATCGGCTCGCGCGCGCTCAACATGGCGCGCATCGAGGCCGGATTCCTGCTGCCACAGATCGATTTCGTCTCGGCGGCCCACACCCTGTACCTCGGCACGGAGCGCTCGCCGCTCGAGCTCGGGCTCGCGTGGCTGGTGGATTTCAAGAAGGGCCATTTCACCGGCCGGCGCGCGCTCCTCGCGGAGCTCGCGCGCGGTCCGCTGCGGCAGCTGGTGGGACTCGACGTGGAGGGCACCAAGCCCGCGCACAATGCGCTGCTGTACAGCGATGCTTCCGGGAAAAGGGAGGTGGGCAGCGTGACCTCGGCGACGTGGTCGCCTACAGCTAAGCGCAACCTCGCGCTCGCCATGGTGCGCGCGCCGCACATCGCCACCGGCACGGCGCTGTGGGCCGAGATCTATCTCAACCGCGAGCTCGTGTGGGAGCGGCGCATGGTGCGCGCGCGCGTGGTCGAACGGCCGTTCTTCGCGCCGGCGCGGCGGCGCGCGACACCGCCCGCGGACTTCTGACGGGCTCCCCGGGGAGCAGGTTGCAGGAGAGATGATCGCGTCGCAGTCGAAACCCCCCGCCGGCAAGCCGTGGCTCGATGCGTCCGCGACGCCGCAGATCCTCATCGATGGGGTCAGCAAGTCCTACGGCCCGAGCACCGCGGTCGACAACATCACGCTCAGCATCTTCCGCGGCGAGATGTTCGCCCTGGTGGGCGCCTCGGGCTGCGGCAAGACGACGCTGCTGCGCATGCTGGCCGGTTTCGCGCAGCCGACCAGCGGGCGCATCTCGATCGACGGGGTCGACATGGGCGCCGTTCCGCCGCATGAGCGCCCCGTGAACATGATGTTCCAGTCGTACGCGCTGTTCCCGCACATGACGGTCGAGAGCAACGTCGGCTACGGGCTGCGCCGGCTGCCGCTCGCGGACAGCGAGCGCCGCCAGAGAATCGCCGCGGCGCTCGACATGGTGCAGCTCTCGCACCTCGCCAAACGCAAGCCGCATCAGCTCTCCGGCGGCCAGCGCCAACGGGTCGCGCTGGCGCGCGCGCTGATCCGCCGCCCCAAGGTGCTGCTGCTCGATGAGCCGCTGTCGGCGCTCGACAAGAAGCTGCGCGAGCAGACCCAGTTCGAGCTCATGGACCTGCAGGACAAGGTTGGCATCACCTTCATCGTCGTCACACACGATCAGGACGAGGCCATGGCGCTCGCCACGCGCATTGCGGTCATGGACCGTGGCCAGGTCCTGCAGGTCGGCACGCCGGCCGAGATCTACGAGTTCCCGCGCAGCCGGTTCGTCGCGGATTTCGTCGGCACCACCAATCTGTTCGAGGGCACGGTGAGCGCCTGCGAGGCTGGTCTCATCACGGTTCGCTGCGCCGAGGTCGGCAGCGAGCTGGTGGTGGATGATGCGGGGACGTTCAGCGTCGGGCAGCGGGTGTGGGTCGCGCTGCGCCCTGAGAAGGTGCGCCTCGGCAAGCAGCCCATGAATGGTGCACGCATGAATCAGCTGCGCGGCACCGTGTGGGAGCTCGGCTACCTCGGTAACCGCTCGACCTACCAGATCAAAACCACCAGTGGAAAGTTGGTTACAGTCTTTGCCCAGAACGAGCGGCGCACCTCGCAAGTGGCGATCGACTGGAGCGACGAGGTGTTCCTGAGCTGGAGCGCAGATGCAGCGGTAGTGCTGCAGACATAAACTACGCCAGCGAGGGGGGAAGCCCACACCAGGGCGGGGGATAAGCACATGAGAAGATCAACCTGCACCATCCGCGCCATGATCGGTCTGCCGCTCGCGGCAGCCGCACTCCTCGCCGCCGTACCGCCGCAGGCCGCCGCCGACGTCGCGGCCGCT
>Ga0187778_10002629_pt1 | contig 12215 bp, 9 predicted proteins | sample 1015_Q2_SP5_20_M_FD_132418 | JGI IMG/M metagenome (GOLD analysis project Ga0187778, IMG submission 132418) | Tropical peat soil microbial communities from peatlands in Department of Meta, Colombia - 1015_Q2_SP5_20_MG | ecosystem: Environmental > Terrestrial > Soil > Wetlands > Peat | place... | reverse complement strand
GTGGCAGTGGCGCCGACGATTACAACGCAACCAGCGAATCAAACAGTCACTGCGGGACAGACCGCAACATTCAGCGTAGCGGCAAGCGGGACGGCACCGCTTTCCTATCAATGGCAGATGAATGCTGCAGATATACCGGGCGCGACGTCAACGAGCTACACGACGCCAGTCACGACGACAGGCAACAGTGGCGAGACGTTTCGCGTGATGGTGAGCAACTCCGCAGGAAGCGTGACCAGTAACTCCGCGACGCTTACCGTGAATCCGGGCACGAGCAACTCCAGCGTGGACGTGGTGACCTACCACTACGACAACTTGCGAACAGGGCAAAATCTCAACGAGACGACGCTGACGACGGCGAACGTGAAGTCCAGCACGTTTGGAAAGAAGGGCGAGTTCAGCGTGGACGGGTTGGTAGACGCGCAGCCGCTGTACCTCTCGCAGGTCAGCATTAGCGGGCAGACGAAAAATGTACTGTATGTGGCGACCGAACACGGCTCGGTGTACGCGTTTGACGCCGATTCGATCAACGGAACGACGACTGCGTATCTTTGGAAAACGTCGACACTCGGGAGCGGAGAAACGACCAGCGACAATCGCGGATGCGGCCAGGTGTCGCCGGAAATCGGGATTACTTCCACTCCGGTGATCGACCGCACGCGGAACGCGATCTACGTGGTGGCGATGTCGAAAGATTCCAAGGGCAATTATTTCCAGCGATTGCACGCGCTCAATTTGAGTACGGGGAGCGAGCTTTTCGGCGGGCCGATGAACATCACGGCGACGTACCCGGGCACGGGAGACAACAGCTCGGGTGGAAACGTGGTGTTCGATCCGAAGCAATACAAAGAAAGGCCGGGTCTGCTGCAGATTGGCGGGACGATTTACACGACGTGGTCTTCGCATTGCGACGCGCAGCCATACACCTCGTGGGTCATGGCCTTCAGCGCGGACACGCTGGCGCAAACCAGCGTGTTGAATCTCGTTCCGAACGGGAGCGAAGGCGGCATCTGGATGGCGGGAGCGGCTCCGGCGGCCGATGCTTCCGGGAACATCTACTTCATCGTGGGGAACGGTGATTTTGATACCACGCTCAACGCGAGCAATTTCCCCGTGAATGGCAACTGCGGAAATTGTTTTGTGAAGCTTTCCTCGGGCCAGTTGAAGCTGCTCGATTATTTCACGCCGCTCAATACGGTTTCCGAATCGAACGCGGACACGGACTTTGGCTCGGGCGGCCCCTTGCTGCTCCCGGATCTGGTGGACGGCAATGGCCAGACGCGCCATTTGGCGGTGGGCGCGGGCAAGGATGCCAACATTTACGTGGTCGACCGCGACAACATGGGCAAATTCAATTCCAACGCGGACAACAACTACCAGGTGATCAGCGGACAGATTGGCGGCGTGTGGTCGAAGCCGTCCTATTTCAACGGGACGGTGTATTACGGCGCGGTGAGCGACGCGTTGAAGGCGTTTCCCGTGACGAGCGCGCAACTTGCCGCGACTCCGTCGTCGCAAACTTCACATACTTTTGGTTATCCGGGCACGACGCCGAGCATTTCGGCGAACGGCACGAACAACGGAATTGTGTGGGCCGTGGATAATGGCGGGATCTTGTTTGCCTATGACGCCACGAATTTGACGAACGAGCTTTACGATTCAAACCAGGCCGCGAACAACCGCGATCACTTCAGCGGGAACAAGTTCATCACGCCGATGGTGGTCAACGGGAAGGTCTACGTCGGGACTCCGAATAGCGTCGCGGTTTTTGGATTGCTGCCTTAGCTACCACTGTTCTTGGGTTCGCGTCGGCGGATGTAAATCAATTTTTCTACGGTAGCGCACGCGATTCCGGCACTGTCTTTCAATTCGATGATGTAGCCGCGGTCGATCGAACGCTGCGTCTCGAGCGCTGCGTGAATCGCGGCGAGCTCTTCATCGCTCACGACAAACTGCGCGTGAAGAGTCTCTTTCCCCGGTTTCTTAAATTGAATCGACGCTGCCTTGTCCCACACGATGAACTCGGGACCGAGGCGCCGAATCAGCATCAACATATAAATAGGATCAACTGCGGAATAAATGCTGCCGCCAAAAATGGTGCCGACGTAGTTTCGCGTGCGCCACGATAACGGCAGGTCCAGACGTACTTCGCTCCAATCTTCGGCGATGTAGCGAAGCCGGCCTCCCGTGCCACGATAGCAACCGAAGAGATAGAAGGACCAGCAGCGGAGTTTGTTGGAAATGGCAGCGGGGAAGCGCATCACACGCGCCATATTATCCGACAAGCGGCGAATTTCCAGGCAGAAAGCGAAGCCGTTTGGCGGGGAACTTCTATTCTTTGCGATCGCTGGCCGTTTTGAGTTTAGCGAGTTCCGTAATTCCGAAAACTTCCAGGAGTTGCGCTTGAACTTCGTCGGTGACGGTGTTGATGCGCTCGACGGCCCCTCCCGTCCCGCCCGACCCGACCCGATAGCGGAGCTCCCGCTGGCCAGGCGGGGTCTCGATGATTTCGAGAACCCTATCCGCAAATTCTTGAGGGTTGGCGCGCGAGTTTCGGATTCGCTGCAACAGGGCTTGCGGGACTTTCGCGAATTCTCCGTATCCAGCGCGGCGCGCAGGGTCTTCGCCGGATTCGAGCCTGTCCGCGACGGCGGTGCGGTAGGCGCCCGGCTCGAGGATTACGGTATCGATGCCCAGCGCAGCGATTTCATAACGATAAATTTCCGCCAGCGCTTCCATCGCGAATTTGCTGGCGCAATAGAAGCCCATTCCCGGGAACGCCAGGCGGCCGGCGCCACTGCTCACATAGATCAGCAAACCGCTTCCTCGGCGTTTCATGGCGGGGAGCACGGCGCGATTCATGCGCACTACGCCAAAAAAGTTGACGTCGAATTGCCGTCGGGCCTGCTCGGTCGTCACGGTTTCCGACAAGTCCATAATTCCGTAGCCGGCGTTGTTGATCAAAATATCGATTTGGCCGCATTTCTCGAGCACTTCGCCAACCGCCCGTTCTACGGACACCTCGTCGGTGACATCGAGTTCGAGCGCCTGCAGATCGAGCGATTCGCGCTTCGCGAGTTCGGCGAGTTCAGTGGCAACCGCGGCGTTTCGGTCGTTAACGTTGCGCATGGTCGCGAAGACCCGGTACTGCTTGCGCGCGAGCGTTTCCGCCATTACCCGGCCGAAGCCGCTGCTCGCACCGGTGATGAGCACGACTTGGTCCTGGTTCGGCATGGCGTAGAAGGATAGAGAGTAAGACTCGGAACGTAAATAGGGTCCGTTACCTTCGACGCAACGCAGCGGAAGGCGTCTCGCCAAAGTCCCCATCTGATTGCGGGTGTGGCTACTTGGTCTTCAGGTCTTTCAAGAGATGATGGACCAGGCCGCTGATTTGATCCTGGGTGAGGCTGAACCTGTCGTAGTCCACATGCCGTTCACCGACGGCGCGGTACACCAGGTGCCTCGTCGATTGCTGGACGAAATCGAACACGATGGTTCCCGCGCGGAAGCGAATATGCTCGTAACCGACGGGCCCCCAGCCCCAGCTCTGCCAGCAGCCGTACGGCCCGCATACAACGCCCGGGTATCCCCCGCCATAAGCCGGAACCGTGGCGTCATGCCGTTCCACGGCGAATTGGTAGTCGACCAGAAAATCGGCAGCCTGAGGATCGCTAATCTGATTGAGCCCTTTGGAAGCCAGGGTTTGCTCGATGGCGGTCTTGACGCGCTGGCGGACAATTTCGTTGTTGGCATTGGTGTCGCGGACAGGGGCTTCGTTGCGAGAGATAACGTCTCGGGAAATAACCGGGCGGGCGTCACGCGCGCGGGCAGGCTGTTCCTGAGCGGGGCGCCAGGCCCAGGTGGCGAGCTTGTGAATCTTGACGTCGGGATCGCGGGTGATTTGGACGTAGTCGTCACACCCCGCCAGGAGCAAGCTGCAACACAGCGCAGCCGCGGCAACCAGCGATCCACTTTTATAGCCGTTCTTCCAATTCCGCATCAGACTTCCTCCGGACTCAGACGAATCCCATTTCATTAAACACGCGCGACGCCGAAGAGTTGCGGTTTAGAGCCCCGCGACGGCTAAGCCCGGGGCGCGTTCCAATCTTCGGGCGGAAAAACGACCGGCCAGAACTTTGGGTTTGGCGTGTCAAATTCAAAGGCAACCGAATAATCTCCCGCGGGCGTGTCTTCCACGCGAACGACCCGGCAGCCTTGTTGCACTTGGTTTTGAGGATTCACTAATTGGAGAGGTTGCCCCACGTGCAGATAGAACGGAAATTTCATCAATCCGCCGTGTGCATTCACGACTTGCGTAAGGCCTTCGAGCTGCAGCCGTTTGCGGTCGGCGTCTTCCGCAAAGACAAGAAGGCGCATGCGCAGCATCACGCGTTCACTGCGCCGGCGGTTCACGGGATTAGAAGGGGTAGCCACGATTTTCGTTCTGATGAAATTTTACCTTAGGCGGATGGCGAGGTGTGCTGCACGATAAGCCGCTGGTTGCTTAAAAAGCAGTCCCGCCCCGAGTGCGCTCGAATCCGAGCTGCGGGAAGGAAACCGGATGCGGGCGGGGAGGAGCGTAAGGTATGATAGAGTGTCTTAAAATTAACGAATTAGGATGAACATGGCGAACGGAAAAAATGGGAAAGTGTTGCTCCGGGTGAGGCCGCGCGGCTTCTGTGCCGGAGTGGTACGCGCCGTGGATATTGTCGAACTGGCGCTGGAGGCTTATGGCGCGCCCGTTTATGTCCACCATGAAATTGTCCATAACACGTACGTAGTGGAGCAGTTACGGCGCCGGGGCGCGATTTTCGTCGAGGCCATCGATGAAGTTCCTCACGGAGCGGTGCTGGTTTTTAGCGCGCACGGCGTGCCGCCGACGGTCCGCGACGAAGCCAGATCGCGCGAGCTCAAGGTCATTGATGCGACTTGTCCGCTGGTGACCAAAGTCCATCTGGAAGCTCTGAAATTTGCCCGTGAAAAGCGCACCATCATCCTGATCGGGCACAAAGACCATCAGGAAATTATCGGTACCTCCGGTGAAGCACCGGATCGCACGATTGTCGTGGACTCGGTCGCTGCGGTGGACGCGCTGGAAGTCGAAGATCCGCAAAAACTTTCGTTCTTGACGCAGACGACGCTGAGTTTGTACGACACGCAGGAAATTGTGGCGCGGCTGCGGCAGAAGTTCCCCTCGATTCAGGGCCCGGCGAGCGATGATATCTGCTACGCCACCCAGAACCGCCAGGAAGCGGTCGAGCAAGTCGCCAAGGACGTGGACCTCATTCTGGTGGTGGGCTCGCCGAACAGCTCAAATTCCAACCGTCTGGTAGAAGTGGCGCGGCGCAGCGGCGTTCAGGCAAAACTCATCGACTCTGCGACGGACATTGATGTGCAGTGGCTCACCGGCGTTTCCCGCGTGGGCCTGACGGCCGGCGCTTCCGCCCCGGAAGTCCTGGTCGAGCAGGTTAGCCAGCGGCTGGCGGAATTTGGCTTTACCGATCAGCGGGACTTGGATTTGATTCGCGAGGACGTGCGCTTCACATTGCCGCCCGAATTGGCGACGATCGCGCCTGCTCCCCGCCGCTAAAGAGTTTCGTGGTTCTTAGGTTCCGGCAGGGGTTCGCCGCGTAACACCGGAGTCGTCTTCACCCAGGGCGTTTGGCTTCCTCCGGTCCTCGGCAGGGTTGCGCGGCGGATGGGGAATTCAGCACAAGGAGTCAGGCCTTGGCGGTCAAAATCGTCCGTCAGCTGAAGAAGATTGCCTTGATTGGCGCGCCATCCAGCGCAGCGGCGTTTTCTTTAGGCAGCGAAAAAGCGCCGGCCGCCTTGCGAGCCGCGGGTCTCGTCGAGAAACTCCAGGCCGCCGGTTACGAAGTTATTGATCATGGCGATTGCGCTCCGCGCCTTTTCGCCGACGACGAAGAGCACCGCCGCGCCCGCAATCTCAGCGAGATTGTCGCCGGGCTGAACGACCTGAAGACGCGAGGGGAATTCGCGGTCAAATCCGGAGCTTTGGTGCTCGTTCTTGGCGGCGATTGCGCCCAAGTCATAGGCCTGCTCAGCGGAGCGCGGCGCTACTACAAACATGTGAATCTTTTGTGGTTCGATCGCGATGCGGACCTGAATACTCCCGCGTCCACTCCGTCCGGCCGCATCGATGGCATGGTCGTGGCCCACATTATCGGGAAAGGCGCGCCCGAACTCGTGCGTTTTTGGGGCGAGCCGCCGCTGGTGCGGGAACCGGACGTGACGCTTTTCGGCCTCGAGCGCCTCGATCCCCCGGAACAGGAATTTCTCGCGAAATCCCCAATGCGCCACAACTACGCGGGGGATATCCAATCCAAGGGCGGCGCCAAAGCAGCGCACGAAGCACTCGGGCAAATCCACGCCGACGGCCACGAATTCGTCTTGCATCTCGACGTCGACGCCATCTCCGCGGAGGAATTTCCCGCCGTCAACGTGCCGGGCAATGGAGGGTTGCGCTTCGACGATGTGCGCTTAGCCCTCACGGAGTTTGCCAAGCACAAGAATCTGCTGGGCCTGGATATTGCGCAGTACAATCCGGACCGCGATCCCGACGGCAGCGGCGCTCGCAAGTTGGTTGATCTTCTGGCCGAAGTTCTTGCCGCGCGGCTGCAAGTCTTCGAGACGCCCGCACCGGAGCCGCCGCAAGGCGCAACGGAAGTTTCCTCCTCGGAAACCGCCGCGTAGTCTTTACCTTCGCAATAAAAATTACGAAGCGGCCTGGGCGCGCTTGCGCAGGTAGCGGGCCAAGCCTAGGAACGACAGATTCAGCCCCGCACTGAAAATGTAGTGCTCAACTTCGTCCGCGGGGAGATGCTCAGCGATTTCCTTTCGCATCGTGGCCATGAATGGATCCATCGCTGCCGATTCATCGCCTGCGCGTCGAATGATTTCGTCCGTCGTTGCGGCCCAGCGGTGCAAACGTTCCCGGAACAGCGCCAGATGCTCCTCCGGATTGTCCGAAAATCCAAAGTGGGTTAGGAAAAGCCGCGCCGGTTTGCGTTCGCGGATCGCCGCAAAGGAAGCATCCCAGATTTTCAAGTCGATATCCGGCGGCGGAGTAGCCGGCATTACATAATCTTGTCCTTCGATCCGTACCCCCGCGGTATCTCCGGTAAATGCCACTCCTTCCGCGTTATCAAAATAACTCACATGGTGCGAGGCGTGGCCCGGCGTGTACGCCACATCGATCTTGCGTGCGCCGTGAACGATGGTCTCTCCGCCTTCCAGGACGCGCAGGTTCCCGGCGGGAACGGGAATGGGGATGCCAAACAATTTCTGGAGTTCATTGGGCCAAAGACGCTCCGCGCTGGCGACAAGCTTCGAGGGATCGATCAGGTGCGGCGCGCCGAGCTTGTGAACGTAGACCACCAGCCGCGGATTTTCTCGAACCAGCGCGCCCGTCGCGCCTGCATGATCCAAGTGGATGTGCGTTAGAAGAATAGTGTCTAAATCTGCCACGGAAAGTCCATGCGCGCTAAGCTGTTGCCGCAGGTTTTCCAGCGTGGAATCTGGACCGGGATCAACCAACGCGCGGTGTCCATTCGATTCCAACAGCGCCGTGGCAATCGACCGTAGCCGGCCCATCCAATTGTCGTCGAGCGTTTGAATGGGAGACATAAGCTACCCAGTGTACCTCAGGATGAGGTTCGCGCCGTCTGCTGCGGAGCGTTTTCCCCCTCCGTCGTCGGCCCGGCAAGGAATTAGTTGCGCCGTAAGGGATTTGTGGAATACGCTTGAGGCGCCGCAAGCGACCGTTTCTTGGGGTTCCATCCGGCGGGTGCTTCCTGGAGGAGGGCCTATGCAGGACGAGAAGCGGCGATATTCAAGCTGCAATGCGTCCAACGGAGTCCGCCTCTGCAGCGTGCGGTTTTAGGCGGGCGCGTGAATCATACGGGATTTGAATCAGCTTTTTGAGGAGGAATCAGATGCGCAATTGGTGTGCAGCACTGGCAATCGGCTCTCTCCTGGCTTTGCCTTTGTGCGCTCAGCAGAAATCCGCCGGGGCCGCCGACGATACGGCGAATGGGCTCGCGGGAGATGTAAAACCGGCCGCGGAAAATTCCACGCCCGCTGACAGCGCAATCCATGTTTCAGGAAATGTTTTCGGGCTTCCCGCGATGCCAAAACCAACGCCTTTCCCCGGAGCGGGAGCCGATAAGGATACCCGCCCTCCGGGGCAACTTGTGCCTCGCTATGAAATCGCAGGAATGTATTACTACGTGAATGCCGGGCCCGGTTCGCCGTTCTCCAGCTATAGCAATCAAGGCGGCGGGGCTTCCTTCACCTACAACGCTTCGAGGTGGCTGGGCCTCACCGGAGAGCTGGCAGGCTACGATTTCAAGCGCAACGAATTTCCGCTTACCGGCACAAACACCTCGGTCAACGGCGGCATGGTCACCTATCTTTTCGGGCCGCGGCTGAACTGGCGCAAATTCGATTACTTTGTGCCCTTCGCGCAGTTTCTTCTTGGAGGAGCCCACAGCGGCATTGAAATGAATGGCGCGGGAAATCAGAGTTCATTCGCGATGGCCGCTGGCGGTGGCGTCGACATGGTCATCACCAAGACCATTGCCTGGCGCGTTGCGCAATTCGAATACCTGATGACTACCTTCTCCGGCCCTGCCCTCGGCGCCAATGCTCGCCAAGACGGCTTCCGGGTTGGCACCGGCCTCGTGCTCCGCTTCGGCATTCCCAATCCGCCTCCTCCGCCGAAGCATCCGCCGGTGGCCGCCTGCTCGGTCAACCCGGTCTCTATCTATGCGGGCTCGGGTGATACGGTTGCGATGCACGTCAACGCCAGCTCGCCGGACAATGTTCCTCTGAGCTATAGCTACACGGCGACGGGGGGAGCAATTGACGGTACAGGCCCCGATGCCCGCTGGAACTCCACTGGCATGGCTGTCGGCACTTATACCGTGAATGTCAAGGTGGATGACGGCAGAGGCCTCACAGCATCCTGCGCTGCGGACATTAAAGTAGAGCAGCGGCCCAACCGCCCGCCTACCGCCACAATGTCGATTGAACGCAGCCCCATCATCGTTGGCGAGCGCACCGGTATCACCTGCAACGGCACGGATCCGGACAATGACCCGCTGACCTACAGCTACACCACGACTGGTGGAAAGATCGTCGGCAGCGGTTCTAACGTCCAGTTTGACTCAACGGGCTTGCAGCCGGGCACCTATACAGTGACCTGCACGGTCGACGACGGCCGGGGCGGCGCCGCCCAAGCCTCCGGCAACGTGGAGGTCAAGGAACCGCCGCAGGTCAAGCAACTCGAGGCCAAGCTGGCCCTGCACAGCATCTATTTCCCGACGGCTCAGCCCAGCGTGGCCAAACCCAACGGTGGATTGATGGCCAGTCAGGCAGTCACACTGGACACGCTGGCGAGTGATTTCCAGGAGTATTTAAAGTATCGGCCGAACGCAAATTTGATTCTCGAGGGCCACGCCGACAGCCGCGGCGCCAAGGACTACAACGAGCAGCTTTCCCAGCGCCGCGTGGATCGCGCCAAGAATTACCTCATCGAGAAAGGCGTTCCCGCCGATCACCTCGAAACCAAGGCCTTTGGCTTTGAAAAGAACATGACCTCCGAGGAAGTCAAGGCGCTCCTCGAGCAGGACCCCGACTTGAGCGCTGAGGAAAAGCAAAAGCTCATCAAGAACATCGTCACCGTTCGCATGGCCAACAACCGCCGCGTGGACGTGACTCTCAGCACCACCGGCGAGCAGTCGGTCCGCCGTTTCCCCTTCAGTGCCAAAGATGCCTTGACGCTGCTGAGCAGGAAGGCCGAGGCAGGAACGGTCGGCGAGAAGAAGGCTCCTGCTCCTGCGCCAAAGAAAAAACAGTGACGGCTGGCGGAGAATTCGCCTCCGGATGATCCTGGAGCAATTTTCAGGGTCGCCAAAACTAAGAATCAGAAACAGGCTCTTCGCCGGAACAGGGAGGAGCCTGTTTTCTTTTGGAACTTCCGTTCGCATCGAGCTGAGCACTCTTCCCGAAATGGAATTCGGCCGGCCCATTTTTGCAACCTCCTGAATCGCCTCGTTTTAGATAATCCGACGCCTTTCCCTTTCCTCGCCAACTGCTTTCTCTTTTCCCAAACTGGCTCTTGTCAATTTCATGTCGTCTATTCTAATGTATTGATTTATAAATAAGTCTCGCCAGGTTTCCTGAATTGGAACTCTAGCTGCTTATCGTCCCACTGGCGAGGTGCTTACAGGATGACTACTATGACCGAGCAAGCCGCTGTGCGCCGTGAAACGCTTCCGATGAACATCTTGATCGTGGATGACGAGGTTGCCATCCGCGAAACCTGCGCCTCCGTTGCGCAGCAGACCGGCATGAAGGCCGTGGCCGTCGCCACTGCCGAGGAGGCCCTCGACGTCCTGGAACATTCCGCGGTGGACATCCTGCTCACGGACCTGAAGCTCCCGCAAACCAATGGCGTAGAGCTTCTAAAACTTGTTCACGACCTGCATCCGGAAGTTGCCGTCGTCGTTCTCACGCAGTACGGCACCATCGAATCCGCTGTGGAAGTCACTCGCCTTGGCGCCGTCGACTATGTCACCAAGCCGTTTCGCATTGAGGAGCTGCGCTCCCGCCTCGAACGCGTGGCCCGCGCCGTCGAGCTACAGCAGGAAAACCGCCTCTTGCGCGAGCAGTTGCAGACCCGTCCCGGCTTCGGCGGCCTCATCGGCGTTTCCATGAAAATGCAGCGCGTCTACAAAACCATTGAGAAAGTCAGCCAGCACGAATACCCGGTTCTGATTCTCGGCGAGAGCGGCACCGGAAAGGAGCTCGTCGCCCGCAGCATCCACTATTCCGGTCCCCGAAAAGATCGCCCGTTCGTTCCCGTCGATTGTTCCGCGCTCGTTCCCACGCTCATCGAATCCGAGCTGTTCGGCTACGTGAAGGGTGCGTTTACTGGCGCCATGCAGGCCAAGCAGGGATTGCTCGAAGCCGCGCAGGGCGGCACTCTCTTTCTCGACGAAATCGGAGACATGCCCGTCGATTTGCAAGCCAAGCTCCTTCGCGCCCTGCAGGAACGCGAAGTCAAACCGGTCGGTTCCACCGAGCGCCGCCACATCAATGTGCGCATCATTGCCGCCACAAACCGCGATCTCAAGACCGCCATCCGCGCCGGCACCTTTCGCCAGGATTTGTATTTCCGCCTCAACGTCGTGCAGGTCAAGTTGCCCGCGCTTCGCGATCGCAAGAGCGACATTCCTCTTCTGGTCGCTTCGTTCCTCGAAAAATTTTCCGACCCGCAAGGTCCCACTCGCACCATTTCCGAGGATGCCATGCGCCGCTTGATCGCCTACGATTGGCCCGGCAACGTTCGCGAGCTCGAAAATGCCATTGAGCGCGCCGTGGCTCTCGGTTCTGGGCCCATCCTTCATGTCGCCGATTTGCCCTCCAATCTTCAGTACCCCACTTCGGAACGCGCCCCGGAAAAGGACGAGATCCTGCCTCTCGAAGAAATGGAACGCCGCGCCATTCTCCGCACCCTGCGCGAAACCGGCGGCGACAAGCTTTCCGCCGCGCGCATGCTCGGCATCGGCAAAACCACGCTGTACCGCAAGCTCAAGCAGTACCATATGGAGCATCCGGAACCCTGATCGCAAATCGCCGTCGCCTTCGCCATGCCAAGTTCGTTGACTTGCCTTTGCTCTGCCACCTAAGATGGCGGCACTATGGCCGGCCCTGACGCGCTCATTGGCCTAACCGTCTCGCATTACCACATCCTCGAAAAGCTTGGCGGCGGCGGCATGGGTGTAGTTTACAAAGCGGAAGACACCCGCTTGCACCGCTTTATCGCCCTGAAATTTCTTCCAGACGCGGTTGCCAACGATTCGCAAGCGCTGGCTCGTTTTCAGCGGGAAGCGCAAGCCGCCTCCGCCTTGAATCATCCCAACATCTGCACCGTTCACGACATTGGAGAAGAAAACGGCCGCGCTTTCTTGGCCATGGAATTCCTTGAGGGCTCGACTCTCAAGCACCTGATCCGCGACCAGCCTCTGAAGACCGATCAAGTCCTCGACCTGGCCATCGAAATTGCCGACGCTCTCGACGCGGCTCACGCCAAGGGCATCATCCATCGCGACATCAAACCTGCGAACATTCTTGTCACCGGACGTGGCCACGCCAAAATCCTCGATTTCGGCCTCGCTAAAGTCTCGGGC
>Ga0187778_10002626_pt1 | contig 12227 bp, 8 predicted proteins | sample 1015_Q2_SP5_20_M_FD_132418 | JGI IMG/M metagenome (GOLD analysis project Ga0187778, IMG submission 132418) | Tropical peat soil microbial communities from peatlands in Department of Meta, Colombia - 1015_Q2_SP5_20_MG | ecosystem: Environmental > Terrestrial > Soil > Wetlands > Peat | place... | reverse complement strand
AGGTCTACCTCAACAAGGATCTCCAGCCCACTCCGCATCCCGACTTCATGGCCGGGACGAAGTCGGGCTCGATCCGGAAGCTCGACGAGCTGACCGTGGTCTTCGAGTTCCAGGACCCGAACTTCCTCTTCGTCGACATCCTGGCCGGCAGCACCGCGATCGGGGGCGGGCAGGCGACGCAGTCGATGGACAAGCGGAGCATGGGCGCCTACATGCCCGCGCACTACGTCCGCCAGTTCCTCCCCAAGTTCTCCTCGAAGGAGGAGGTCGAGCGCAAGGCCAAGGCCGCCGGCTTCGACGGCTGGGTCTCCTACATCAAGAACCGCTGGGACTGGCGGCTCAACCCGGAGCTACCCGTGCTCACGCCGTGGAAGACGGTGAGCCCGATCAACACGCCGATGTGGGTGCTCGAGCGCAACCCGTACTACATGGGCGTGGACACGCAGGGCAACCAGCTGCCGTACATCGATCGCATCAGCATGACGCTGGCCGAGAATCTCGAGGTGCTCAACCTGCGTGCGATCGCGGGCCAGTACGACCTCCAGGAGCGGCACACCGGCCTGGCCAAGTTGCCCGTCTTCCTCGAGAACCGCGCGAAGGGCGGGTACGAGGTGCACCTCGACCCCGCGCTGAACGGCTCCGACGCCACGCTGCAGACCAACCAGGCCTACGACGCCGATCCCGAGATCGCCAGGTGGCTGCAGACACGCGACTTCCGCCACGCCCTCGCCCTGGGGATCGACCGCGACCAGCTCAACGAGACCTTCTGGGTCGGCGTCGGCACCCCGGGATCGGTCGCCCCGTCCGAGACCTTGCCGTACAGCCCGGGGCCCGAGTACCGCAAGAAGTGGTGCACGCTCGACGTCAAGCAGGCCAACGCGCTGCTCGACAAGATCGGCCTCGCCAAGAAGGACGGCGAGGGCTACCGGCTGCGCAGCGACGGCAAGGGGCGGCTGCGCCTCGAGCTGCAGACCTCGGCGGGCGCCTTCGTGCCGCACACCCAGATCGCCGAGATGATCAAGGAGCAGTGGAAGAAGATCGGCATCCAGGCCGACGTGAAGGAGATGGAGCGCAGCCTCTTCTTCACGCGCATCAGCAGCAACGAGCACCAGATCGCCTTCTGGGCCAACGACGGCTCCGAGGTGCTCTACCTCTTCCCGCGGCACGCGCTGCCGCTGGATCCGGTGGAGGCTCTGCTCGGCACCCCGATCGCGCGGTGGTACGCGAGCAACGGCGCGCAGGGCAAGGCGCCCAAGGACCCGCAGCTCATCCGGGCGCTCGAGCTCTTCCGTTCCGCGGCCGGCAAGAAGACCCAGGAGCGCTACAAGGTCGCCCAGGAGATCTGGAAGATCCTGGTGGAGGAGCAGTACAGCATCGGCACCGTCGGGCTCTCTCCCGCCACCATGGGCGTGCGCATCGTGTCCACCAAGCTCGGGAACATCCCGTCGCGGCAGATCAACGCCCAGCACGCGCGCACGCCCTGCTCGTCGCATCCGGCGACCTTCTTCTACAAGGCGTAGCTCGTGCTGGCGTTCCTGACGAGACGGCTCGTCCTCGCCGTGCTCACGGTGTGGGCGGTCTCAGTGCTGTCGTTCGCGGTCATCCAGCTCCCGCCCGGGGACTACATCAGCTCCTACATCGCGCAGATGTCGGCCTCCGGCTCCTTCGTCTCCGCGCAGGAGGCGGAGGCCCTGCGCCACCAGTACGGGCTCGACCGCCCGCTCTACGTGCAGTACCTACGCTGGATGGAGATGGTGGTGCAGGGCAAGTTCGGCATGGCGCTGGAGTGGGGGCGCCCGGTCTCGGAGGTGATCGGCGACCGGCTCTGGCTCACCATGGCGGTCTCGATCGCGGCGATCCTGCTGACGTGGGTCCTGGCCCTGCCCATCGGCATCTACTCGGCGGTGCGGCAGTACTCGTTCGGCGACTACCTGGCGACCCTCGTCGGCTTCATCGGCCTCGCGGTGCCGTCGTTCATGCTGGCCCTGGTCCTCATGTACCTCGGCTTCAGGCTCTTCAACGCCAACGTGGGCGGCCTCTTCTCCGACGAGCTGGCCCAGGCCCCGTGGGGCTGGGCCAAGACCTGGGACCTGCTCAAGCACCTGCCGCTGCCCGCGGCGATCCTCGGGCTCGGCGGCACCGCGCAGCTCATCCGCATCATGCGGGCGAACCTCCTCGACGAGCTGCGCAAGCCGTACGTGGTCACCGCGCGGGCGCGCGGGCTCGCCGAGCGCCAGGTCATCCTCAAGTACCCGGTGCGCGTCGCGCTGAACCCGTTCGCGAGCACGGTCGGCTACCTGCTGCCCTACGTGGTCTCGGGCAGCATCATCGTCTCGCTCGTGCTCGGCCTGCCCACGGTGGGACCGCTGCTCCTCCGCGCGCTGGTGGCCCAGGACATGTTCCTGGCCGGCACCATCGTGCTCCTGCTAGGCGTGATGACGGTGGTGGGCACGTTCCTGTCGGACCTGCTCCTGATGTGGATCGATCCCCGCATCCGGCTGGAGGGGCGGCGATAGCCGAGCTGGAGGAGGAACGAGTCTCCGTCGCCACCCAGTGGCAGCTCATGTGGTGGCGCTTCCGCCGTCACCGGCTCGCCATGCTGGGGACTGCGGTCGTGCTGCTGTTCTACGGCGTCGTGCTGCTCGCCGACTTCCTGGCCTACGCCGATCCGGTCGCCTCCGAGGCGCAGCGCTCGCTGCTGCCCCCGCAGCGCATCCACTGGTGGCTCAACGGGCGGTGGGAGCCGCACGTCTACGGCCTCGCCGGCCGGCGCGATCCGGTCACGTTCAAGCGCGTCTACACGCCGGACCCGAGCCGGAAGGTGCCGGTGCGCTTCGTCGTCCACGGCTTCGAGTACCGGCTGTTCGGCCTGATCCCGACCGACCGGCACCTGATCGGGGTGGAGGGCGCGCGGCCGGAGGACACGCTCTTCCTGCTGGGCACCGACGAGCAAGGGCGCGATCTCTGGTCGCGCCTGATGTACGGCACGCGTACCTCGCTCACCATCGGGCTCGTCGGCGTGGCGTTCAGCCTGGTCCTCGGCGTGCTGCTCGGCGGCGTCTCCGGCCTCTACGGTGGGATCACCGATACGGTCATCCAGCGCGTGATCGAGATCGTGCGCTCGATCCCCACGATCCCGCTCTGGATGGGGCTCGCCGCCGCGCTGCCCAACGACTGGACGGTGATGCAGGTCTACTTCGCGATCACCGTCATCATCTCGCTGGTCGGCTGGACCGAGCTGGCCCGAGTGGTGCGCGGGCGTTTCCTGTCGCTGCGCGAGGAGGACTTCGTCACCGCCGCCGAGCTGGCCGGCTCGAGCCAGATGCGCATCATCGTCCACCACCTGGTGCCCTCGTTCCTGAGCCACATCATCGCGGCCACCACGCTCGCGATCCCCGCGATGATCATCAGCGAGACCTCGCTGTCCTTCCTGGGCCTCGGCCTCCGTCCGCCCGCCATCTCGTGGGGCGTGCTGCTGCAGCAGGCGCAGAACATCCAGGCGCTGGCCATCTCGCCCTGGCTGCTGATCTCGGCGGTGCCCGTGATCATCGTGATCCTGGCGCTCAACTTCATGGGCGACGGCCTGCGCGACGCCGCCGACCCGTACGGGCAGTAGCCCGGTCCACCCCGCCATGGCGAGCGATCGGCCGCTGCTGGAGGTCCGCGACCTGCGGACCTATTTCTTCCAGGACGAGGGGACGGTTCGGGCGGTGGACGGCGCCGGGTTCTCGGTGTTCGCCGGCCGCACCCTCGGCATCGTGGGGGAGAGCGGCTGCGGCAAGAGCGTGACCGCGCGCTCGATCCTGCGCATCGTCGAGCGGCCCGGGCGGCTGGTGAGCGGCGAGATCCTGCTGCGCCGCGACGGAGTCGAGACCGACCTGGCCCGGCTCGACGCGGGCGGCCGCGAGATGCGGCAGGTCCGGGGCGGGGACATCGCGCTGATCTTCCAGGAGCCGATGACCTCGTTCAGCCCCGTGCACACGGTGGGCAGCCAGATGATCGAGACCATCCGGCTGCACCAGCAGCTCGACCGACGGGCCGCGCGGGAGAAGGCCATCGAGATGTTCGGGCTCGTCGGCATCCCCCGGCCGGAGCGCCGCGTGGACGAGTATGCGTTCCAGCTGAGCGGCGGCCTGCGCCAGCGGGCCATGATCGCGCTCGCGCTGTCGTGCGCGCCGCGGATCCTGATCGCCGACGAGCCCACCACCGCGCTCGACGTGACCACGCAGGCGCAGATCCTCGAGCTGCTCACCCGGCTGCAGCGGCGCGAGGGCATGGCGATCATCCTGATCACCCACAACCTGGGCGTGGTCGCGGAGATGTGCGACGAGGTGGTGGTGATGTACCTGGGGCGGGTGGTGGAGCGGGGGCCGGTCGACGCGATCTTCCACGAGCCCCGGCACCCCTACACCCGCGCGCTGCTGCGCTCGATCCCGAGCATCCACGCCCCGGTGCGCACGCGCCTGCCCACCATCGCCGGGTCCGTCCCGCACCCGTACAACCGCCCGGCCTGCTGCCCGTTCCACCCGCGCTGCCCGGACTTCATGCCCGGCCGCTGCGATCAGGCCGAGCCGGCGCTCCTCCCGACCGGCCCCGGCCACCAGGCCGCGTGCTTCCTCTACGAGGGCGCGCGCCCGTGACGCCCGAGTCCGCCGCGGCCCGCCCGCGTCTGCTCGAGGTCCGAGACCTCCGGAAGCTCTTCCCGATCCGCAAGGGCTTCCTGCGCCGGGTGGTGGGCCAGGTGCGCGCGGTGGACGGCGTGACGTTCCACGTCGAGCGCGGCGAGACGCTCGCGCTGGTCGGCGAGAGCGGCTGCGGCAAGACCACGACGTCGCGGTGCGTCCTGCGGGCGATCACGCCCACGGCGGGTCGGATCCTCTTCCGGGCGGCCGACGGGGCGGTGGTGGACGTCGCGACCCTGCCGAAGCGCGCCCTGCGGCCGCTGCGCCGGCAGATGCAGATGATCTTCCAGGACCCGTTCTCCTCGCTGAACCCGCGCCGGACGCTGCTCGACATCGTGGCGGAGCCGCTGGTCGCGAACGGAGTGGGCACGCGCGCGGAGCGCGTGGAGCGCGTGGCCGAGCTGCTGCGGCTGGTGGGCCTGCGCCCCGAGTACATGCGCCGCTACCCGCACGCGTTCAGCGGCGGCCAGCGCCAGCGCGTGGGCATCGCGCGCGCGCTCGCCCTGAGCCCGCGCCTCGTGGTGGCCGACGAGCCGGTCTCCGCGCTCGACGTCTCGGTGCAGGCGCAGATCCTCAACCTGATGCTCGATCTCCAGGCGCAGCTCGGGCTCACGTACCTGTTCGTGGCGCACGACCTGAGCGTGGTCAAGCACGTGAGCGACCGCGTGGCCGTCATGTACGTGGGACGGATCGTGGAGATGGCCGAGACCGAGCCGCTCTACGCCGCGCCCCGGCATCCCTACACCGAGGCCCTGCTCTCCGCGGTGCCCCAGCCCGACCCCCGCGCGCGCGCCCAGCGCGTGCTGCTGGAGGGCGAGGTGGCGGATCCGGCGCATCCGCCGCCGGGCTGCGCCTTCCACCCGCGCTGCGCCTATGCGGTGGAGCGTTGCCGCGCCGAGACGCCCGCGCTCGAGCCGGTCGCCCCCGGCCACGTCGTGGCCTGCCACCGTGCGCGCGAGCTCACGCTGCGCGGCATCGCGTCCCCCCCGCGCGCCCGCGCTTGACAGCCGGCGCCGGGGCGACCCATCATCGCTCCACCATGCCCGACACGCCCCGGATCCATCGCGTCGCCGTCGTGCTGTTCGAGGGCTTCACCGTGCTCGACGTCTACGGTCCCGTGCAGGCCTTCGCGAGCGCCCGGCTGACGAGGCCGGACGGCTCGCCGCTGCGTCTCTTCGAGATCGTCACGCTCGCCGAGAAGGCCGGCCCGATCCGGAGCGGGGAGGGGCCGACCAGCCAGGCCGACCACGCCTTCGCTGACGCGCCGCCCTACGACATCCTGCTCGTCCCCGGCGGCTTCGGCACGCGCCAGGCGGTGAACAACACCGCGCTGCTCCTGGCCCTCACCGCGGCCAGCCGCAAGGCCTCCATCACCACCAGCGTCTGCACCGGCTCGGCGCTGCTCGCGCGCACCGGTCTCATGGACGGGCGCCCGGCCACCTCGAACAAGGTCGCGTGGGACTGGGTCGTCCAGCAGGGCCCACGCGTGCGCTGGCAGCGTAAGGCGCGCTGGGTGGACGACGGCGATCTCGTCACGTCCTCCGGCGTCTCCGCCGGCATCGACATGGCGCTCTCGGTGGTGGCGCGGCTGCACGGCGTCGACATGGCCCGGCAGGCCGCGCGCTTCATGGAGTACGTGTGGCACGAGGACGCGGGCGACGATCCCTTCGCCTGAAGGGTCGTCCGCCCGCGCCCCCGTCGACCGCCCGCTCCGACGTCGCCTCGCGCTCGGACTAGAGCGCGCGATACACCTCGGTCTCGAACTTGCCAAGCAGGTCGACCGCGGTGGCGTCGTTGAACGGAATCAGCTGCGAGAGGAAGACGCCGCACACCTTCCGGGTCGGGTCGATCCAGAAGTACGTGTTGGCGAGGCCGGCCCAGAACAGGCTCCCCGCGGAGCGCCCGGTCGCCGCCTTCTCGGTGTTGATCAGGAAGCTCAGGCCCCACTTCTTCGACATGCCGGGGAAGAGATCGACGTCGTTGGTGAACGCGGGGATCGCGCTCACCATCTTCGTCACCTCGAGCGGGCCGATGTGGTTCTGCGCCATCTGGTGGACCGTCTCGCGCCGCAGCACCTGGTTGCCCTTGAAGGTGCCGCCCTGGATGATCATCTGCGCGAACGTGAGGTAGTCGCCCGCGGTGCCGTAGAGGCCGCCGCCGCCCATGTGGAACTCGGGCTCCTGCGGTAGCTCGAACGGGAACACGGTCAGCTTGCCGTCGGCGCCGCGCGAGTGCACGCTGGCCAGGCGCGCGCGCTGGGAGGGGGAGAGCTTGAACGAGGTGTCCTTCATGCCCAGCGGGCTGAAGACGTGCTCTTGCAGGTAGCGGTCGAGCTTCTGGCCGCTCACCGCCTCGACCATCTTGCCGGCCCAGTCGATGTTGATGCCGTATTCCCACTTCTCGCCCGGGTCGGACATGAGCGGTAGCGTGAGCGAGGCGTTCGTGCAGGTCGTGATGCTGGGCGTGCCGGTGGCGGTCTGGTACTTGGCCACCGACGGGTTCCACATCTCGTAGGCGTACCCGGCGGTGTGCGTGAGGAGGTGCTTGAGCGTCACCGGCCGCTTCGGGGCGCGCAGGCGCGGCTTGCCGGCGCCGTCGAAGCCGTCGAGCACCTGCACCTTCGCCAGCTCCGGCACCACGTCGGCGGCGGGGCGCTCCAGCGCGAGCTTGCCGGTCTCGACCAGCTGCATGGCGGCGGTCGCGGTGATCGCCTTGGTCATCGACGCGATCCACACCACGGTGTCGATCGTCATCGGCTGGGACTTGCCGATCTCGCGCTTGCCGTACGCGCCCTCGAAGAGCGTGCCCTTCTCGGTGGCCGCGGCCACCACGATGCCCGGCATGGCTCCTGACTCCACCGCCTGGGTCATGAACTTGTCGACGTTCTGTATGGTCGCCATTGGCCTCCTCCTCGCGGGGCTCAGCGCCCGCCGTGACAGGGTGCCCGGACACGCTAGCGCCGCCGCGCCGGCGGGTCAAGCGACGCTCCGGCGGAGCCTGGCCGCGAGCCCTGGCCCGCCTCGGCGCGGTGCGGTAAGGTACGATGACATGGCCGACGCTCCGCCCGTCACGCCCGAGACCCTCCGCGGGCTCGAGGCCCTGCAGCGGAGGATCCTCTGGCTCAGCACGTACCTGGTCCACCACGCCAACAGCGTCCGGCCCAACCCGGACGGCACCAAGGTGGGCGGGCACCAGTCCTCGTCCTCCTCGGTGGTCGGGCTCATGACCGCGCTGTACTTCCACGCGCTGCGCGCCACCGACGTCGTGGCCACCAAGGCTCACGCCTCGCCGGTGCTCTACGCGATCGAGTACCTGCGCGGCCGGCTCACCGCCGACCAGCTCCGGAGCCTACGCAGCCTGGGCGGGCTCCAGGCCTATCCGAGCCGCCGCAAGAACCCGGAGATCGTGGATCTCTCCACCGGCTCGATGGGCCTCGGCGCGGCGAGCGCCGCGTTCAGCGCGCTGGCCACGCGCTACGTGAGCCAGCACGGCGGCGTCGACGGCGGGCCCGCGACCCCCGCGCGCTTCATCGCCATGCTCGGCGACGCGGAGCTCGACGAGGGCAACGTCTGGGAGGCCCTGCTCGAGGAGGCGGTGCGCGAGCTCGACACCCTCCTCTGGATCGTCGACATGAACCGCCAGAGCCTCGACCGCGTCGCGCCCGACTCGCGGCGGGCGCAGCTGCGCGACTGGTTCCGCGGGGCGGGCTGGCACGTGATCGAGCTGCGCTGGGGCTCGCGCCTGCGCGCGCTCTTCGCGCGCCCGGGCGGCGAGCGGCTGCGCGCGCGGCTCGAGGGCATGGGCAACGTGGAGTACCACGCGCTGCTGCGGCTGCCGCCGGCGGGGGCGCGCAAGGCGGTGATCACCACCGCGGCCGGCCACGTGGACCCGGCGGTGGATCGGCTGCTCGCCGACATCCCGGACGACGCGGTCCGCGCGCTGGTGGCCGACGTGGGCGGGCACGATCTGCCGACGATCCTGGCCGCGTACGAGGAGGCGGCGCGGCCGCGCGGCGGCCCGTGCGTGATCCTGGCCGACACCATCAAGGGCTGGGGCTATCCCTTCGGGGCCGATCCCATGAACCACAGCGCGCTGCTGACTCCGGGGCAGCTCGAGGAGCTGCGCGCGGCCCTGGGCGTGGCGGCCGGCGAGGAGTGGGCGGGTGTCCCGCCGGCGAGCGCCGAGGAGGAGCTGATCCGCCGCGCGCCCAAGCCCTACGCGCCGCCTCACTCGCCGGATGCGCTGCCCGGCGGGCCCGATCCGACGCTCGACGTCCCCGAGTCGCTGGACGAGGCGTATCCCGCGCAGAGCTCGACGCAGGAGGCGCTCGGGCGCATCCTCGGCCGCCTGAGCCGGCTGCCGGTGGGCGATCGCGTGGTGACGCTCTCCGCCGACGTCTCGATCACCACGCACCTGGCGGGCTGGATCAACCGCAAGGGCGTCTACTTCCCGCGCTCGCGGCCCGGATTCGCGGCGGACGCTCCCCAGGCGATGCAGTGGCGCGAGTCCCCGCAGGGCCAGCACGTCGAGCTGGGTATCGCCGAGCACAACCTATTCCTGGCCCTGGGGGCCTTCGGCCTCACCCGCGAGCTGTCCGGTCACACGCTGCTGCCGATCGGCACGCTCTACGATCCGTTCGTGAGCCGCGGGCTGGACGCGCTGTACCACGCGCTCTACGCGGGCGGCCGGTTCATCGTGGCGGCCACGCCGTCGGGGGTGAGCCTCTCGCCCGAGGGTGGCGCGCACCAGTCGGTGATCACGCCGGGCATCGGCATCGCGCTGCCCGCGATCGCCTACTACGAGCCCACGTTCGCGCAGGAGCTCGAGTGGATCCTCCTCGAGGGTCTACGCGGGCTGGTACGGCGTGGGGACGCCGAGAGCCTGTACCTCCGCCTGTCCACCAAGCCGATCGATCAGGCGCTGGCCCCGGCGCCGACGCCGGGCCATCGCGAGGCGGTGCTGCGCGGGGCCTACCGGCTGATCGACGGGCGCGAGGTTTCCGGCTGGGATCCGGAGGACAACGCGGTCCACCTCTTCGCGACCGGCGTGATGGTGCCGGAGGCGGTGGCGGCGAGTCGGGCGCTGCGCGACCAGGGGATCTGCGCGAGCGTCTTCGTGGTGACGAGCCCCGATCTGCTGCACCGGGGTCTGCGAGCTCCGCGCCCCTACGTGCTCGATCTGGTCTCCCCGGACGAGGAGGGCGTGCCGGTGGTGTCGGTGCTCGACGGCCACTCCCACGGGCTCGCGTTCCTGGGCGGAGCACTGGGCGTGCCGCAGATCCCTCTCGGGGTGGATCACTTCGGCCAGTCGGGAAGCCGCGGCGATCTCTATCGCCACTACCACGTCGACGCCGCCGCGATCGCCGACGCCGCGCACGCGCTCCTTGCCCGTGGGCCGGCGCTGGGGTAGCATTCGCCCATCCCTCGTCGCTCCAGCGCCTCGCTCCCGAGCTCCAAAGGAGGAGTCTCCATGGACCACCGCCTGAGGCACCTGGCCGAGCAGCTCGACGCCGGCCTGATCGCGCGTCGCGAGTTCCTCCGGAAGGCCGCGGTGATCACCGGCGGCACCGCCGCGGGCCTGCACGCGCTTCGCGCGATGGCGCCCGCGCAGGCCAAGACCAAGCTGCGCGTGTGGCTCTTCAAGAGCTTCGTCACCGCGGGCAACGACGTGGTGGCCCGGCAGATCGAGAGCTGGGCGAAGGACAAGAACGTCGAGGTCGAGATGGACTGGGCCACCTTCGGTGACCGCGAGCAGAAGTTCGTGGCCGCCATCGAGGCGGGCAATCCCCCCGACATGGCCGAGATGAACATCATCGGCCCGATGCGCTACAAGGCCGCGCTGCGCGACGTGACCAAGCTGGCGAGCCAGCTGGCCGCCGGCAAGGGCGGGCTCTTGCCCTTCGCCGAGCGCGCGATGAAGCTCGACGGCAAGTTCCTGGGCGTGGCGCGGTACTCGATGACCACGGTGTTCTTCATCCGCAAGGACATCATGGAGGCCAAGGGGCTCAAGCCGCCCAAGATCTACGATCCCGACGTCGTCGAGTTCGCCAGGAAGACCCAGGACTCCTCGAAGGACCTGTGGGGCTTCGGCCAGACCCTGAACCGCTCGGACGACGGTGATGGGTTCATGTCGAACATCCTCTGGGACTACGGAGGGGGCGTGTTCGACAAGGAGGGCAAGCCGGCGCTCGGCACGAGCTTCCTCAAGCAGAACCTGGCCGCGCTGCAGTTCGCGGTGGACACGGTCAAGAAGTACGGGATCCAGCCGCCCGGCGTGATGGGCTGGACCGACGTGTCCAACAACGAGGCCTACATGGCGGGCAAGCTGGTGACCACCAACAATGGCGCCAGCCTCTACTACGCCATGGTGTCGAAGAAGCACGAGCTGGCGCCCAAGACCTTGCTGGTCCTGACGCCCGGCGGCCCCGCGGGCAGCTTCGTGGGCTCGTCCTGCTACAACTGGGCGATCTTCGAGAAGTCGCGCCACGCCGATCTCTGCGAGGACCTCATCCGCTACGTCGAGGACGAGAAGCGCGTCGCCGAGTACGTGCAGGTCTCGGTGGGGCAGGCGGGGCCGGTGTACCGCGCCCGGGTCGACAACCCGTACTGGAAGTCCGATCCGAACTTCGACGCGATCCTGCAGAACGTCCTGCGCAGCGTCAACATCGGCTATCCCGGCCCCATGACGCCGGCCGCCGCCGAGGTGCCCGGGCAGCGAATCCTCACGGACATGGCCGGGCGCGTGGTGGTGGGTGGGCTCTCGCCCGAGGCGGCCCTGAAGGAAGCGCACGCGCGGGTCGAGGAGATCTACAAGATCCGCGGCAAGGCCTAGCATGGCCAGCATCTCCCCTCTGCCCTCAGGGGAGAGGGTCAGGGCGAGGGGTGGGAGCTTCCCGCTCACCGGCGAGGTCGCCACCCCTCGGCCACGCGCCGGGCTCGAGGCCGCGCTCCGTCGTGTCCTCGGGCCCGACTACCGCATGGGCTTCCTCTTCGTGACGCCCATCGTGGTGCTGGTGCTGGCGCTCGTGGCCTACCCGTTCGGCTACGCGGTCTACCTCAGCATGACCCGCAAGTACGTGGGCATGCCGCCGGTGTGGGTCGGCCTCGAGAACTACGTGCGGCTGACCCACGACGGCTTCTTCCAGCGCGCCGTCGTCAACAGCTTCACGTTCACGTTCGGCTCGGTCGTGATCAAGACCGTGCTCGGCATGGGCATGGCGCTCGTGCTGACCTCCAGGATCCGCTTCCGCTCGTTCTGGACCGGCGTTCTGCTGATCCCGTGGGTGGCGCCCACGGTGGTCTCCGCGCTCAACTTCCTGTGGATCTACGACTACAGCCTCGGCGTGCTGAACTACCTGCTGGTGAACGTGTTCGGCGTGCTGCACCAAGGTGTGGGCTGGCTCAGCGAGCCCGGCACCGCGATGTCCTCGGTGATCGGGGTCAACGTGTGGCGCGGCTTCCCGTTCTTCGGCATCAGCTTCCTGGCCGGGATGAAGGCGATCCCCGGCGAGCTCTACGAGGCCGCGGCGGTGGACGGGGCCACCGT
>Ga0187778_10002625_pt1 | contig 12234 bp, 7 predicted proteins | sample 1015_Q2_SP5_20_M_FD_132418 | JGI IMG/M metagenome (GOLD analysis project Ga0187778, IMG submission 132418) | Tropical peat soil microbial communities from peatlands in Department of Meta, Colombia - 1015_Q2_SP5_20_MG | ecosystem: Environmental > Terrestrial > Soil > Wetlands > Peat | place... | reverse complement strand
GCGGGCTCTCCAATCGGCGAGCCAATCGTGCAATACGGGCCATTTGTGATGAACACCCGGGCCGAGATCGACCAGGCGCTCGACGACTATCGATCGGGGCGTCTGACCACTGGCTGACGGGCACTCGCGGCGGGCCCCGCCGCTAGCTGACGGTAATCTCCAGGGAACCGAGCTTTTCGATCGTGGTGACGACCCTATCGCCGGGTTTGAGCCAAACCTGTCGCTCTTTGGGCATGCCCAGGATCACGCCCTCGGGCGTGCCCGTGAAAATGATGTCGCCGGGCTCCAGCGGGAAGAGACGGGAGCAGTACGAGATGAGCTGCTGGCAGTTGAAGATGAAATCCGAAGTGTTCGAGGACTGGCGCACCTCTCCGTTGACTCGCGTTTCGAGCTGAAGCGAGTTGGGATTGCCGACGAGGTCGGCGCTCACGAGGTACGGGCCGATCGGGGCGAATCCGTCGCTTGTCTTGCCGGCGACCCATTGACTTGTGATCATTTGGTAGCTTCGCTCCGAAAAGTCATTGCCCGTGCAATAACCGAAAACGTAGTCGAGCGCCCTGTCCTCCGCGACATCGACACAACGACGGCCCATTACCACCACGAGCTCGCACTCGTAGTCAAAATGGCTTCCGGGCAGGCCTCGGGTGGGCACGCTGGCACGGTGATGAGTGAGCGCGTTATTGAACTTGTTAAAAAGGATGGGCACCTTTGGTTCCGGCAGGCCCACCTCGCGCGCATGGCGCCGGTAATTGAGCCCGATGCAAATGATCTTCTGCGGATTGGTCACGCACGGGGCAAAAAGAGCCGCGTCTTCCGAAACGATCCACTTACCCCGATCCGATTCCAGGGCAAGGGCCATGCATTGGCGTAAATCGCCCTCACCGGAATCGATGAGTTCATCCGTGCACTGAGGGACGGCGAGGTGCAGCGCGCTGGCTGCGCGGGTCACATCAAGCAGGCCATCGGCCACCCGCACCGCGAGTCTTGCTGCACCGTCCTCGCGCAAATTGGCAAGCACGAGCCCGGTTGCCGGCTTGCGTGGGCCCGATCGGCCGGAGCGCGGCAGCGGTTCGGACCGTGTCTCGGTATCGGTTTGCGGCGACTCCGAAGGCGAGGACGAAGCGGTCAAGACGGGAATTGCCGCGCCGCCGGCGGCTGCGGCCGTGATAAATGCGCGTCGTTTCATGCTCGTCTCCCCTTAGCGCTGGTATTGAGACGCAACGCAGCTAGCGCGAGCAAGTATACGGCCGCCCGGTGCCGGTGCCGGGCAATAGGCCATCTTCGGTGCGGGCACCTCCAAGTCAACGTTTCGCGCGGCAGGTCGTCCGGTGGCCGTCTGAATTCAGCCCGCAGGGGGCTGTAGCAAGATGTGCGGCCTCGTTGCTCGAGGCAAACGCTGCGCCGCAGAGCAAGGTCGGGCAAGGTCGCGAAGGAACTGGCGCCCGCCCAAAGAGGAGCACGCGGCGCCAGGCCCCGGCGCCTGGGAGCGCGCCGAGCGAGCCGTCCGGGACCGATCCCAACCCGGTGCCCACCTTCGGCATCAAGGGCACCGCATTTGGGAGGAACTTTTTGGGCCGCGCATTTGGGGCACATCCTTGTGCGCGCCTGCACCGCAGCGGCGCGCTTTTCGGCCGCTTGCATCCGTTTGGTGCATCGGCCCATGAACCAAGCCCCGCCGGCGGCGTGGGTTGTGGGCCGATGCGCCCTTTGCTGGGTCACAGAATAGGCCGGAGACTGGCGCGCTTATTGCTCCCGGAATCCTGATACCCCGTCACGCAGGCGAACGCAGCGCTCGAGGCGAAAAGATGGACAGCTCAGTCTTCAACGAAATGTACGTGCCGCAGGGCGGCGCCCGCAGACACTACGGCGAATTTGATCAATGGCTCGCCCGCCAAAGCGAGGATCTGATGCGCCTCAAGCGCACGGAGGCCGATCAGGTGTTTCGGCGCGTGGGGATCACCTTCGCCGTGTACGGCGATGGGGCCGGCACCGAGCGCTTGATTCCCTTTGACGTGATTCCGCGCATCATTCCGGAGCCGGAATGGCGCCAGCTCGAGGCGGGACTGCGCCAGCGCGTGCGCGCCCTGAACTGTTTCTTGCACGATGTCTATCACGATCAGGAATTCTTGCGCGCCGGCAAGCTGCCGGCTGCAGAGGTGCTGCAAAACTCCCAGTACCGACCGGAGATGCGGGGCGTCGATGTGGCCAGTGGCATCTACGCCCACATCGCCGGCATCGACATCGTGCGCGCGGGCGCGGGCGAATACTACGTTCTGGAGGACAATCTGCGCGTGCCCAGCGGCGTGTCCTACATGCTGGAGAACCGCCGCATGATGATGCGGCTGTTTCCGGAACTCTTCGAGCGCAACCGGGTCGCTCCGGTGGAGCACTACCCCGATTTGCTGCTCGAGAACCTCCGATCGGTGGCACCGCAGGGTGTCGATGACCCGACCGTCGTGTTGCTCACGCCGGGCATGTACAACTCGGCGTACTTTGAGCACACCTTTTTGGCTCAGCAAATGGGCATCGAGCTCGTCGAGGGCAAGGACCTCTTCGTTCAGGACGGTGCCGTGTTCATGCGCACGACGCGCGGACCAATGCGAGTAGACGTGATTTACCGGCGCATCGACGACGATTTTCTGGATCCGACCGCGTTTCGTGCCGATTCGACGCTGGGTGTCTCCGGGCTGCTGGACGTGTATCGAAGCGGACGGGTGACCTTGGCCAACGCAATCGGGACGGGCATCGCCGACGACAAGTCGATCTACCCTTATGTTCCCGAGATGATCGCGTTTTACCTCGGGGAAAAACCCTTGCTTGCCAACGTACCCACGTACCGCTGCCGGCAGCGCGAGGACCTGCGCTTCACGCTTGAGCACCTGCCGGAACTCGTCGTCAAGGAGGTCCACAACGCGGGCGGTTACGGGATGCTGGTCGGCCCGGCTGCGACGCGTGCCGAAATCGAGGAGTTTCGTGTTCGCCTCGAGGAGCGACCCGCGAATTACATCGCGCAGCCGACGCTCGCCTTGTCGACTTGTCCGACCTACGTCGAGGCGGGCATCGCTCCCCGCCATATCGATCTGCGGCCGTTTGTTCTTTCGGGCAGGCAGGTCACGATGGTGCCCGGGGGACTCACGCGCGTGGCCCTGCGCGAAGGCTCGCTCGTGGTCAACTCCTCGCAAGGCGGCGGCACCAAGGACACCTGGGTGCTCGAGCAATGAATCCTCCCGGTACCGCCCGGCGATGCTAAGCCGGACCGCAGATCACCTCTTTTGGATGGCGCGTTACGTCGAGCGGGCCGAGAACACCGCGCGCATGCTCGACGTCACTCTGACGACCTCGCTGCTGCCGCAATCGCCCGAGCGGGCGGAACGCAGCTGGCGGGCGCTGCTCGGCATCTCGGAACTGCAGGCCGGTTACGACGCGGCGCACGCCGAGGTGCGCGGACCCCTGGTGCTTGATTTTATGGTGCGCGACCCAGACAATCCCTCGTCCATTTTCAGCTGTCTGCGCGCGGCGCGCGAAAATGCACGTGCCGTGCGCGGGGCGCTGACCACGGACCTGTGGGAGACGCACAACTACACCTGGCTGCAGCTGCAGGCGCAGCTGCACGATGGTCTGTTACAGCGCGATCCGAAACAGTTTTTCGAGTGGGTGAAGTTCCGCTCGCATCTTTCGCGGGGCGTCACGATCGGGACGATGCTGATGGACGAAGCGTTTTATTTCACGCGGCTGGGTACCTTTCTGGAACGGGCCGACAACACGGCCCGCATCCTGGACGTGAAGTTTCACGAACTCGGGGACGGTCAAGTGCAGCGCAGCGGCACCGAGCCCGACGGCTCGCCGCCGTACCTCGAGTATTACTATTGGGCCGCGGTGCTGCGCTCCGTGTCTGCCTTCGAGATCTACCGGCGTGTCTATCGCGACGCGATCACGCCACTGCGCGTCGCGGAGTTGCTAATCTTGCGCCGGGACATGCCCCGATCGTTGGCGGCCTCCGTCGAAGAGGTATGCGAGAACTTGGAGCAAGTGAAAAACGACCGCTCGGCCGAGACCTCGCGGCGGGCAGGGTTGCTGGGCGCCGAGCTTCGCTACGGCCGCATCGAGGACTTGTTGGCGCGCGGAATGCACGCGTTTTTGACGAGCTTCCTGGAGCGGGTCAACGACATCGGCGAGCGCATCAGTCACGATTTCCTCGTACCCTTGGGGATTCCCCAGTGAGAGCTCATCGGGGGTGCGCGGAGTGCGTCGAAACAAGATCTGGAAATGTCGATAGGGGCGGCTTGCGATGACCTACTGTGTGGCCATGCGACTCAATGACGGTCTGGTCTTTCTGGCCGATTCCCGCACCAATGCCGGCGTCGATCAGATTTCGACGTTTCGCAAGCTGACCGTCTTCGAGCATCCCGGGGAGCGGCTGCTCGTCATGATGAGTGCTGGCAACCTCGCGATTACGCAGGCCGTGCGCCAGATTGTGTGCGAGGCCAGCGCCGATCCGGCTACGGCAACGGTTTGGAACGTAAAGAGTCTTTTCGATGCGGTTCGCATCGTCGGTGACGCCGTGCGCACGGTGCACCAGCACGACGGGGCGGCGCTCCGGGAGGCGGGAATCGAATTTAACTGCAGTTTCATCATCGGGGGTCAGATCCGCGGCGAGGCCACGCGCCTGTTCCAGGTGTATTCGGCCGGCAATTTCATCGAGGCCACGGCCGAGACGCCATACTTGCAAATCGGCGAGTCCAAGTACGGCAAGCCGATTGTCGATCGCGTGGTCAGGCCGCAGACATCGCTCGGAGAAGCGGCGAAGTGCGCTTTGATATCCATGGACTCGACTCTGCGATCCAATATCTCGGTGGGATTGCCGCTGGATCTTCTGGTCTACGAGGTTGATTCCTTGCGCGTGACCAAGTTCGTGTACATCGACGAGTCGAACGAGTACATGCAGATGATCCGTTCGACCTGGGGTGCACGTTTGCGCCAGGTGTTTGGGGAGATCCCGGATCCGGCATGGCGTGATGCTCCCGTGCCGCCGGGCGCCATGCGCTTGCAAACGCAAGAATCGGCGCCGGTGCGCGCACCGCTTCCACCGGGCCTCGAGTCGGCGCCGCAAGGCATTGGAAAGCCCGTATCGATTCAGCTCGTGGCCCAGCAGCAGCGCGGCTCGGACAGTCCCCGAGGATGAGACCGCGCCAACTCTATTGGTGCGGGCCTCGCGACTGGTCGGCCGCCCCGTGCCGGGCTTGATGCCGAGCGTCTCTTCGCTGCAACATGTCCATCCACGTAGCCCTGCATCACCGCACGGAGTACCGCTACGACCGGCTGGTCGCCTTGTCGCCGCAACTGGTGCGGCTGCGCCCCGCACCGCACACGCGTACCCGCGTGCTTTCCTATTCGCTTAAGGTTCAGCCGCGGGAACACTTCATCAACTGGCAGCAGGACCCGTTTGCCAACTACTTGGCGCGCCTGGCTTTTCCGCAGCGCACCCGCCAGCTGCACCTGGAAGTGGGTCTCGTGGTCGAGATGGCGGTTTTCAATCCATTCGATTTCTTTCTGGAGCCCGGCGCAGAGTTCTTTCCTTTTTCGTATGAAGCGGACCTGCGGCGGGATTTGCAGCCGTATCTGGCGGCCGAGCCGTTGACCGGGCCTGTGCGCGATTTCTTGGCGACCCTGGACCGCAGTCGCCAGCGCAGCATCGACTTCCTCGTGAACTTGAATCAGCGGCTGCAGCGCGAGATCCGTTATGTCATCCGCCTGGAGCCTGGCGTGCAGACGCCGGAGCAGACGCTCGCGCTCGCATCGGGCTCGTGCCGCGATAGCGCCTGGCTGCTGGTCCAGTGCCTGCGCCACCTGGGACTGGCGGCGCGCTTCGTATCGGGGTACCTGATTCAGCTCAAAGCCGATGTCAAGGCCATCGAGGGGCCGTCGGGAGCGGAGTCGGACTTTACGGATTTGCACGCCTGGTGCGAGGTCTATCTTCCCGGCGCCGGCTGGATCGGCCTGGATCCTACTTCGGGTCTGCTCGCGGGCGAAGGACACATTCCGCTCGCCTGCACGCCGGAGCCCGGCAGTGCCGCGCCGGTGACCGGCGGACTGGAGCCATGCGAGGTCGAATTCGACCACGAGATGAGCGTAACGCGCATCTTCGAGTCGCCTCGCGTCTCGCGACCCTACAGCGACGAGCGCTGGGCGCAGATCAACGCCCTGGGAGAGTCCGTGGACGCGGATCTTGCCGCGATGGACGTCCGCCTGACGATGGGAGGCGAACCCACTTTTGTGGCGGCCGACGACCGCGACGCAGCCGAATGGAACACGACCGCGCTGGGACCGGGCAAGCGCTCCTATGCGACGGACCTCGTGCAGCGACTGCGTGAGCGCTACGGGCGCGGCGGTTTTTTGCATTTTGGCCAGGGCAAGTGGTACCCCGGCGAGCCCCTGCCGCGTTGGGCATTGTCCGTGTTTTGGCGCAGCGACGGGGAGGCCGCTTGGCGCAATCCGGCCCGATTTGCCGACGAACGCGCGGCGCGCGGCTACGGCCTGGAGGACGCGCAGCGGCTCATGATGGCGCTTATCGATCGCCTCGGCCTGGACCGTGCCTTTGCGATTGCCGCCTATGAGGACGTTTGGTACTACCTGTGGCGCGAGCGTCGTCTGCCGGTGAACGTTGATCCGTTCGACAGCCGCCTCGACGACGAGCTCGAACGGGCGCGTCTGCGCCGCGTCTTCGACCACGGCCTGGCAGGCGTGGTCGGTTATGCCTTGCCGCTGCGGCGCGCCGACCCGGACGCCGGCCCGTTGTTGCATGGTTCGCACTGGCAGACAGGGCCATGGTTTTTCCGCGACGAACGCATGTACCTGTTGCCGGGGGACTCGCCGATGGGCTGGCGCTTGCCCCTGGACTCTCTGCCCTGGTGCCGGCCAGAAGATCGGATCGCGGAAACGCAGCGCGATCCGTTTGCGCAGCGCCCGCAGCTGCCTGGCGCGGCGCAGCTCCTGGCCCAGTACCGCGTGGGGCTGCCAGGCGCGGAGGTGTCCCGGAGTCGCGACGCAGGCCTCGGGATGACTTTGGTGCAGCACCCGGCCTGGAGCGAGCAGCCCGCGCGCTTTGTTTCCGAGGGTGGGGTCGCCCGCACCGCGCTGTGCGTGGAGCCCCGAGGGGGCAACCTGTATGTGTTTCTGCCGCCCTTGGCACGGCTTGAGGACTATCTGGAATTGCTCGCCGCCGTCGAGGCGAGCGTCGAAGAGCTCGACTTGGTAGTCGTGCTCGAGGGCTATCCACCGCCGCGCGACGCACGCTTGCAGGGATTGCAGGTGACCCCGGATCCGGGTGTGATCGAAGTCAACATACATCCGTCGGCAAGCTGGAGCGAGCTGGTGGAGCGCACCGAGTACCTGTACGAGGCCGCGCGCCTGTCGCGACTTGCCGCGGAGAAGTTCCTCATCGACGGTCGCCATACCGGCACGGGCGGAGGCAATCACTTCGTGCTCGGAGGCCCGACGACGGCCGACAGTCCGCTGTTGCGCCGGCCCGACCTATTGGCGAGCCTGATCTCGTACTGGCACAACCACCCGGCGTTGTCCTACCTGTTTTCCGGTTTGTTTTTGGGGCCCACGAGTCAGGCCCCGCGGGTCGACGAGGCGCGCAACGATCAGCTCTACGAACTGGAGATCGCCCTGCGCGAACTGCGGCGGCTGGCCGCTCCCGGCGCGGAGGTGCGCCCCTGGCTCGCGGATCGGCTGCTGCGCAATTTGCTCATCGACGTCACGGGCAACACGCACCGCGCGGAGTTTTGCATTGACAAGCTCTATTCGCCCGATGGCCCCGGTGGCCGGCTGGGCTTGCTCGAGCTGCGCGCCTTTGAAATGCCGCCGCACGCCCGCATGAGCCTGGTTCAGCAATTGCTTCTTCGAGCGCTCGTGGCGCGGTTCTGGCGGCAGCCCTATGCGCAGCGGCTGACTCGCTGGGCGACGCAATTGCACGATCGCTTCTTGCTGCCCACGTTCATCGACATGGATCTCGAGGACGTGCTCGCGGAGTTGAACGAACACGGTTACGGATTTGAGCGCTCCTGGTTTGCACCCCATTTTGAGTTTCGCTTTCCGCACTACGGCGAGATCGCTGCGCGCGGCATCACAGTTTCCTTGCGCGGAGCGCTCGAGCCCTGGCACGTCCTGGGCGAAGAAGGCGCTCCGGCGGGCACCGTGCGCTATGTCGATTCGTCCCTGGAGCGGCTCGAAGTGCTCGTGAGCGGACTCAATGAAAGCCGCTACCGCATCGCGGTCAACGGTCGGGCGCTGCCGCTGCAGCCCACGGGTCGCACGGGCGAGTATGTCGCAGGGGTGCGCTATCGTGCGTGGCAACCGGCTTCTGCCCTGCACCCGACGATTGGCGTGCACGCACCATTGGTCTTTGACATCGTCGATTCGTGGATGAAGCGTTCCCTGGGAGGATGCACGTACCACGTTTCTCACCCAGGCGGGCGCAACTACGAAACGTTTCCGGTCAACGCGTTCGAGGCGGAGAGCCGGAGGCTGGCCCGCTTTTTTCGCCTCGGGCACACTCAGGGCCAGGTCGATGTCGCCCCGGCCGTCCGCAGTCTGGAATTTCCCTTTACCCTGGATCTTCGACGATGATTGTGGCTGCAAGCCACGACGATCCGCCTTACCGTGTCCCAGAGTCTCTTTGAGTCCCAGCAGGATGCCACCGGCGCAGGCGCCGCCCTTGGGCTCGCGGTGCCTCCGACACCTGGTCACTATGACGAGTTGCGCGGCCCAGACGGAGCTTTGCGCCCCCCGTGGCGCGAATTTTTCGACAAACTTGGCACATCCGGCCTTGGCGATTTGCCGCGCCGCGAAATTTTGCTCAAGCGCCAGATCCAAGAGCACGGCGTAACGTACAACGTCTACAGCGACGAGCACGGCGCGCCGCGGCGCTGGTCCTTGGAACTGCTGCCCTATATTGTCGGCTCGGAGGACTGGCGAGTTATTGAGTCGGCCGTCGTGCAGCGCGCGGCTGTGCTGTCAGCCGTAATGCGCGATGTCTACGGCCCCAAAGAACTCATTCGCGAAGGTCTCCTGCCCCCGGCACTCGTGTTGGGCAGCCCGGGCTACTTGCGGTCCTTGCACGGCGTCGAACCGCCCGGCGGGATCTATCTGCACGTGGTGGCATTTGACCTGGCGCGCGGTCCGGACGGACGCTGGTGGGTACTCAGACACCGAACGCAGGCACCCTCGGGCTTGGGTTACGCGCTCGAGAACCGTCTCGTCGTATCGCGACTTTTCAGCGAAAACTTTGCGGCGATGCGGGTGCAGCGCTTGGCCGCGAGCTATCGCCGTTTGCTCGAGACACTCATGCGCCATGCGCCTCGGGACCGCGGCGAGTCCTCGGGGCCGCCACGGATCGTTTTGCTCACGCCGGGACGCTACAACGAAACATATTTTGAACAGGCGTATCTGGCCCACTATTTGGGTGTTGCGCTGGTTGAGGGCGAGGACCTGACCGTGCGCGAGGACCGACTGTATTTGAAGACGCTGCACGGACTCGAACGCGTGCACGCGGTAATCCGGCGCCTGGACGATGTTTTTTGCGATCCTTTGGAATTGCGCGCGGATTCGGCGCTGGGGGTCCCGGGCCTGCTGCACGCCATCCGTCGCGGCCAGGTGCTGGTTGCCAATGCCCTGGGTACGGCGTTTTTAGAATCGCCGGCCATCCATGGTTTTTTGCCGGCCGTGGCGCGGCGCTTGTTGGGCGAAGAACTGGTTCTGCCGCCACGCGATAGCTGGTGGTGCGGCGAGGCCGCGGCGCGCCAAAGGGCCTTTGCCACACTGCAAACCGCGCGCGTGCGCGCAACGTATCGCGGTTCGGAAGGCGAACCGGCACTCACCCGTGGCACCGGTTTGTTGACGCTGTCGGAAGTTCGCGAGCACATCGAACAGTGTCCGGATGCGTTCACCATCCAGTCCTACCTGCCGTACTCGAAGGCGACTTGCTGGAGCCAAAATGCACTCATTGCGCGCTCGGCAGTGCTGCGCGTGTACGTCATCGCCTCGGGCGACGGGGGCTGGCACGCCATGCCGGGGGGGCTCACCCGTATCGCCGAACGGCAAGACGAGGTATCGATGCAGCGCGGGGGCAGCAGCGCCGATACCTGGATCGTGACCGGCGAGGAGGTCAATCCGTTCACCATGTTGCCCGATCGGCTCCGCGTCGATGACGTCATCTTCCGGCGGCGCATCGTGACGAGCCGCGCGGCGGAAAACCTCTTTTGGCTGGGCCGCTACAGCGAGCGCACCGATAACGCAGTGCGTGCCGCCCAGTCGATCCTCACCAACCTGCATTCCAGCAATCCCCTGCCCGAAGCCGTGCGGCTGGGCATCGGGCGTGCGAGCGCGTCCTTGGGCCTGGTGCCGCCCGGCGCACCGCCGCCCGCGCCGGGACAGCGGGTCTTTGAACGCACAATGCTGCATGCGCTGGCAGATGACGAGGCCAGCAGTGTCGCGTTTGACCTGAGCGCGCTGGCCGGGGCGGCAGCACAGATCCGCGACCGCCTTGCTTTCGAGCACTGGCACCAGATCACGGCCACCGTGGAACGCTACGCGGCATCGATGCGTCACGCCGACGACAAGCAGGCGCTGACGCTCGAGGACGCCTTGGGTGCGCTCGGCGGACTGGCGGTGGGACTCGGCGCCATAACCGGCGCGCAAGCCGACGGTATGACGCGCGACGACGGCTGGCGGCTGCTCGCGGTCGGCCGCCAGATCGAGCGCCTCATCTGCATGAGCCAGGTACTGCTTGCATTCGTCGAGACGACCTCCGTGCAGCACGAGCCGGGCTTTGACCTGCTGCTCGCGCTGTTTAACAGCACCATCACCTATCGGTCGCGGTATCAGGGGCAACGGGATATGACAGCCTTGGTCGATCTGCTGGTGTTGGAAATCGACAATCCGCGCTCGCTGGCGTGCACTGTCGACTTGATTGGTCGCGAGCTCAAGGAATTGTGCGCGACGACCGGTCAACGCATCGAGTGGAGCGAGCCTGAGCGATTTGCACGGCCCCGGCACCTGCTCTTGAGCGAGCTTTGTGCGCGTGACGGTGAGCCGTCTTGCACGCACCTGCCGAAGCTCGCGCGTGCGCTCATTGCGTCGGCCAGGTCCCTGTCCAACGACATCGGACTGCGCTTTTTCAGCCACTCCGAGTCGCTACGCAACCAAATCGTATGACCCAGGAACTCATTGTCGAGCACGACACGGAGTATCACTACTCGTCTGCCGTTGGTTTCGCGCAGCACCTGGCACATTTGACTCCGCGATCGCTCGTCGGGCAGCAGGTGCAGGACTTCCGTCTGGAGATCGCCCCGCCTCCTGCCGGTGTCCAAACCGGTGCCGACTACTTTGGCAATCTGCGCACCTACTTTGCCCTGACCGCGGCGCACGAAGCACTGCGCGTGCGCACGCACTCTCGGGTGCGCCTGCAACCGCGCTTCGGACACGTTGACGTCGGTGCGAGTCCCGCCTGGGAGGCGGTGCGCGCATCGCTGCAATATGTTGCCGGAGCACCCTACGCGGCAGCCTCGGAGTTTTGCTTTCGCTCGCCGCGCGTTTCGCGCGATCCCGCGCTGGGCGCGTACGCTCGAGAATCCTTTGCTCCGGGCCGCCCGTTGCTCGAGGCGGCGCGCGACCTCATGCAGCGTATCCACAAAGATTTTCGCTTCGACGCGACCAGCACGGATGTGAGCACGCCGATGCTTGAAGCCTTTGCCGCCCGTGCCGGAGTTTGTCAGGACTTTACGCACGTGATGATCGGGTGTCTGCGTTCGCTTGGTCTGGCGGCGAGCTACGTGAGCGGATATCTGTGCCCCCAGCCGCGATCGGCAACCGCGCCAAGCGCAGCCGCCGATCCGACGCCAGTCGGGGCCGAGGCCTCGCATGCCTGGGTGTCGGTTTTCTGTCCCCGCTACGGGTGGGTGGAATTTGACCCAACCAATAATGTAATTCCTTTGACGGGCCACGTTCGGCTGGCAAATGGTCGCGATTATGGCGATGTCGCGCCCTTGCGCGGTGTCGTTCAGGGCGGCGGCAAACATCAGTTGCGCGTTGCGGTGCGTGTCCATGCCGCAACCGAATAGAATCCAACGAAGTCGACGGCGGCGCGGCTGCTTCGCAAACCCGCGGTACGGCCGTGTCGGATACGAGGAATGAACATGCGGCGTCGTGGTTTTCTTTCGCGTGCCGGAGCCG
>Ga0187778_10002624_pt1 | contig 12236 bp, 9 predicted proteins | sample 1015_Q2_SP5_20_M_FD_132418 | JGI IMG/M metagenome (GOLD analysis project Ga0187778, IMG submission 132418) | Tropical peat soil microbial communities from peatlands in Department of Meta, Colombia - 1015_Q2_SP5_20_MG | ecosystem: Environmental > Terrestrial > Soil > Wetlands > Peat | place... | reverse complement strand
GCCCGACGAGCGCTCCGGCGTCGATAAGAAGCCCGCCGGTGGCGAGATACCGCGCCCCGTAGCGGTCGGAGAGGCGCCCTGAGATCGGCGCGGTGACTATCAGCCCGAGGCCAAACGGCGTGAGCAGAATGCCCGCCAGGAGGGGATCGAGTCCGTAGGGCCCCTGCAGGAAGAAGATGAGGACGAAGAGCACGGCGCCTCGAGCGAGGCCGCTGAGCCCGCTCGCTGCGGTGGCGTACGCGAAGACGCGGTTCGAGAGGAGGTGGAGGTTCAGCATCGGCTGACGGACGCGTCCTTCCACGAAGACGAACGCCATGAACGAGACCACAGTGACCACGCACAGGGCGTACACGACCCACACGCTCGTGATGGGAAACGCGTAGAACGACACCGCGAGCAGGAGCGCGGTCAGCCCCGTCGTGAACGTCACGGCTCCGGCCCAGTCAAAGATCTGGTCCGCAAGCGGCACGACCGGTTCTCTGAGCTTGAACACCCCCCAGATCGTGCCGAAGATGCCGATGGGCACGTTCACGAGGAACACGAGCCGCCACGAAATCGAGGTGAGCACGCCGCCGACGAGCGGGCCGAGGAGGAACCCCGCGGAAAACGCGACCCCGTTCACGCCGAGGGCGAAGCCGATGCCCCCCTTGCGAAAGGCGTCCGTGACGATCACCACGCTGTTGGTCATGAGCAGCGCGCCGCCGACGCCCTGTATCATGCGGTACACCAGCAGGTCAAGGCCGTGAAACTGCGGGAGCGACAGCCCGCACAGCAGCGACCCCACGGTGAAGATGATAAAACCGATGTTGTAGAGGTTCTTGCGTCCCAGTATGTCCGCGAGCCTGCCCACCACGGGCACGATGGCCGCGACGATGAGCAGGTACCCGAGGAGCACCCACATCATGGTGATAAAACTCGCCTGCAGGTCCGCTAGTATCGTGGGCAGCGCGATGATCACGGCGGACCCGTCGATCGACGCCATCAACACGCCGATGGTCGTGACGGACAGCGCGATCCACTCGTAGGGGATGCGCCCTTCTCCGGTCGTCGCATCCCTTCCTTCGCGATCGTGTACTCGTCTGAACGGTAGTTCCATAAATCGGCTTCCTGTGTGTGTCGAGCGCGAAGCGGTGCGCTCTGATTATCGGCGTCCTTTCAACGCTCCGAGTGAGGCCTCGGTGGTGAGGACAGCCGCTGTCGTGCGTCACCACGCGTGCTTATGTGTCGGTGGCGAAGACGGTTCGCAGCGCCTCCACGGCTTCATCAATGACCGCTCTGCTATCAGCATCCAGACCGCTTAGTTTGTCTGCCAGGTACGCCACAGTCCCTTGGGTGGAGGCCTCCAACATCGCACGTCCACGGTCGGTGACGGTCAGCCGTACGCGTCGTCTGTCAGCGGGGTGGCCCTGTCGTGTCATCAGACCGCGCGCGATGAGGCCATCCACAAGCCGGGACGCGGAAGGAGGAGTCAGCCCCATGTGATGGGCCACCTGCCACAGCGAAGCGCCTTCATTGCAGTTCACAAAGGCCAACGCGCGAAACTGCGGGACAGTCAGATCCAGTGGCCGTCGGCTACGCATCTCAGATCGCACGTCTTGCATAATGATTGGAACCACGTCAAGCAGCCTACGGGCGGATTCGTCCAGGTCGACGGTCATACTAATTGTATCGGCTAATAATTAGATGTTCTAACTATTTAACCGTTGCACCGGGATGTCGACCGCTTGTTGATTGCCCTCGGATGCCTTCGTCGAATAGCCGGCGAACATTTCAAAGGTCAGAAGGAGAGTCTCGCAGCGGCCGTCGATGCTGACCCCAGAGTGCGTCGCTGAGAGAACGTTCTGAGGTGAGTATCCCTTCCTCGAAGCTCCGGATTGAGTTGATTGGCCACTGAGGGCTGAGCGATATGGCAAGTGCGAACTCGTGAGAAGCAAGAGAAACAGAGAAGACAGGGGGTATGGAAACCTCTCGCCATCCTTGTAACGCCTGTATCTCCTGTATGAACCGTCTCACCTGCGGATAGTGCGCCTCCTACGCCGTCACGCCCCTCTTATGGTCTCTTCTCATCTCTAAGCGGTTTTCATCGACGCGATCAAATAGGCAACTACATATATACAGGCATTGTAGTTTCACAGGTGAAACCGCACAAGGAGGTGACACAAGGTGAGAAAAACGCTAATAGCACTGACCCTATGTTTGCTCCTGCTGGGCACAGTGGCTGCCACTACCGCAGTGATCGCCCAGCCCGTCGGTCAAAACACCCTCAATAACGGTCGTCCGAACACCCTCAATAACGGTCGTCCGAACACCCTCAATAACGTCGGTCGATACAACCGCAATAACGTCGGTCGATACAACCCCAATATCGTCGGTCCATACAACGGCTTCGTCGGGCAAGGGGGTTACGTATATAATTTGTACGGCGTCGACAGTAATGGCAATAACTTGGGAGTGATCGGCACAATTAACATTAACCCACAAACCGGCTATTTCGTCGCCAGCGCGCAAGGACTTCTAAGCTATAACGGTCTCTCGGGCTATCTAGAAGCTTACAATGGACCGCAGACAGTGTATCCACTTAACAACGGTGGATATAACTTAGGCGCGTTTACGGTCTACAATGGACAAGTCTACGTTCAGGGCACAATGACGGGTCTGCTACCAAACGCCATTAATCAGTGCACCTACTGCCTCGTGTTTTACTAGGCCCATAAACCTCAGGTGCTCCTGCAGGAGCACCTGAACTCGCCTCTTTTTGGCGGCCGAGCGCGGCTTGTCGTCCGACATAGAAGCCACGAAATCGGCCTTACATATTTGATATAGCCCGCAAGGTCGACCCCAGAGTAAGTCGCTAGGCAACTCCTCGAGGGGGTCTCGCAGAGGGATAAATGAGTGTCATCAACCGAGACCTCGGCGAGCTCGTCAAGTTGGATAACCGACCATCTCACAAATAAACCGGAGCGTTGATACGCTTTGGGCGCCTCCATTCGAGCTCGACGGGCAATGCAACAGCGTTTTATACGTTGACGGTGTATGCTCGGCACGTGGGAGGGACCACGATGGTCAACGGCCCGTTCTTAGTCGTTTCCGACACTCATTTTGGCCTTGAACCGGGGACATACGAGAGGTTCCAAAACTTTCTGAAATGGCTTGGCACCATTAAGCCTGGTGAGAGCGTGCCTATCCCGACCGCCGATGACCCGCACAGGGTCTTGAAAACACCGCAGACAATCGCCCTTCTCGGGGATATCCTCGAGCTTTGGGGACCCGATCGTGAGGATTTTACGGAATCCGTGAAAGAGGCGTTCGGCGGCTTTGAAATGCTCTCCACGCTGCCGTGTAAGGAGATGATCTACATCTCGGGCAATCACGATCATCTCACGTCGTGGTACAACGGTCCGTACAAGCTTGGCGATTCCCCGCTCGAAGTCTGTGCTGATCATTATCCAGACGATCGAGGCGGGGTGGAGATCGGGGGCGAGCGCTACTTCTTTTTGCACGGCCACCAGTTTGACCCGATTTTCAAACACAGGTCGATGCTCCAGTTCCTCGACTTCATCGGACTCGCGGCGTGGAACTCTCACGAGGCAAGTCCGTGGCTGGGGCGGGTCGGGTTCGTTTTTCTCGTGCTGGCCCTCGCGTTCCTCACGCCGTTGCTGAGCCTGATTCGCGGCTCCTTGTGGTTTGTCGCTCCCGTGCTCTTCGTCGTTTCGGCGATTCTCGTGACGTTAGGCCTTGCATGGGTATGGCGACAGATCACGAAACTCTGGCCGTTCATCCATCGGTTGTCTCCCGAGCCTAGCGTCCCCGCCCAGCACGCGAACTACGACGCGAAGCGGTCCCCTCTTAAGCCAAGCGACTTCCCACGCTACGTGGAGTACCAGGCGACACGCCGAGGCCGCACGAGAGGACTCTCAGTACAGGAACTCATCGAACAAGGCTACTATAGCAAAAGACGCGATAGTATCACGGCTCAAAACGTGGTGCTGGGACACACGCACGTGCCGGAGATCACGGCACCGGACTACCACGGCACCGGAAAGCGGTTCATAAATGACGGCTCGTGGGTGTCAGGCGAAGGACACACACACGACACTTTTGTATACATCGACGACAAAGGACCCTGTCTGTTACAATGGCGAGCCGATGGGACCGTGCAGCGGTTGGCCGAGCTGGAAGAAGGCGCGTAGAGCTGCTAAAGTAGCAACCCTCGTTTTCCAGACGATCCAAGTGATGTCTTACGGCTTGTTTGTACAGTTTTAAAGTGACACCACACGTGTTCGGCTACTCACGTGACCTAAGACGCGACTCCGACCCACAAGCCACGATGCTCAAGCTGCGCTTGCTGCTGGGCGTCATAGAACAGCTGCTCGCAGGAGATATCAGGCCAGTACGGCGTCGCCCTCGCGTATCCCTCTCGGACTAGCTCGGGACTCACCATGGTATTACCGACAAATACGAAGCGAAGCAGGCGACTATACCTGTCGGTCTCCGAGACGTCCTTGACAAGGGTAACCGTTTTACCTGCGACCAGCGCCTTATCCCTCGCCGTTGCTTCAGGACCCATCCACTCCTTCTTCTTCGTATCTTCGGGAGCGTTCATGCCGATGTAGCGCACCCTGTAGACGTGACCACCGATTCGCACGCGAATGGTGTCACCATCCACAACCTTCGTGACCACACCAGTGGTGGTATGCTCTGGAGTCGCGTGCACACACGGAAAGTTCGTTCCCGTCGCGAGGGCCAGGAGTGCTATCGGGGTGAGTATGCTTGTGGGCGATGTCGCAGGCGTCATACTAGACTTCGGAACCGTCTTAGTCGTCGTGGCAGAAGCGTGTGAAGCGCTTGCCCCTGCGTGAGAAGACGTGCCGACACGTGCTGTCGCACGAGCTGACGGTGTCCTTGCGGCGTGTATCGTACTATTGGTGACCTCCTTGCCTGCACAGCCGCAGACTGAGACAATGAGTGTTATGACGATTATTGCACAAAACATGGATTGGATGCGCGTCATGAATAGAAAAAGAGCACCCAAACGCGGTATAAGACTTGTGGTTTCGAATGGCTTGCTACAAACCGTCGCAATAATCGGATTTCTTCACAGAATGGTGACTTTTTTTAAGCGGAGGGCCGTAGCGACAGCAGCAAAGCGCAAAGGCTTGTACGATGATAGCGCGTTTGTCAGGGTGCCTCAATCAGTTTTTTATCTATTGTCACGCGTGCGATAGAGCACATGATACGCTCTTTTTTGGTCCACGCACGCTAATAGGCGACTGTCGGGCGTGGACGCTGTCGAAAAAACAAGAACCATATCACAAAGAGCACGAGCGCGACAAGTATCAGTAACGGAAGCAAGTGCAGGAGGATAGTGAGTGCGAAGAGCACGATTATCAGGATGACTACTGCGATGATAATATCCGATAGTAGGCCCATGGTGGAGTACAAGCGGCCTCGGGGTAAATAGCTATCTCTCTTGTGCTTTTTTCGCCGGGTGACGATTCAACGCACCCACTGCACATGACGTCTCGCGCCAAAGCGGAATGCTTAATGCCCGTCCGAGCACTGCGTGTGATGGGAAGCATGCCCCGTCGCACCCTCGGCAGCACGCTCATTGCCATCATACTCGGACTAGTGGTAGGTCTCATCCTGGGCGCCATTCTCGGGGGCCTCTTTGCAGCCACACTCTACTTTCTCGTGAGCGTCATCTTGGTGTGGATTGCGGGGCTGATCGGTTTTTGGATATTCGGCGCTCTCACCGGACTGTACCTCGGCGGCATTATCGGCGGGGTAATAGGCGCGTTCATCGGCTTCATACTACACCCGCGACGCTGGTCAGCCGCGTTTCACGCGACATTTTACAGCGTCCTCGGGGCAGCAGCGGCGTGGATCGCGTTTACCCGCTACGGCATCACCTTCGGCGGGACGTTAGGCCTCGTCACGGGAGCACGTATCGGCGCATCCGTGGGGCTGATCGCCGGTGTCATCGCCGGGATACTTGCCGGCAGCAGGAGCAAGACGGGCACCATCTTCAGCGCCATCAGCACCGCGGTAGGCACCGCGGTCTTTGGCGCGTACCTCTTCTCCTATTTTACCTCATCCACAGGCGCCGCCCTTGGATTCGTGGTGGGTCTCTTGATCGGTATCTTTTCGGCGTACCACACGGTTGCGTCAGCTCGTGCGAGATAGCGAGGCGAACGATAGCACGCAATCGACGGCGACGGCTTCTCGTCGCTCAGCGTGCAAAAGCAGTTCTTAGGAGGCAAAACGCTCTTACCGGGCGCGGTTTGAGCGGGCATTCCGTGAGAGTCGCCGCCGGCGCCTACGGCATCAGTGGCGAGAAATAGCGGTTTTTTGTGGTTTAAAGGGCGACACAAAAAAAGAAACAAATCGACATGAAGTAATACTGGGAACGTTGTATGGTTGTTCTGTTTGAACATGAATGAACGTCGCTTGCGTAAACAACAACCAGATCCGACGAGGGTGTATGCCTCTATCGCGGTGGCCTTCGGATGGCTTCTATTCATAGCGCTATGGCTGTTCTTTTATGTCACCAGTTTTAGCATCATTCAAAACATCGCGGTTCTCCTACTGTCGCTCGTCGTTGCGGGGGTACTAGTGGTTCTCTTATGGGTCCCGTGGGCTATGAGACAGGCCGATCAGCGCTAGCGTGAGAAATCGTAGCGGTGAGAGGCGATCGTTACTGTTAGCGCGGCCTTCTTTAGCAGCATCACGTCGCAGTCGATGTGCCGTTGTAGTCTTTTGGGGAACTTGCATCGCCTCTCGCTCCGGCCGAGGAGCCTGAATTGCGCCATTGAAACAGAAGCGGCCCCTCCTCCTCGCTAATATACACGGAAGTGTTGTGTAGCGGTTTGCCATCGTCGGTGAGGGTACCGCTTCGTGCCTCTGTAGAGGGTTGATTCTCATCATCCACCAACGGGATTCCGCAGAGCGGTGTCCTCAGCTCCGTTTGCTGGGGAAACACTTAATGCAGGGAGCGCAGAACGCAACGTAACAGACTCCTTCTTGGACGAGTAAACTGATGTGGTATCGTGGCGACGCGTCCTGACAGCAGTGAAAGTGGCACCGCACTCATCCTGGCTATCCTAAGTTGCACCGGCCTCATACTCGCGTTTAGCGAATCAATGCTCATCCCTGCGCTCCCTGTGCTGCAAACGGAGTTCCACACGACGGAAGCAACGATCTCGTGGGTCCCCGCAATCTACCTCATCCTCGGCGGCCTCGTCACCCCGACGTTCGGCAAGCTGGGAGACCACCACGGAAAGAAGAAGCTTCTGCTCGTGGCGCTGCTGTTCTACACCGTCGCCGTCGTGGGAAACGGGTTCGCGTGGAGCGTCGCAAGCCTCCTCGTGTTTCGCGCCGTCCAGGGAATCGGCCTTGCGATGTTCCCGCTGACGTTCTCGCTCATCCGCGATGATTTCCCGCCCGAGAGGGTCCCGCTCTCGACCGGGATCGTGAGCGCCATGTTCGGCGTGGGAGGCGCGATCGGGCTCGTCGTCGGCGGCTGGATCACGCAGAACTTCAGCTGGCAGACGAACTACCACCTCTTATCACCCGTCGCGGTGCTCGTGACACTCCTCGTCGCGTGGCAAGTGCGCGAATCACCGCTTCGATGTGGCGGGCGGATCGACCTTTCGGGCGCTATCCTGTTGGGGATCGCACTCCTGGGGTTCCTCGTCGCACTCACCCAAGGCGATACGTGGGGATGGACCTCGGCCTACACCCTCGCCCTCCTCGCGATAGGCGTCATCTTCACGTGTCTGCTCGTCTACACCGAACGGCGGGCGGCAGACCCCTTCCTCGACCTCACCGTCAAGGGGGCGCGGTACATCTATGAGGCCCACTTTCTCATGTTTATCGGGGGCTTCGCGATCTTCTTCAGCTTCGTCTTTGCCACCTACCTTGCGAGCGCGCCTCCGCCTATCGGCTTCGGATTCGACACGCTCCAGGCAACGTTGACCCTTGCCCCCGCCGCGGTCGCCTCTTTCGTCGCCGGCCCGCTGTTCGGGAGACTGGTGAGGAGTTGGGGGGCAAAAAACGTGCTCCTGCTGTCTGCGCTTATCCTCGACGCGGGCTTTCTCTCCTTCGTCCTGTTCCGGGCGGCGCCTGCGGTCGTCGCTGCCGATATGGTCATCGTGTTTTTCGGCGCGGGCGGCGTATTCGTCGCTGTCATCAACGTGCTTTTCATGTACGTGCCACTGTCTGAGACGGGCACCGAAACTGCTTTGAACACTGTATTCCGTTTTGTCGGAGCAGCCGTGGGACCAACGATCGTAGGCGCGTTGCTGACCGCATACGCGGTCCCTGTTGCCAGTGCAGGCGAGCTCTCTGTGCCCGCGCCCGCGGCACAGGCGTTTTTTTACGCGGCGCTCGCGGCAACGGTGCTCGGACTCATCGGTGTGGTGACAGCATACGCGTTAAAAAAAGCGCCGGATAGCGCGCTTTTAGAATAAAGGAGCGTGCGACAGTGAGAAGATGCGGCCGGGTCGGCGTCTGGAACAGGAACGCGTGCGCTCATACGCGTATGGGCCCTCCCCCAGTGTTGTGCGATTTGTGCGTGGGGCAAGTAGGCCAGGTGGGGAAAGGAACCCTGACCAATTCTCTGTTTGTTGCATCGTGCTTCCGAAACACTTCCGCGCCGCTTTTGCCCAAGCGTTATCTCTCTCACACCTCACCCCTTCTGTATGCTCTCAAAAGACGAACGAGACAGGCTCACCGTCCTTGTGGCAGAACTTTCCCGACGTGATCAGACCGCGTCAGCGCGCGCAGAGGAGGAGCTCCTCTACTGGTGTCTCAGCAGCAAGGACGCCCTAGAGACGCTCAAGAAACAGAAACGAGACGTTACGTTATCAGGGCTTGCACGGTACAAAATCAGCAACATGATCGCGGTGGCAACAACGAAGAAGCACAAAATGCGGTGTTGTTGAAACAGCACACGACGACGCCGTGTGATCTGAATTAGGTGATATAGGTCCAGCGAGAAACTGCTACACCTCTTTACTTCATCTCGTTTTTGTGCCACCGTTCGGTCAGTAGCATCGCTACACTTTTTTTGTGGGGATGATTACCTCCTAGGGACCGTAAGGAGACCAAGATTGCCCAAAAGATAGTTTGGACAATGCGATATAACAAAGAGCTCTTAGTTTCGTGACGCTTGTAAAGACCCAGCTACTGAGCAACTCGTGGTTGAGTTCATCCACTTGCTGAAAAAAACAGGCCGTGATCATCATACAATATTATAGGCGTTGCATCAGCCATCAGACTTTGTTGGCCATACACAAATGTAACGTACGGGGCACCACCGGCACCAACGTATAGGGCAGTCAAATGCCAGTAGGCCCTCACCCGTCAACGCGCGGTTGAGTTCACCCGCCTGCTCAAAAAATATGCCGTGACCGCCCTCTAACATTGTGGGCTGCGTCGTGTCAGTAATGAGGCTTTGTTCTTCCACAAGCGTCCACGGCACCAACGTATCAATCCATCCGCCAATGATCTTCGTCGGCACGCGTATCTCTCTCCATTCTTCCGTCCGGTCTTTGTCCCGCATCTCTTCGAGTCCACCTATCAACGCGTGAAGTGAGCTTGATTTGAACATGCCTTGAATCCACTGAAAATCTCCACGCTCCAATGGGAGCAGTACGCCATCATAAAACTGAAGGATTGCTTCATAGTCTTTTTCTTCATTAAGGAGATCGATGAGCCCGTCAAAGAACGTGCGAACGTGCCCGCAGGGCCAGTGATCCGCTGCGGTATTCCTGTCAAAGCTCATGTATGGTCCGGCCGCTGCGACGAGCACGAGCCTTTCTACGGGCGGATCGGGACGTGTCGTCATATAATACGTCGCGATCGCTCCGCCCATTGAGTAGCCAACCAGTGTTATATTTCGTGATTCCAGTTGGTCAAGTACCTTGCCGAGGTCGTTTGCCCACGTCTCGTAGTCATATTTCCCCTGAGGCTGATCGGAGTTCCCAAATCCGCGAAGATCGATGGCAACCACTCGGTAGCCGTGTTCCTTAAGGTAGGGAACTTGATTCCTCCACATGTTGTGATTTAAGGCGAAACCGTGGACAAGCACGATCGGCTTGCCCTTTCCTTCGACCTGCGCGAACACGTTCACATCAGGCGCCACTTTGATCGTATTAGGTCCTTCGACGAGCACCATAAGACACCCTCCACAACAGCGCGCGCAGACCGTCAACCTTACGAGCGAAGGGGAAGGCAGCGCACAACTGCTAACTGCTAACTTGCGATGGCACGGCATATACGTGTGCTAGCACGCGTGCCCAGTCTTTAGAGAGCCCGCTTAGCGCTCGCTTCACGTGTTGAGTTGGGTACTCACGTTGCCGAGCACGTTAAGCATGATAGATAATAGCAACAATGGGCAATAGGTTTGCTGCCCGTAACATCCGTGTCAGCGGCGCAAGGGCGTCGTAGTTGGCTCTCCCGCCAGTTATTGCACACTGCCATCTCCTCGCACACCTGCTTCCACTGCCAGACGCTCGGCCCTTTATCGTCTATGTACACGAACGTATTGATAGCAAAGGGATGTCTTCCCTTTTTGTTATCCTCGTCTTTCATGATAGCTTCACGCACATCGCGGGGAGGCTTTATCCATGATCCGGTATTTACGAAGGTCCATTCTTTGAGCTCATCTTTGCCCTTCGAGTATCCCGGATAATGTGTGTGACCAAAAACGATGGTTCGCGCGTGCGTTTTTTCGTACTTTTTGGGACGGAAATAGTCTCGCGCAACGGTTTCCACGTTCTTGTACTTCGGGACCGCGTGCCGTGCGATTATCTTCCATACGGGACGCTGCACTTTGACCCAGAGCCAAGGAAATGCTATGTACAGCGATGGGATGATAATGAGGAGTAAGAACCATAACGGCGCGCTCCAGATTCCGATTGCTCCGATAATGGCAAGAAGTATGCCGATACTCAATACGCCGGTGCCCGTTATCCCTAACAATGGATTAATGCTTCTGTACGTGTTTGCAAGGCTGCTCATCCATCCAGGAGTGAACTGCAAATCGGAAGTGGCTCTAAACGTCTTATCGAGCTGATGACCGTGGAGGAAATAGTACTCGCCCTCGCCAATCTTGAGACACTCCTCCGTTGGGTTGCTGGGGTAGCGGTCGCGTTCGATGACGAACTGCGTGGGGTTCGCGCACGTGTAATCTCGGCATGCTTCTCCGTTGCGGTCGTCGTCATGTGTCACGTCAGAACTGAAGTCGATGAGTTCGTGGTCGTGATTGCCGATAACGTAGACTTTGTTGCACGGGAGATTAAGGAGCTTGTGAAAGATCCGAAAACTCTCTCGCACCGGTTGAGAACGATCGTCGTTTGTCGGCTCCCAAAGCTCGAGAATATCACCCAGTAGAATGACAACTTCGGGCGGCTTAGAATCCGTTTCGCGGGTGTGCTCGTTTATGACGTCCCGTCTCCCCTCCGACGGATCGTCGCGTGCGTCTAGGTTTACCTTCATAGCTCCATTCATCCAGTCAGCAAGCCAGTCGAGGAAGCTCTCAAACTCTTTAGTACAGCAGCCTTCAGCGCCGAAATGGGTGTCAGAAACGACGAGGACTGCGTGAGGCTTTTGGTCAAAGGTGCCTCCCTCAGGTTTTTCGCTGATCTTATCCCCCCTTCTCGTGTGCCGCCACACTTTTTTGAAACGGTATAGTCTCGGCTCATCCCAGATAAAAGTTGCCGTTTTTGATGTGGTTGACTGAGGATATTGGGCTGAGCAAAAAGTGTATCCAAGGCACCCGATTTTAGAGGAGATAATTTGTGCCTACTCGCGTCTCGGTCAAGCAGATGCATTGTTCTTAAGATGCGATTACTCGTTGCGTGGGTAAACGACGATATGTGATGCGCATGCTCCGACCAGACACAGTGCACCACTGACCTGCTGTCTGCAGACGAAAAACAGAGGAGGGTGTGGATATTTTCTATGAACGACCTGAAGATTGAAGCGCGGGGCTTATTCGGTTGCCTAGAGACCAACGATATCTGAGGATACTTACTTGGCTCTCACGAGGCAATGATCCAACGGCGCAGAGCATCAGATTATAAATGGTGGCACCCAAACTATTTACCGTTCAGACCCCTACATATTCTTAACAAACAACGCGAGATCATGTCGCGTACGCTTTCACGTCCCCCGTGCGCTTCATCCCAAGTTGCCGGCATGAACGGTGAACGCAGCACTCAGATATGGGCGTC
>Ga0187778_10002623_pt1 | contig 12236 bp, 9 predicted proteins | sample 1015_Q2_SP5_20_M_FD_132418 | JGI IMG/M metagenome (GOLD analysis project Ga0187778, IMG submission 132418) | Tropical peat soil microbial communities from peatlands in Department of Meta, Colombia - 1015_Q2_SP5_20_MG | ecosystem: Environmental > Terrestrial > Soil > Wetlands > Peat | place... | reverse complement strand
GATGATACACCTCGGATGCAAACGCGAAATCTCAATGCAATCCGGCGGACTTTGGAAGAACACGGAATTGAATTTCTCGGCCGCAACGGCGTAAGGCTGCTGCCGAAGTCTTCGAATGAATAGATCGTGACTCCAGAACCGCGTTACACGCCGTGTTGTTTACTTGCACAGATAGCAACGATGGTTGTACCACTGTTGGCAAGCTTGACGAGGACCAAGAAAAACTGGGATTGAACGACCTACGCCAATCTGCGTCGCTGGTTACACTCGACCTTGGCACCACCAACTGGGTGGGAGCCGCTTCGGACCGTCCGCGATTCGGCAGGCGAGCCGCATGCTGGTAGACGGCGCCAGCCATTGCACTGGGTCAGTCCGTCCACTCCATCCCTAGCCGATATCGGCAACTTTCGGCAAAGTGTCAACGTGCAGTTCATTTTCCGTCATTGGTGCAGGATTCGCATGAAAAAGATGCGGTTTTTACTTCGTCGGGAACGCTGCATCTAACGCAAGATTTAACTCTAGAACGTTGACTCGGGGTTCGCCAAAAATCCAAAGACTACGTGGTATCAGGTGTTGCTGGACGAGCGCAGCGATTTGCTCTGGCCGCACACCACGGGCTTTGGCTACACGTTCCACCTGAAACAAGGCGTTGGCAGGCGTGATATCGGGGTCGAGCCCCGAACCAGAGGTCGTCAGCATGTCCGCGGGAAGGGCCCTGCCGGCCAGCTCAGGTTGCGCCTCGTCGAGAGTTTTGCGATCGGCAATCAAGCGGTCCTGAAGCACCTTGCTAGTTGGGCCCAGATTCGAAGCTGTCGTGTTTGCCGCATTGTATGGAGACTTGACAGTATTGGTCGGGTCCTGCGGATCGGGAGCGACTGTCGCTGACGGCCGACCATGAAACCACTTGGGATCGGTCCACTGCTGCCCGATGAGGTGGGAACCGATAATTTGGCCGTCGGCATTCGTTTCTATGCTGCCGTTTGCTTGGTATGGCATGATCAGCTGACCTACGGCGGTGACGGCTAGTGGATAAGCAAACCCGCAGATCACCAATGTCACCAGTGAAATCCGGATTGCGCCCGCTAAGTAGTTAAGCATGTCATGCTCCTTTTCAGACCAGTGGCGCGATCAAAAGGTCAATCAGCTTAATGCCGATAAATGGTGCAATCAGTCCGCCAGCGCCATAAATCCAAAGGTTGCGATGGAACAAGTTTTCTGCAGTTTGGACTCGGAATTGCACACCGCGCAGCGCGAGCGGAATGAGCAACGGAATAATCAAGGCATTGAAGATCAGGGCCGAGAGGACCGCACTGCGCGGCGTCGCCAGGCTCATAATGTTAAGAGTCGAAAGGCCCGGCAAAGCGAGAATGAACATTGCCGGAATGATGGCAAAATACTTCGCCACATCGTTCGCGATCGAGAAAGTCGTCAATGCGCCACGCGTGATAAGCATTTGGCGGCCGATTGCCACGAGGTCGGTCAGCTTAGTCGGATCCGAATCGAGGTCGACAAGGTTCGCAGCCTCCTTTGCCGCCATCGTCCCGGAATTCATTGCTAGTCCTACATCAGCCTGTGCCAATGCGGGTGCGTCATTAGTGCCATCTCCGGTCATGGCAACCAGGCGCCCTTGGCTTTGTTCGCGGCGCACAATCTGCAGCTTCTGTTCTGGGGTAACTTCCGCGACGAAGTCGTCGACGCCAGCTTCGGCTGCGATAGCGTGGGCCGTAAGCGGATTGTCGCCGGTGACCATTATGGTGCGAACAGCCATCTTGCGGACCTCGAGGATGCGTTCGCGGATGCCCGGCTTGAGTTTGTCAGAGAGCACGATAATGCCGATGATGTCGCCATTGACACTGACAGCGAGCGGTGTCGCGCCCTTTGTTGAAACACCATCAGCAATCCTTTGCAGGTCTGGTGGCGGCTTAGTCCGGAATTGCTCGACGACGTGACTAACCACAGCATTCACGGCGCCCTTGCGGATCACCCGACCGTCGGAAAGATCGGTCCCGCTCATGCGGGTATGAGCGGAGAACTCGAAACCCCTCGCCCTATCAAGCTCAGCTATCGGCCGAGCGCCGCGCACCGTACTATTGGCAACAATAGACCGTCCTTCCGGCGTGCTATCGAAGTGAGACGCGAGAAAAGCGGACTGAACCAGCTCGCCCAGCTGGTGGCCGGCCGTCGGGATGAACTCGGTGGCCTCGCGATCACCAGTGGTAATCGTTCCAGTCTTATCAAGCAGGAGTGTTTGAACGTCACCGGCAGTTTCAACAGCCTTGCCGGACATCGCTAGCACATTGAAGCGCATCGTGCGGTCCATTCCGGCAATGCCGATCGCCGAAAGCAGCGCCGCTATAGTCGTGGGAATCAATGCGACCAAGAGCGCAACCAGATCAGCGACGTTGATCTGTGCATGTAGATACGTGGCGACGGGCGCCATCGCCGCAACAACGATAACGAAGATCAATGTCAAAATAGACAGCAAGACATTCAATGCAATCTCGTTCGGCGTTTTTTGCCTTTTGGCGCCTTCAACGAGATGGATAATGCGGTCAAGAAACGAGGCGCCTGGATCAGCCGAGACACGAACTAGCAGCCAATCCGAAATGACGGTCGTGCCCGCGGTAACGGATGAGAACATGTCGGTTCCTGGCTCCTTCAAAACCGGCGCCGACTCGCCGGTGATGGCCGCCTCATTGACGTAGGCTACGCCCTCGACCACATCGCCATCCGCTGGCACCACTTCATCCTTCTCCACGCGAATGAGGTTACCCTTGCGCAGTTCGGTTGCTCGGACAGTTTCGGCGTGATCACCATCGACCACCAGGCGCGCGACCAAGTCGGCACGAGTTTGCCGCAGTGCAGTCGCCTTGGCTCTACCGCGTCCCTCGGCGAGAGCCTCTGCGTAATTGGCAAACCAAACAGTCAAGGCGAGTACGAACGTGACAGTGCCGTTATACAATCGCGAAGCACTCGACGGGCCGAACAAATCCGGCTGAAACGTAAGCGCCAGTGTCACCAGTGCACCGACCCAAACGACGAACATGACTGGATTACGAATCTGCACGCGCGGATCGAATTTTTTAACCGAGTCCTTCAGCGCTCGCACGAACAAGGCGACGGTATAGCCGCCGCGCAGACGCACGCCCCGGAAGTCCGCACCGAGCGGCTGACGACTTGCTTTGCTGTCTACGCGCGGTGCCATCGTTTTCTCAAGCACAACTGAATAAAACCATCAAAACACCAGTCCCGCCTTCATGGCGAAGAATTCAGCGATCGGTCCGAGAACCAGTGCGGGAAAAAACGTCAGTGCTCCCACAATCAAGATAGTGGCGAACCAGAACACCCCGAACGTCACTGTGTCGGTCCGGAGTGTGCTCGTGGTCGGAGCTATTGTCGGCTTGCGGGCCACCGAACCAGCGACTGCCATGAGGAAAATAATAGGCGGATACCGCCCAATGAAGATTACGGCAGCGGTCGCGAGATTGAACCAAGCCGTATTCGAATTGAGTCCCGCAAAGGCCGAGCCGTTGTCCGCCGCTCCTGAAGTAAAGGCGTAAAGCACTTCCGAATATCCGTGGATGCCATTGTTGCCGAGAGAAGACAGCGCATACGGGGCGAGCATCGACCACCCGGTCGAAGAAAGAATGATGAGCGGATGAATGAGAAGCGCGAGCGAGACGAGAATGATCTCTTGTGTTTCGATCTTCTTACCCAGGAATTCGGGCGTGCGGCCGACCATCAGTCCCGCCACGAAGACCGCGATCAAGCCATAGATCAATGCATTCAGGAACCCGATTCCTTTCCCGCCGAAGACGCATTGCAGCATCATGCCGCCAAACATTGAGATGCCAGGAAGCGGCGTGTAGCTGTCATGAGCGGAATCAATTGCGCCGGTCGTAAAGCTGGTTGTGATGTCCGCAAATAAGCTGCTCCCGGCAACGCCGAAGCGAACCTCCTTGCCTTCCATATTGCCGCCAGGCTGATCTCCGGTCGCGTTGGTCTCGATGCCGGCACGCTGGAGCACGGGCGTGCCGCTCTGCTCAGGAATGACGCAAAGCATGAGGAACAACACCATCAATGCACCCATAACCCCGTAGAGTACCCAAGCCTGCCGACGGTTGTCGATCATTTCACCAAATGTCACGACAATCGAAGCGGGCAGCAGTGCCATCAGCACAATGAGGATGGCGTTCGTAATAGGCGTCGGGTTCTGAAAAGGATGTGCTGCATTGACGTTGTAGAAGCCGCCGCCATTGGTGCCCACGAGCTCGATTGTGCCCTGCGAGGCGACCGGGCCAACAACGATGGTCTGATCGCTTCCCTGTAGTGTGTGCGCGACAAAGCTGGCGTCGAGCGTCTGTACCGCGCCTTGGCTGATCATCACAAGCGCGATGACGAAGCAAATCGGCAGTAGCACACGGGTAATAAAGCGGATGAAGTCGCGATAGAAATTGCCGAGATTGGCTCCCTCGTTTTTGACGGTGAACGCGCGTATCCATGCCATTGCGACGACGAACCCGGTGGTCGCCGAAGTGAACATCGGATATGTAATCCCACCCATCTGGCTGAAGTTCGAAAGCGTCGTTTCGCCGGCATAGCTTTGCCAGTTGGTGTTGGTGATAAAGCTGATTGCCGTGTTGAAGGCCTGGAAGGCTGCCATGCCTGGAAAGTGCAACTGGTTGAGCGGCAGGTGGGCCTGAAACAAATATACTGCGAAGATGATCAACGTCATGACTAAGTTTGTTGCCAGCATATGGAAGGTGTAAGCCTTCCAGGTCATCGGTTGGCTGGAAACTCTGCGCCCAATGAAAAAATAGATTGCATCATCGATTGGATCGAAGAAATGATCGAAAACGGTTTTGCGTTCCATAACGATTTTGGCCATGTACCGCCCGGTCGGAATGCTAAGTGCAAATACCGCAAGCATGGTAAGCACAATCTGCAGCCAGGCTTGGACGCCCATTTCGATTTCTCCGAATGGTTCGTCAGAATTTGTGTGGGTTGATGACCGCGTAAAAAAGATAAATCACGAGCACAACCACCAGCAGGGCAAGAACATAAACCGACACCATGGTTATCCCGTCGAGCCAGAACCGTCGGACGTCGTGATGTTCGGACCGCCTGCCATTCCCACGCTCTGCTCGCCTGTCGGTTCGAATTCTCGCCTGCCGATAATGTATTCAGCAAAACTCACCAATCCGAACATCAGCGCGTAACTAAAGATAAGAACTGCGGTCATCAGTACCGTGTATGCCATCATGTAACCCGTTTTTCGATCGTCTTTATCAGCCAGACCGTTCTGCGGATTTGATTCTAATCAACCACCAGGGTGCAGTTGATGCCGCGACCCCGGACGTTAACTGCCTGCATCATGCATAAAAGATCGAGTGAAAAACAGCCAGGGCAGCGTCACTACAACTCGCCGTTACTTATTTCTCCTTTATAAAATGGAAGCTTACTCCATCTAGAATAGCTATGTCCGTTGCTTCACATTATCCTGCTGAAGGAGAATTCGCGTGTCCCGAATTTTGACCGCAGCAGCGATGATAATCTCGACCTGCGCCGCGGCCGCAGGCGCTTTAAAAGAAGCTTGGGTGGCGTCAGCAATGGGAGGAGCCTCTCTCAGATATCGACCCGAGGCACACTACATGCGCGGTCCTGGCCCGAGATGGTTTGCGAAACACGCACGGCGCTCGGCGCAGTATTTCGAGCGCTTGTGATCGAATAGGCGCGCTTGCGCTATTCAACTCTCCCCCAGCGGCGTTCACTCGGCCTTTTCGGCGTCTGAGGTGTTCGCTGGTACCGCGGTCAGCGACTGGCCCTTGCGGTACGCCGCTTTGACATATTTATTGCCCTGCTTCGTTATCTTCGTCGTCCAACCGGTGTTCCAGGTGATCACGGCTGAATCGCCTTCTTCCTTCCAGGTGCCGGTCATTCCTTCGCCTCGTGTAGCCTTTGCGGCGCCGCCACTCGACAGCGTAATTTCGAATGGGTGTCCAGCCGTGTCCCTCACCTTCCACACGCCCTCGAAGGGGCTTGCCGCAAGGGCAGCGAAGCTTGTCACGCCAAAAAGGTAACTCGCCGTAACGACCGCTCTAGCTAGTTTTCTCATCTTCGTACTTCCTCACAAGTTCCAATCGGTGAAAAAGACACCTGCCGTTCCGACGCGCCATATTACCTTGTCGGCGCGGCCTCCGAAATCCGGGGCCAAGGCAGCCCATGCGCGATAAGGCGCGGTGGATCGTGGCCCAATGCAGATCGATCCGTTTATAAAACGGCGGATCTTAGTGTCGCTTCAATGCGTTAGCGACTGCAATTCCTCCGAAGTGTCGCGCAGGCGTTGCGCGAGCTGTCGAGCGATATTGACCAGGAGCGCTTGACCGATATTCGGATGATCGCGAAGAAGAGCATCAAAGCTCGCCTCCGTCAGCAGATAGGCTTCAACACCTTCGTCGGCAATGACGTCGGCGAAGCGAGCTTTTCCTCTTTCAAGGAGCGCCATTTCTCCAACCGAACAGCCGGGTCCGAGGCTCGCCAACCGCCCGCTTAAATCCTTGCCGGCCGTCCGAACGCTTACGCTTCCGCGCTTGAGAATCCACATGCAATCGCCCTGATCGCCAGCTCGGCACAGGACGGCGCCCGAGGCATAATGCACAAGCTGGAGGCTTGCGGCGAGTACATGAATATCTTCGCGTGACATCTTTTGCGTCACATCTGCATCGTGCAGCGCCAGATCCAGAACCTCGTGCTCCCGCGCCTCCGCACGAATGATCCTCTCTTCGGCCCATTCCAAAGCCGTGTCGCGATCGGGAAATAGTACGTCGTCTCGCTTGCCGAGCGCCCGCCAGAACAGCCTCGACACTTTCGCGTTCGGCCCGCAGGCGATAAGAGCCTTGCCTTTGTCTTCGAACCGTTGAGCTACCTGTTCCAGCGCCGCAATGCCCGATGCATCGACGTCACTGACTCTCCGGATGTCCAGAAGAACGACGTCGTTTGCCGCTACGAGCTCGCGCAGTTCGGCGGCGAGGTCTTCGGCGTTGCCGAAGAACAACGCACCTTCTAGTTCCAGAATCGAGATTCGCGCGCCATGGCGCCGCAGGAGTTCGACGTGCGAAAGGCAGCGGATGCGTTTCGAGCGAACAAATGAAGCATTCGTTCGCCGCGTGACAACGGGTCGGCTAATCTGAGCAATGAAAATTATGCAGGACAGTCCACACCCGACGGCCGCCCCAATGACCGGCGCTTCAAAAACCGTTGCCGCCAGCACCACACCCACGATCGCGAGATTTAGGATGGCATGGAGCCGGTCTTTTCTTTCGTGCGCCACCACTTCGCGCAAGGTCCGCGCAATCCAGGGGTCGATCAAGCGCACCGCAGCGACGACGAGAATGGATGCGAGAACGACGACAGGAAGTGAAAAGATGAGTTGGGGAACGACGATTATCGAAAACAGTAACGCAAGTTTCGCCACTATCGAAGAAATGCGGGTACGCCCGCCGGCATAAAAGTTTGCGACCGACAACTTGATGGAGGTTGCAACCGCCAGGCCGCCAACCAGGGCTGATGCGAGATTTGCCACTCCCTGCCCGATTATGTCGCGGCGAGGAGCGGGCGGAATTTCGGCGAGCTGCTGGGCGGCACGCAACGTGAAAAAGGTTTCCAAGGTCCCGAGGACGGCCAAGGCCAATGAGGTGAAAATCAAAAGGTTCAGAGCGCCGAAATCTTGGAATAGCGCGGTCGCGGCCTTGAGGTCCAATGGCGATGCGGCCGAGATCGATCCGGGCGACATTCGGCCAATGGTGCTGCCAAGATCGACGGCGGGAAACCACCGCGACGCGGTGTGAAAGATAAGATAACCGACGACGAGACCGAGGAATAGACCGGGCGTGCGCGAGGAAACTCTTTCGAGCGCCAACATGAGGGCAACCAGGCCGAAACCGAAAATTGAGATGAACGGATACGGCCAATGGAACGTGAGAATATCTGCCAACACGTTGCCGAGGGTGCGCTGACCGGCGAGTACCGGCAACTGTTGCAGCATCATCAGCACGCCGATGCCGCTGACGAATCCGGAAAGCACGGGATAAGGCGTAAATTTGATGATGCGGGAGAGGCCGGTCGCCACAAACAATATCTGCCAGGCGCCGACGCATAGAACGAGAATGGGAAGGCTTGCGATGACCGCGCTGGCGTTGCCGGGCCAGTGAATCGCGAGCGCCGCGACGAAACTCGCCTGCACGATGGCGAGCGGCATGGTGGGAATGGTGGTGACAAAAGAAGATCGGCCAAAGATGCTAGCGATGAAACCGCCGGCAACCGCGCAGAAAAGCCCGGCGATCGCTCCCCTAGGGGCATATTCGGGCCCGAGCGGCGCATAAACCAGGACACCGGCGGAAATGCAGAGCGGAAGAGCCAGGCACGCGACGGTAATTCCTGCGCCCAATTCCTTTAAGCCCGCCATCTTACGTGGAACGCTGCCGGTCGAAGGCCAGAATTTCCGGTCGGTGGGGTTATTGGCAAACCATCCGCCAATCATAGTAGAGACCTAGGCGAGTGAAAGCAGAGAAGAGAAGAAAAGCCTGATCCTCAAATAATGTGGTGCCCAGAAATAGGAATTCGAGGCTGAAAGCCTCGCTCCCTTATAAAAAGAACATAAGAATTATAGCCGGCCTTTCTTATACAAGCGCCACGATCTGATCGATCCGATGCGCGGGTCTAGATAGGCGACGCTCAGGCTTTCTTTGGATGGCAATAGCGCAACGTCGGCCGTGCCGCGGGCGCCTCTTTCAAGATGGCGTTAGACATCTCCGCGCCAAATTCTCTGCTAACAGGGAAATTTGCCAAAAGCTGCCCGCTCAAGCATTGGCGTTCCCGTAATGAGCCGAAAATTTGGGCGCTTTTGATGAAATCCTCCATCTTGTGGGCGATCATCATTCCCGATCGAGCATTGATAGCTCACCGTCGGTAAACGCTGGCAAGCCTGCTGTAAGGCGCGCTAATCGCTCTTTGCGCGCTTGGCGCTCGCGCTTCGGAAGTGGAACGGTGGATCGAGAACGTCGCTGGCTCAGCACCGAGGTGATGCAGCCTGGAATGAACTGACGCGAGGCATCCTGCCGCGCGTGGCGGCAGTCGAGTGTGTCGATGGCGCCTTGCTCGGTTCAGGATGCTAGAGCCCGTATAAATTCTGCAAGCCCTGATCGAAAGCGTCCGGCGATGACATCCGCCGTTCTGAAGGCCACTTTGGCGCGCGGCACCTTGCCGGCGAGATCTTGCATTTGGGCGAACGTCGCTTCATCGCCACGGTGCTGGAGCGTGCAAAAGAAGGCCGCCTCGGGAAAATTCTTATTGTTATCGACCAGATAGGCTCGGATTGGAGAGGAGACCGACCAAGCCCAAACTGGAGTTCCAATGACGACGAGATCATAAGACGACGGGTTGAGTCTTGGCGTCGCGATTTGCGCCGGACGGCCTCGCATCGCTTCGATCAGCGATCGCGTGATGCCAACGAAGCCGGCTCGGTTTTTGGTCGCGACGATTTCCTCGGCATCGCATTTTAGCTCGGCCGCGAGTGCTTCGGCGACTCTGCGCGTAGCCCCAGAGCGCGAGTAAAAAACGACAAGAATCTTTTGCGCCCCCATTCTGCACCTTTGGTTCTGCGTGGGCCGAGGCGCGAACTGGGAGAAGCGCGCCGTCCTCATTGTCACGCGGCTTGATTGCCAGAAATCGAGTCGCTATCAGACCATACCACTTCACACGAACGCGATCCGTCCTAAACCTCCGGGGCGCACGGATGATGTTTCAAACACTACGCAAACATCCGTAGTTGACGGCCAAACCTGCGATTACAGATGCTGAGGCGCTTTCTACTAAGGGAGGTCCGAGATGTGCGACTACAGTCTCCACAGCGTCAAGTCGCGACCGGCGAAAGTCAGTGACAAGCTCACCACACGCGACTTCGGCACCGGCACACGAGGGTTCGCCGCATCGGAAGACGTGAACGTAGCGGTTTGCGTTCGACCGGGAACAGAGTTGTCGTTTGCCGACGAAGTTCGTTGTTTACCGACTGGCTTGATAGCCTGGCGCGACAAGACGATCGCGTATAAGACAGCGATCTTTCGGCAAATCAACAAAGAATGGCTAACGGCGCATCATGATGCGCTAGAGTTTCCGGATGGCCAAATCGTGCTGCTGACAGCCTTGGTGGAGGGTCAGCGGGCTACGGTTCTTCAATTACCTGCCGAACCCAAGACTGCAGGTGAGGCCGAGGTCCAAGAACGCACAGCTTATATAGGCTGACCACCAAAGCTGTCGGTCACGCAGCAAGCTAACCGGCTTTCTTCTGACGTCCCGCGGCGGAGGGCGGTTACAGCTTGCTTGCCTGTCTTGGCGGTGCTCCACGCGCCTTTCGTCCGCGATCTATAGGAACCGATCCCAAGCAGGGAGGTTGATGGTTATTCTAACATTTGAAGTGCCCAATCCTTCCAGAGCCTCGTAAGGTGCCAGGTCATGCAAAAGATCGGCGCTACTTTTGGGATTACCGCCTCGCTGCCGTTATCTTCTCCCCTCTGCCAGCCGCCGCGTTTGGCATCCACCTGGGACCGTTTTATTTCCGCTTCCCGCTTGTCGGGCACCATTACTACCGTCATCACCGCTACATGCGGACTAATCCGAACGAGGCGCGCACCAGGCTGAATGGGGTCAACGCCGCAAGGACCGAGCAGACTGATCGCGAGGCGCGCACCGAAACCGGTACCGGGCTCCTCGAAAGTTGCACTGGCGTTGCGCCGGGCGTGACCAATCTGCCGATTGATCAGATCCGACAGACCATCCATCCGACGGCTGATCAGGAAGCGGCTCTCGACGATCTTAGGGCAGCATCGTCGCAGGCAAGCGATATCATCAAGTCGTCGTGTCCAGCGTCGGTTCCGCTTACTCCGGCTGGCCGCCTCGATGCTGTCGAGCAGCAACTGAATGCGACCACTAAAGCCATACAAATTGTCCGTTCGCCGCTTGAGAGGTTTTACCAGGCGCTGAGCGATGACCAGAGGAAACAATTCAATACAATAAACAGTTCGGTCGAGAACGCTGGTGCGCCCGGTAATATGGTGGCCCTGTGCAGTCACCAGGCGGGCAGCTTCATCGAGCTGCCAGTGCAGCGCATCGAACAGGTGGTTCAGCCGACTGCGCAACAGCAGAGCGGCTTCGACGATCTCACGAGGGCAACGCAAAATGCTGGCGACCAGCTACGGTCGTCTTGTCCGACCGCGGTGCCGAAATCGCCAGTGGCGCGACTCGATAAGGCCGAAACACGGCTAAATGCCATGGTGGAGGCGATCAAAGCAATTCGCCCTAGCCTCAAGAACTTTTACGCTTCAGAAGGCCAAGTTCAACATGATGGGGCCGCGTGAAAATTAGTACCCCGCGATCACAGTGTCGAGCCACGCCGCGAGCTCATCGAGCACGTCTCCAAGCACTTGGGCGTCTTTCCGGCCTGTCCGTACCGGCGCATGTTTTCGACAACTTCAAGATCGCCCTTTAAAGATTAGGCCCGTGGTTTTATCTGGGCGTATAGAGAAACTGGGGCGTCGGTGAAGTATCGGAAAAGAGCCGGGCACAGCCAGCCCTCCATGTCCAAATCAGCCGAGTAATACCAATTTCCGCCAGTTTCTGCTCGCCGCCAATCGAGCCGATATTGGTAACCAGGAAAAGGTGTGCTCGAGAAGATCAGTGTGAACCCTTTCTCAGCGTTGGGGATGTCGGCAACGACGCGATCAATCCAGGTGTCCGCTCCAGCGACAAAAGGCTCCTGCACCAAGCCAACGCAAGGATCATCGAAGACCCACATGCCATGGTGCTTGTAAGGTGAGATAACGTAAATTGCATTCATCGCATTTTGGCTACTGGTGCGATCTAATCGCTACTTTTTTGCCGACCTCGTTACCCTCAAGCAACCGACGTCCGTACTTCTCAGGCATTTCGTCAGCAATATTCGTTTCGGACAGTCACACGAGCTCGGTTTTGGTGGACATTTGCCAGCCATCCTACAAGGTCTTTATTGTGCTTCATCCGCGGTATTGAGGGAACAGCCATGGAAACGCGGATCTTAGGCCGCACCGGAATACGACTCTCAGTCCTGGGCTTCGGCTGCGGTGCGGTCGGCGGACTAATGGTTCGCGGCGATCCGCTCGACCAGGAGCGGACCATCGCGCGGGCCATCGCTGCTGGTGTGAACT
>Ga0187778_10002621_pt1 | contig 12246 bp, 10 predicted proteins | sample 1015_Q2_SP5_20_M_FD_132418 | JGI IMG/M metagenome (GOLD analysis project Ga0187778, IMG submission 132418) | Tropical peat soil microbial communities from peatlands in Department of Meta, Colombia - 1015_Q2_SP5_20_MG | ecosystem: Environmental > Terrestrial > Soil > Wetlands > Peat | place... | reverse complement strand
CATACGCTCGCGCAGCACTTTGTCCGGCGAATCGAAATTGAAGACAAATCCGTTCAGAATGGAGTCCTTGGCGCGCTTGATTTCGTCATCCGAGATCGGATTCTTGGTGAGGTTGTCTATCTCCTCGTACAACGCCTGGATGGATTCCACCGTGCTCTGACTTTTGGTGCCCACCCCAATGCGCTCAATTCCCGGATGGTCAAACGCGCTCCCGATGCCTCCGCCCACTGCATACGCCAGTCCCTGCGCGCTGCGGATGTTGCGGAACAGTCGCGACGAAAATCCGCCCCCGAATGCCTCGTTGAAAACCCGTGCCGCGAAGTAGTCGGGATTATCTTTTCGTATTCCCAGGTCCACCATGCCAATGTTGCTTTGATTCACGTCGGACTTGGGAATCAGGTAATAGCCCGGTTTGGCGGGTTCAAACTTGATGTCCGGGGCTTTGAACGAAGGTCCCTTAGCCCATTGACCAAAGGCCGTGCGCAGCTTGGCTTCCATGGCAGCGGAATCGAAGTCTCCAACCACGCCCAAAATAATGTAGTTGGGATAAACATGAGTATGATGCCAGTCCAATAAATCCTGCCGTGTGACGGCAGTCACGGTGGTGTATTCTGGCTGACGTGCATAAGGATTGTTCTTGCCGTAGGCGAGCTTGGTGGACTCGCGCTGGGCGATTTCGCTTACATCGTCGTTGCGCCGGGAGATGGCGTCATACATCTCTCTTTGCGCTAAATCCAATTTGTCAGCCCGGAACTCAGGCTCCCGCAACAGGTCGGCAAAGATCTTGAAAACATCATCGAAATCGCCTTTCAAGCATGACCACGAAATCGTGGTTGAATCCGCGCTGGCTCCCGTTTCGACTTTTGCCGCCCGAACCTCCAGGTAATCGTCCAATTGATCGCCGGTCTGGCTTTTTGTGCCTCCGGTTCGCCAAACTTCGCCATATATGTCAAGCATCCCGGTTTGGCTTGCCGGTTCCTCACGCGATCCGCCACGGACTCGCGCAACCCCGTCGATCAGCGGCAGCTCATGATCCTCCTGTAAGAACACGATCATCCCGTTCGGAAACTCAATTCGCTTGGGCTCTTTGGGGTGGAATGCCGGCAGCGGTGGAATGGCAATTTGCTGCCAGTCCGTAGCCTGCGCATTAGCATGGACAGCAAGAGCGCTGAAGGCAATGGCGACAATGGCGATATGGCTGAGCAGTTCGCGTCTCATTGTTCGCCTCCCTTGCCGGCCTCGCTGGAAGGAGGCGCGGCGGTCTCGATAATCCCAACCGTGCGGTTGTTATCGGTAAATGTTTTGTTGGCCACGCGACGAATATCAGCTTTTGTGATCTTGTCGATCCGGTCCACCTGACGGAACAGTTCGCGCCAGTCGTCATAACGCGCCTGATTTATTCCGAGTTCTAATGCCAAGCCAGAATTACTGCCCAGGCTGCGAATCAAATTGGCCTTGGCGCGCGTCTTGATCATCTTCAACTCGTCATCGCTGATGTCTTCTTTCTTCAGCTTTTCGATTTCAGTGTGAATGGCTTCCGCCATCTCCTGCGGCTTATGTCCGGGCATGCAGACGGCATAAAACGCGAACAGGTGAGCGTACTTATTGCCCGGCAATCCGGTGAAACCGGCCGCGTCGGAGGCAATTTTCCTATCGCGCACCAGCGCTCGATACAGTCGCGAGGTGCGGCCTTCCGACATCAAATTGGCAATGCCGTCGTAGACAGCATCGTCAGGACTGAGGTAATCCGGGCGATGATATCCCTCCAGATAAAGCGGCTGTGCCATTTCGCTGAGCACCACTCGGCGTTCGGAATTCTGTGGCGGCTCGACAGTGGCCCTCTCGTCCGGCTTTTCATGCGACGGAATTCGGCTGAAGTATTTCTCGATGATTGGCATGGTCTCACTGGCCTTCACGTCGCCCACCACGGTGAGCACCATGTTCGAAGGAATGTAATACTCGTGAAAGAAATTCTCTGCATCGGTGGCCGAGAACGAGTTCAGGTCGGACATCCAGCCAATTGTCGGACGATGATATTGGCTGGCCTGAAATGCCGCAGTCGTAAACTGCTCCAGTAGGCGCCCAATGGGATTGCTGTCGGTGCGCATGCGCCGTTCCTCAATCACCACGTTGCGCTCTTTATAGAATTCGCGCATCACCGGATGCAGGAAGCGCGACGATTCCAGATAAGCCCACAGCTCAAACCGGTTCACCGGCATGGAGTAGAAATAGTTGGTTTCATCGTAGTCGGTGGAGGCGTTCAGATTTTCCCCGCCGTTGCGCTCGATGATTTCGGTGAATTGATTGGGAATGACGTATTGCTGAGCGTCTTTGACCGCATCCTGCCAGGCTTTTTCCAGTTCCTTGACTTTCTTATCATCCCGGTCGATGCGCTTGTCTCGCTCACGCAGGTAAGCGGCGTACACTTGCTCCACTTTTTCGAGGGCTACTTTCTCGGCTCCGTAATCGTTGCTTCCGATCTTGTCGGTGCCTTTAAAGGCCATGTGCTCGAACATGTGGGCTAAACCGGTCTTATCCAGTGGATCCTGCACCGATCCGGCATCGACATGGGTATAGAAAGAAAACACGGGAGCTTCGGGACGTTCGCAGATCAACACCGTCAGGCCATTGTCGAGCTTTTTGAGAGTGATGCGTTTCTCGAAAGAGGCCAGATCCTGCGCCGCCGCCAGCGTGAGCAACACCATAAGGCAGACGCTTGTGATTCCGAGGAGCCGAAGTCGGCGCGCAATCTGCATACCCTGAATTCTCTCTTCTACTCTGATTTTTCGCACGGGTCCTCCAAACAGGTTGGACGCTTACGAGGGCTAGAAGTTTGAAATTACGTGTCTTGAGGGGACGTTGTCAAACGCCCCCGCATCCAAAGAGTTGATTATGCAGAAGGGTTTTGGTTATACAGGTACAGCCTCCGTCATTCCAGAACGGCACCCGCAAGGAAAACGCGTGAGCTCACAAACCATCGAAATCGAGGGCAAGCACCTCAAACTGACCAACCTGGAAAAGGTTCTTTATCCCGGGAGCCCATTCACTAAAGGGCAAGTGATCGATTACTACGCCCGGATTGCACCCGTGCTGATCCCGCACCTTGCGGGAAGGCCCGTGACCCTCAAGCGTTATCCCGAGGGCGTGGACAAGCAATTCTTCTTTGAAAAGAACACCACCAAATACCGTCCCGATTGGGTCAAAACCGCGCCGATTTGGAGTGAAGGCAACCATCGCAACGTGAATTATGTTTTGGTCAACGATTTGCCCACGTTGGTTTGGGTTGCTAATCTGGCGGCTATTGAACTCCATCCTTCACTTTCCTTGGCGAAGGAAATTGAATCACCCAGCGTGATCGCTTTCGATCTCGACCCCGGCCCTCCCGCTAACATCGTGCAGTGTTGCCAGGTCGCCCTCTGGCTGCGCGATATTTTCGAGCACTTCGGGCTGCGGAGTTTCCCCAAAACTTCCGGCTCCAAAGGGCTTCAAGTCTATGTCCCATTGAACACGCCAACCACGTACGACATCACCAAGCCATTTGCGCATGCGCTGGCGCGCTTACTGGAGAATGAGCACAAGGATCTGGTCGTTTCTGATATGAAGAAAAACTTGCGCGTCGGCAAAGTGCTCGTCGACTGGAGCCAGAACGATGAGCACAAGACTACGATCGGGGTTTATTCGCTCCGCGCGCGGGAACGTCCGACCGTTTCCACTCCTCTGACGTGGGAAGAAGTGGAAAGAACGTTGAAAAAGAAAGATCCTGCCTCGCTGGTATTCGAAGCGCCGAAGGTGCTCGATCGCATGCAGAAGATCGGTGATTTGTTCGAGCCGGTACTCTCGCTCAAGCAGAAGCTGCCCAAATTGCAGGGTATCGAAGAAGCGCAGCCCGGGGCTATAGAGTCAGGCTTGGAATTGGCAGCGCAAGCGGAGGGTTCGGCTCGGCACCAACCCGCACGGGCGCGCTCTTCCGCCAAGAGAAAATCTCGAAAGGTATAATCCTCTGCGGCGGGGAAGCGACGATGGCACAACTTTACGCTGGCACCTCCGGGTGGGCTTACCCAAGCTGGAAGCCTGATTTCTATCCCGCCAAGCTTGCACAAGCGAAATTCCTATCGTATTACGCCACCCAGCTGAACGCGGTCGAGGTGAACTTTACCTTTCGTCAATTGCTGAAAGAGACAACCGCGCAGAAATGGATTAGCGAAACTCCCGCTACATTTCAGTTCAGCGTAAAGGCGCACCAGGTGATCACGCATATCAAAAGGCTAAAAAAAACGGAGGATTTCATTCCGCGATTTCTGTCAACGATCCAACCGATTGCGCAGGCGGGGAAGCTTGGTCCGCTTTTGTTTCAGCTTCCCCCAAATATGAAGGCCGATTTGACGCTATTGGGGGAGTTTCTGAGCACTCTGCCACGCGGGGTGCCTTCGGCCTTTGAGTTTCGTCACGCCTCATGGTTCGATGACGCTGTCTTCGACCTGCTCAGAAAGCAGAACCGCGCACTCTGCGTTGCCGAAACTGAGGACCGAGTCACTCCGGACGTCGTTACCGCGGATTTCTGCTATTACCGGTACCGCAAGCCCACCTACACGGCCGAGGAGCGCCAGAACATGATCAGCCGGATTCGCGAGCATCTCAACTCCGGACGAAATGTGTTCGCCTATTTTAAGCACGAAGAAACGCCACAGGGCGCAGTTTATGCCGTCGAACTGTTGAAAGAATTTCACTAACCACAGGGGGCAGTAAGGACGGAAGATCCCTCAGTGCCCTCTGTGGTTAGCCATGTGTATACCTCTGATCACTTTTTCCAGCCTGCGATAATGCCCATACTCAAAATGTGTCTGCTGGCGGCAACAACCGCGTACTACCCGACTTTCTTGACTATCTGAAAGTCGAAAAAGGTCTGGCGCCACTTACCGTCGGGGCTTACGCCACGGACATCCGCCAGTTTTCCGAATTCCTCGAAAAACGAAAGCGCAAATTGCTAAATGCCCGGCGTAATGATGTTCGAGATTTCATCCAGGAGCTCTTCTCCAATTCCGTGGATGGTCGCTCAGTAGCAAGAAAACTCTCTGCCTTGCGGCATCTGTATCGTTACTTCTTGCTCGACAAATTGATCGATCACGATCCCACTTTGAACATCGATTCTCCCAAGCAATGGAAAGTGCTTCCCAAGTCGCTCGCCACCGATGAAATTGATGCCATGCTGGAAACAGTACGCCCGCCCACTGCTCACAAACTGCCGGTCGCGATTGCACAACGAAATCGTGCCATGCTCGAAGTGTTCTACGCCGGCGCGTTACGCGTCTCTGAGCTAGTGAACGTCAAGCTTGAAGATTTGAAGCTTGATTTCGGTTATGTGCTGGTGCGAGGCAAGGGCGATAAGGAGAGAATTGTCCCCCTGGGAAAGTCCGCCCAAGAAGCCGTGAGTCGCTATCTGCAAAATTCGCGTCCAGGGCTGGCATCAAATAGAACCTCGCCATTGTTGTTCCTGGGTCGCGGAGCACGTAAGCTGACCCGCCAGCGGGTGTGGCAAATGGTTCGGACCGCATCGCTGAGCACTGGCCGCCACGCCAGTCCCCACATGCTCCGTCACAGCTGCGCTACGCATATGGTAGAAAACGGAGCTGACTTGCGTACCGTGCAAACCATTCTTGGCCACGCTGACATCTCCACTACGCAGGTCTACACGCATCTGGCTCTGGACCGGTTGAAGACCGTGTATCAGAGGCATCATCCGAGAGCTAAGGCAAGATGATGGCAAAATCCGCTAAACGGACGATTGTCGCCAATGCGATCGGCCAGTTTCTTCGCTCATTGCGCGAGCGCAACGTGTCACCGCACACCATCAAAGCCTATTGCGGCGATTTGGGAGCTTTTTCGACTTACATAGGTGCGCGCGGCTGGACGGCCGTCGACCACCTAACGGTACGTGGATTTTTGTCGTATCTCTACGAAAGAGGTCTCAGCAAGACCTCTGTTGCACGGGCGCTGGCCGCGGTGCGCTCACTCTACCGCTGGCTGGCACAGGAAGGAATCGTCGAGCAAAACCCCGCCGCACTGGTTTCTACGCCAAAGTTACCCAAGAGGCTGCCTCGCGTCCCGACCATAGAAGAAATGAACAATGTGCTCGACGGGGAAATGCCCGAAGTAGCGTCGTTCCCGCAGCGTGATCATCTGATGTTCGAATTGCTTTACGGATGCGGCATTCGCAACTCTGAACTGATCGGAATCAATGTTGACGATGTTCGCCTGAGCGCCGAAGCGATTCTTATCCGCGGCAAGGGAAAAAAAGAGCGCTACGTCCCGTTCGGAAAGTCAGTCAAAGCAGCACTCGCGGCCTATTTGCCGGCTCGACAAAAATTGCTCGCCGAAAGCCGGAAGAACACGAACGCCTTGCTGATCAATCGCCGTGGCGGACGCCTTACCACCCGCAGCGTGGGCCGCATCATCAAGAAAATCGCCGTGGCTAAAGGCCTGCCGCCGGATGTTCATCCTCATACCCTGCGCCACGCTTTCGGAACTCACCTGCTCGAAGAAGGTGCCGATCTTCGCGCGATTCAGGAGATGCTCGGACATGAGCGGCTTTCGACTACACAACGCTACACACAACTTTCCATGAAGCACGTGCTGCAGGTGTACGATGCCACGCACCCGAGAGCAAAGTAAATTCTTCGGTGATCGTTCCGAACGAAACACTGCCAAGACCTGCCGTTGTACCAACAGACTTCGCATAAACCCTTGACCTCAGTGCGAACGCAGCCCAGAATAGGCGGCAGGGGTTCTTCCGCAAATCAATCGGAGTTTCCTTTTCCCAGGGGGCGGCATGAAGCGACTCAGTTCGATTTTTATGACGCTGATGTTTGGCGTGTGCAATGCATTAGTGCCGCCAGCCGTTGCTCAACATGAGCATCCCGCAGGCGACCCAACCAGACTTGGCAAGGTAACCTTCTCTGTTTCGTGCGACCCATCGCTTCAGCCACAATTCAGCAGCGCCGTGGCCATGCTCCATTCTTTTTGGTACGAAAAGGCCAGCGCAACCTTCGCTGCAATAGCTGATAAAGATGCCACCTGTGGCATGGCACACTGGGGAATTGCCATGACGTACTACCATGAGATCTGGCAGGCGCCCGGCCCGGCTGATCTGAAAGCGGGAACCGCAGCCGTAGAAAAAGCCAAGTTAGCCGGGGCCAAGACACAGCGCGAACGTGATTACATTGCTGCTATCGAGACGTTTTACCGGGACTCGGACAAGCTCGACCACCGCACGCGCGCCCTGGCTTACGAAAAATCCATGGACCAGCTGCAAGCCCACTACCCTGACGACCATGAAGCGGCCATTTTTCATGCGCTCGCCCTGCTCGCCACCGCGTCCCCGACGGACAAGACCTATGCTAACCAGAAAAAGGCTGGAGCGATCCTGGAGCCGCTATTCGCCGAACAACCAGAGCATCCCGGCATAGCCCACTACATCATTCATGCCTATGACTACCCGCCCTTGGCGGCGAGTGCGCTAGATGCGGCACGACGTTACGCCCAGATCGCGCCCGACTCACCGCACGCTTTGCACATGCCGTCACACATCTTCATCCGGCTGGGCTTGTGGCAGGAGTCGATTGATTCCAACCTTGCCTCCGCCGCTTCAGCCGAGAAAAACAACGCCCCCGGTAACGAGCTTCACGCGAAGGATTACCTGATCTATGCGTATCTTCAAGGTGCCCAGGATCGCGAGGCGGAAAAGGCGCTCGCATCACCTCCCCCAGGCCGCTCTGACGATCCGCAATACATGAACTGGCTTTATGCGACGGGCACTTCGCCCGCACGCTATGCTGTGGAGCGCCATGCCTGGGCCGAAGCTGCGGCGTTAGCTGTACAAGCAAACACTTTTCCAGGTGGACGGTGGGCGTGGACCGAAGCGAACCTGCATTTCGCACGAGCGCTGGGTGCGTCACATACGGGACAAATTGATGCTGCCCGAAAAGAAATACTGCAGCTCACAACCTTGCGTGACACGCTTGTGCAGGGAAACGACAGCTATTGGTCTGACCAGGTGAATATTCAGCGCGAGGAGGCAACAGCATGGATTACGCTGGCGGAGGGCAAGCACGAGGACGCTCTCACACAGATGCGTTCTGCCGCGGACCACGAGGACAGGACCGACAAGCACAACGTCACGCCGGGAGTTATTCTGCCGGCTCGCGAACTGCTTGGTGAGATGTTGCTGGAACTGAATCAGCCCGCGCAGGCGATAGTCGAGTTCGAAGCCACACTACGCACGGCCCCTAATCGTTTCAACGCGCTCGCAGGCGCTGCCCATGCCGCCAAGCTGTCCGGCGACAACGCAAAGGCCAAGACTTACTACGCAAAGCTCCTCTCTATGTGCCAGCACGCCGACGGCGACAGGACCGAGCTTCAGGATGCACGGTCCCTTTTGGCCCAGAAATGAGCTGGTTCGCCTTAAATCACAGCGACCTTCTGGCTGGCTTGTCGGCAAACCGGAAGTTAGGTGGTGATAGGTCTCAATTACACTCAGAATCCCGCCGCCAGCGGATACCAATCAGATACCTGCAATCACGCGCTTTCTAGCTGTGCGGCATTTGCCTCAACGCGCGAGCGTCTCTAAAATAGAACTTACTTCACGGATGAGAAATTATGATTCATTTCCCCGTTCCTGAGGCCCTCACCTTTGATGACGTATTGCTTCTGCCTGCGCGTTCTGACGTGGTTCCGGCTCAAGCCAACACGCAGACCCAGGTCACGCGCAATATCCGCTTGAATATTCCCATCGTCAGCGCAGCCATGGACACGGTGACCGAGTCCCACATGGCGATCGGATTGGCGCAGCAGGGCGGGATCGGCATCATTCATCGGAACCTGACGATTGAGCAGCAAGCCAACGAGGTCGATAAGGTGAAGCGCTCGGAAAGCGGAATGATTGTCGACCCGGTTACGATGTCGCCTGATGCCAAGGTGTCCGATGCCTTGGAAGTGATGCGCAAGTACAAAATTTCCGGTGTACCTATCACTAAGGATGGCAAATTAGTCGGCATTCTCACTAATCGTGACCTGCGCTTTGAGACCCGCTTCGATATCCCCATCAGCAAGGTGATGACGAAAGAGAATTTGATCACCGTGCCGGTGGGCACGACGCTGCAAGACGCGGAAGCCATTCTCCATAAGCATCGGGTGGAAAAGCTGTTGGTGGTCGACGACAAGTACAACCTCAAAGGCCTCATCACGGTCAAAGACATTCAGAAGAAGTTGAAGTATCCGAATGCGGCCAAAGATTCGCACGGGCGATTGCGAGTGGCTGCGGCCATTGGCGCTACGGGCGACTTCCTGGAACGTGCACAAGAGTTGGCCAAAGCCAAAGTGGACCTGCTTGCGTTAGACAGCGCACATGGCCACTCGACCCGCGTGCTGGCGGCTATCCGCGAGGTCAAAGCCAAACTGCCGGAAGTGGATTTAATCGCCGGTAATGTCGCCACGTTCGATGGCGCTTGTGAATTGACCCGGGCGGGCGTAGACGCTATTAAGGTTGGCATTGGCCCCGGATCAATCTGCACAACCCGCGTAGTCACCGGTGCGGGTGTGCCGCAGATTACCGCGATCGCCGAAGCGTATCGCGCTACCAAAGATGCGGGTGTGCCGGTGATCGCCGACGGCGGCATAAAGTATTCCGGCGACGTCACGAAGGCATTAGCGGCAGGTGCCGCTGCCGTCATGATTGGTTCGCTGTTTGCCGGAACCGACGAAAGTCCTGGCGAGTTGATTCTGTATCAAGGACGCACCTTCAAGTCGTATCGAGGCATGGGATCTCTTGGCGCTATGGCTGCGGGAACCGGAGGAAGTGAACGCTATTTTCAGAATGCCGACGGTGACGCTTCCGTTGCAATCGGGGAGGAGTCAAACCGGCTTGCCAAGTTGGTTCCGGAAGGAATTGAAGGCCGAGTCCCCTATCGCGGTTCTGTCGCGATGATTGTGAATCAGATGGTCGGCGGCGTGAAATCAGGGATGGGATACTGCGGCTGCAGCAGCATCGCGGAACTGCAACAGAAAGCCCGCTTTGTCCGTATCAGCATGGCTGGACTGCGCGAGAGCCACGTGCACGATGTGGTGATTACCCGGGAAGCGCCCAATTACGCCATCGAGTGAATTGACCACATAAACCAGCCATGAGTTCTCGACCAGTAAGGAAAGCCGGATTTTGAATTCCCAGCAAAAGCAAACGCTGAAAGCCTGGATTGCTGCTGGGCTGTGGATGGTGCTGATCGCCATCGAGTCGACTCCGTACCTTTCCAGCGCGAACACCTCCCGCATTCTCTATCCGATTCTGCATTTCCTGTTTGGAATGGATCCTTTTCGATTTGTGGCCTGGCATCACTACATCCGAAAGGCCGGCCATTTTATTGGTTACTTCACCCTGAGCGTCTTACTGTTTCGTGCCTGGCGTGCGACGTTGCCGTCAACTTCTCTGTGGACACTGCGCTGGGCGGCCATAGCGTTCTTCATGTCCGCATTCGTGGGCAGCATGGACGAGTGGCACCAAACATTTCTTCCCTCTCGAACGGGCTTGGTAAGTGACGCGATTCTGGACAGCGTCGCGGCGCTCGTCGGTCAGATCGTGATTTTCTTAATGCTGTCGCTCCACCGCTCAAGAATCCACCAGGAGGAAGCTCTACCCGTTGGCCGGAGCGGCTGATCCGCCGTCAGTACATGGCGTCGTACTTGGTTACTTCCCAGGCGCCATCCTTGTTCTCCAGCGTAACGGAGAACAATTCCTTGTAGGTGGCAGGATCATTGGGGTTGGTGTGGCGTCTGCCGCGATAGTGCAGGATGCGCAGAGGAGGCGTATCTTCCCAATCCACCAGTTTCCAGGAGACCAGCGGATGACTGGCCTCTGATTCGCAGATGAACTTAGCGTATTTTTTGCGGTAATCCTTTTCCCACTGCGCCAGGATCTGCTGGCATTCCCCGTCTCTCATGGCGTCGAGGTACTTGGCTGCGAGGCGCTCCGATGTTCGATCACGCAAGGGATTGAGGGAGATTGAGGTGGGAACACCAGAAAGCGGGTCGCGATCTTCCGAACGAGCCAGTACTGGCCCCTGCTGGTTCAACCAGATGAGATAGCCGAAAAATATAAGCAGGAGCACGATTCCGGCCCCGGCGGCAATCGCCAGTTGTTTGCGGGACACCATCTTGTTGCCAGTTTAGCGGGCCGATAGTGGTTCGCTAGATTACGGTCGTGACCAACGGCGGGACATGTACGGAAGGGGGGAAGAAGAAGTCAGTAGATAGAATAGCCAGAAGTCAGCGGAACGGCATTCAACTGACTCCCGGTTACTGACTCCCGATTACTGACTACTCAGATTTGCTTTCACCCTCGGCATCGGGGGCGGGATGCTCGCCGTTCTGCTCGGCTTCTTCCATCGCTTTCTTGGCTTCTGCCGCCCGCTTGGCGCGAGTCTCAGCGCGTTTCTGGCGTTTCTCGTCCAGCACTTTTTCGCTGCCCAGCAGCTCGACGAAAGCCTTATCGGCGCCATCACCTTTTTGCCAGGCGGTACGGACAATGCGCAGATAGCCGCCATTGCGGTCGCCGAACCGAGGTGCGATGGTATCGAACAGCTTGTCCACGGCGGCGCTGGTCATGAGGTAAGCGTACGCTTGCCGGCGTGCGGCTAAGTCCCCGCGCTTGCCGAGCGTGATCATTTTCTCGACCTGCGGCCGCATGGCTTTGGCCTTGGGCACAGTCGTTTCGATGCGCTCTTCGAGAATCAGTGACGTGACCAGGTTCCGCAGCAGAGAACGGCGATGTGCGGTATTTCGGCCCAGTTTCCAGCCTGCTACTTTGTGACGCATGAAAGCCTCAGTTTCGGGTTTCGGGTTTCAAGTTTCCAGTTCGAGCAGAATTCAACTCGAAACTGGAAACAAGAAACTTGAAACTGCCTTTTACAGTTCGTTATCCGGCCCATAAGCCGATGCCGGAAGAATCTGGTTAGAGGTCGGGCCGGGTACGGCATTCCCCTGCTCGTCAATCTTCATTCCCAGGCTCAAGCCCATAGTTCCAAGTATTTCTTTGATCTCATTCAATGACTTGCGGCCAAAATTCTTGGTTTTCAGCATTTCAGCCTCAGTCTTCTGCACGAGCTCGCCAATGGTCTGAATATTCGCATTTTTCAGGCAGTTATAGCTGCGAACCGAGAGCTCCAGCTCCTCCACCGAGCGATTGAGATTTTCGTTCCGGAT
>Ga0187778_10002619_pt1 | contig 12252 bp, 10 predicted proteins | sample 1015_Q2_SP5_20_M_FD_132418 | JGI IMG/M metagenome (GOLD analysis project Ga0187778, IMG submission 132418) | Tropical peat soil microbial communities from peatlands in Department of Meta, Colombia - 1015_Q2_SP5_20_MG | ecosystem: Environmental > Terrestrial > Soil > Wetlands > Peat | place... | reverse complement strand
TTCGGGTTCACGGGGTACCTCCTCCCTTGGACAGTTGTCTCCTACTCGGCCACCCACGTGGGCGTCGGTATGGTGAACGCCCTTCCCCAGCCTCTATCCAACCTCCTCAACTTCCTGGTCGAGGGAAGCAGCGGGGACGCGGGCGAGCTCCTGCGGTTCTTTGACCTCCACGTGGTAATCCTCCCTGCTGTACTGCTCGTCCTCCTCGTAGTCAAGATGTACATGCTCGAGGCTCACGGTGTTGCGGATCCGCCTGCCGGTTCGACGGTCGCGGCAAAGGAGAAGACCATCCCCATCTTCCCAGACGTGACGGTCTATCTCCTCGAACTGTCGCTCCTGTTCGGAGCGGGAATGCTGCTAATCTCCGCGATATTTCCGCTAAACCTTCCGGCGGAATACTCGGCACTGACGGCCGGGCAGGCGACCCCCCAGCCTGACTGGTACTTCCTATGGATCTACCAAGTCCTGAAGGTATCGGTGTTCGACGTGGGGGGCGGCCTCGCGGCAGCATTATCAGTCGTCACCTTGGTGTTCGTGGTCCTTATTGTCTTACCCTTCATAGACAGAGGTAAGGCTAGAGCCATCTCCCGCCGGCCCGTGTACGTCACTCTTGGCCTGATGTTTGTGGGCGAACTGGTGATGCTTTCGTACTGGGGGTACGTGACGCCCGGAGCCACCATCCCGACGGAACAGGCGGCGCTCGTGATTGGCGGGACAGCGCTGCTCATCGCGCTAGGATCCCTGGCGGCGTACCGCCTCCTCTACTGGAGAGCGAGAGGCCACCTCGAGACCGTCCCAGCCGCTCAGCTGCCTCACACGGAGGCCAGGAGCGGGCTCGCCTTCACAGTCCTGGTAGCGGCGGGGGCGGTGTCCATCGGAACCTTCCTTAACTCCGTCATCGGGCTTGCGCTCGGGGACTTATCCGCGGCTTCGATCGCCTTGCTGGCTTCGTCGGGTGCCGCTCTTGCACTGGACGTGCTAGCGAGCGTCTACTTGATCTACAGGCTCGACCTCCGAACGGGAGGGATAAGGCGCAGAGTGAAGGCGCTTGAAGTCGGATGGAGGGAGCCTTGAGGATCTACCTTTCCCTACAGGTCATCTTCCTGATTGCCCTACAAGTCACGTCGTTGGTGGTCCTCTGGGCCATGACCCCCCTCACTCAGTCGGCCACAGACACCTTCGCACTCTACCTGAGCATGGACCTCGTTGCCTTTGTCCTGATCTCGTACATCTACAGGTCGACGAGGATGTCAAGGGCACCTAGCAGGGTTTGGATGTCGGTTGGGTACCTTGCCTTGGTTGTCCTGCTTGTCTCGAACCTCGCCCTCGCATGATTTGGGCCGTCAGCCTGGAGCCATCGTCGTTCTTGCCTCCCTTCCTCTGAGCACGGAAAGGAGCAGAGCAACACCGAGAAGAGAGATTGACCCAATAAGGGCGGAGTGCAGCCCGTCTACGAACGCCGCGGACAGCGTCCCGCTGATCCCGCCGGTTCCAAGGAATATGGCGAACGCGAGCTGTCTCGGAATCGAAAGGGATGCGATGAGGAGCGCGACGGCGAAGCTGCTGACCATGCCTATGTTCGAGAAGGTCCTCAGCAAGCCGGAAGCTATGCCATAGGCACCCCTGGGCGCGCTCGCCATGACCGCGCTGTTGTTCGCCGGGAAGAAACAGCTGGAGCCAGCCCCGGTCATCACCGAGCCTAGAATCACCACGTAAAGCGGGGTATCGAGGGCGAGGGTGGAGTAGGTGAGCATGCCAGCCACTTGGAGCAGAAGGCCTAGGGAGGCTATTACGCGCGCTCCGAATTTGTCCGAGAGCCTCCCCGCCAGCGGGGCGACGAGTCCCCCCAGCACGTATCCCGGTATTAGCAGGACAGAAGCATTCCAGGGTGAGAGCCCGCGCGGCCCCTGAAGGTACATTATGATGAGGAAGAGCACAGCGAAGCTAGCCAGGGATTGGAAAAACGACGCCAGCATAGAAGCTGTCAGGACCCTCTGCCTGAGTAGTGACATGTTCAGGAGCGGGGACGAGTAGTATCTCTCCCACGTCACGAAGCCAACTATCAGCAATGTGCCAGCAACAAGTCCCGGCGCGTAGGACAGGGACCACCCCGAGCCCGTGACGTCGGTCAGAAAGACTAGCCACAGGTAGATCCCGACGCCAAGGAGTATCATACCCAGGAGGTCGAAGGTGCTCTTGGCCCTCGGGGCCCGGTCTCTGAGCCTGAGGTACCCGACCATGGTGGCGGCAGCGCCTATCGGCAGGTTGATGAAGAAAATGTACCTCCAGTTGAGGAAGGTGACGAAAGCGCCCCCCACAAGGATGCCCATGATTGCGCCGGCGGACCAGCCAAAGCCTGTATAGCCGAACGCCCTCCCCCTCCTGTTCTCGGGGAAGGTGTCCGCAATTATCGCCCCGCTGTTGGACGAGATTAGGGCTCCACCCATCCCCTGTAGGACTCGAAAGTCGACTATCTGGGGACCTGTTGCTGAGAGACCGCAGAGGAGCGACCCAAGAGTGAAAATGGCGAAGCCGAGGTTGTACATTCTCACTCTGCCAAGCATGTCGCCCAGCTTCCCAACCTGCGTCCCTAGTATAGTGATGACGAGCAGGTAGGCCATGATCACCCAGATCATGCTAAGAATGTCGGTGTGCAGGTCGACCAACATCACCGGGAGGGCCAGGACAACGGCTGTTGTGTCTACGGCGCTCATCAGCACTCCAGTCATCACTATGGCCAGCGTGATGAGCTGGTACCGACTGTCAGGATACGTGGGACTTCCTGCGCCGGATGCTTTTCTCGAACTCATTCTGAAACTGCTTGGTCTCACTCTGCTTGCACACCTGTACTAATCGTTCTTCCCAAACTGATTCGGAAAGCCTAAACTCGCTGCTGCCCGTGTCAAATCCAAGGCAAAGCGACGTTTTGCACTCGAAGCGACCGTCAGCACAGACAACCCAGACATGGTGCGAACCGCGTTGGAGGACTCGCTGGGAGATGCCGCAATCGAGGCAGGACGGGAGCGGGGCGAGTTCGTTGTCAGGCGCGAAATGGAAGGAGGGAGCGCCAAGGACCTGAACAGAGCCCTTCTGGTCTCACCCCGCAGGATTGAAAAGAGGACGAGGCTGCGGGCCGAATGGACCGCAGAGGATGGTACGGTTCACAAGTTCTTCGACTACGTCCTGAAGAAGTCGAAGCCTATTGCTCGAAAGGGAACGAGTTGAGCGGGCCCGGTGGGATTCGAACCCACGGTCTCTGAGCTTTCGCGCTTCAGCTTCGGAGGCTGACGCCCTATCCGTGCTGGGCTACGGGCCCAAGCCTCCCTTCGAGAGGGTGGATAAGAATGGTTGGCTGATGAGAACTTTTATCGCATCTCGTACAGGACGGGCTACGGTTGAAGTTCAAGGAATTCGAGGCCGAGGTTGAGGAGGTCTTGTCCCAGGCCTGCAGGGACGCAGGCTACAGGAACGTTGAGATCGAGGTCGCGCAACCTCCGAACCCCGCCTACGGAGACCTTGCGAGCGTAGTGCCTATCCGGATCGCCAAGGAGACGGGAGGGAAGCCGGGGGACGTGGCGGTCGCCATAGCTTCGAAAGCGATGGAACACTCGAAGAAGTCGAAGTACATCGGCGGAGTGAGCCCCCATCTCGGAGGATACGTCAACTTCTCGCTAAACCACTCCCGTTTCATTTCCGACAGCATTTCAGACATTTCGCACGGTGATCTGGGGGGAGAACGTGAGCCCGGCGAGACAATAGTCATCGAACACACGAATGTCAATCCGAACAAGGCACTTCACATAGGGCATGCACGCAATCTGGTTCTTGGGGATTCACTCGTCCGAGTGATGAGATACATGGGGCACACTGTTCAGGCGCTGAACTACGTGGACGACTCGGGCGCACAGGTGGCGGACATCATAGTGGGGTTCAAGTTCCTGGACATTCCAGAAGAGGCACCTCCAGGCATCAAGTACGATGCGTACTGCGGGGACAGCGTTTACACCAAAGTCAACCAAGAGTACGCGAAGGACCCCCACCTGAAGGAGAAGCAGTCCCTCGTGCTGAAGGCGATAGAAACTGGCACGGGCGACATCGCCGAGTACACCAGGGGTATAGTGCAGCGGATTCTGCGGGCCCAGCTCTCGACCTGCTGGAGGATGGGGGCATCGTACGACCTCCTGAACTGGGAGTCTCAGCTAGTTCATTCGAAGATGTGGGAGAGGCTCTTCGAGACGCTGAAAAAGATGGGGTATGTCAAGTTCCAGGATCAGGGGGAGAACAAGGGGTGCTGGGTCATCCCAGACCCGGAGACCGGGGAGGAGAAGGTGGTCGTCAGATCAGACGGCACGGTCGTATACGTCGCGAAGGACATCCCCTATGCGGCGTGGAAGATTGGCCTCATCGATGACCCATTCGGCTACGAAGTCTTTGATTCTGACCAGCCGGGGAGCGTCCTCTACTCGACGACGCTGTCTAAGAGAAGGTCCAACCTGCACTTCGGAGGAGCCCACCTGGCAATCTCGTTCATAGACACGAGGCAGAGCTATCTGCAGAGGATAGTCGCGAAGGTCCTGGACCAGCTTCATGAGGGATCTTCGAGAAGGTATCTTCACAGGAGTTACGAAGTGGTGTCGCTGTCAAAGGAAACTGCAGCGGCCATGGGGTTCGCTATTGAGGGAGAGTTCGCCCACATGTCGGGGCGGAAGGGGCTCTACGTAAATGTCGATGTGATGCTCGAGAGACTGAAAGAGAAGGCGAAGGTCGAAACAAGGAAGAGAAATCTGTCCGAGTCCGAAGAGTGGGTGGAGGAGGTGGCCGAGAGCGTGGCTGTCGCGGCGCTCCGGTACGAATTGCTGAAGCAGGACCCGGACAAGATGATAGTGTTCGACATGGAAGGTGCGCTCCAGTTCCAGGGGGACACAGGCCCATACCTGCTCTACACGTACGCGAGGGCAAGGCGCATACTCGACAAAACAGAAGGGAAGCCCCTGATCAGCCCGGCTGCCGCCGCAAGGCTGGACAAGCGCCAAGAGGTGGGGCTCGCCAAGAAGATGTCGATGCTTGACGTGAGCGCGGCCGAAGCCGAGGAGTACCTGTCCCCAAAGGAGATAGCGCTATTTGCCCACGAGCTCGCTGTGCTCTTCAACGACTTCTACGAAAACATCCCCGTGAACAAGGAGCCTGACACCCAGCTGAGGGACGCCAGGCTTGCACTCGTCGACGCCGCAAGCCGGGTCCTTGCGGAGTCCATGCGGCTGATGGGCATTCCAGTCAAGGACCGCATATGATGTTCGAGGTCAAACTGGCCGCGTTCGACCTTGACGGTACAGTGCTTGAGCACAACAGCAGCTGGGTCGCAATACACAGGCACTTCGGGACAGAGCACATGGGCGCTGCGTCTCTTCGGCTCTACACCGAGGGGAAGATCGACTACCGCGAGTTCATGCGTAGGGATATTTCGTCCTGGCCAAAAGGCGTCAGCCGGGACGAGATCACCGCCGTTTTGTCGGACTACAAGGTGCGGAGAGAAGCTCCCGCCGTCTTTGAGGAGCTGCGTTCCCGCGGGATACCTACTGCCCTTGTAACATCAGGCATTGATATCTTGGCTAAGCGGGTCGCCAAGGAGCTCCAGATCGATTACTGGCTGGCCAACGGCCTGAGATTCGACAGGGAAGGGAGGCTCATGCCGAGAGGCGTGGGGAGAGTGGACCCCACGAGAAAGGACCTCGCATACCAGAGGCTGCTGAAGAAGGTGGGGATTCCGAGCAAGAAGACAATAGCCGTGGGTGATACCATCTACGACCTTGCGTTCCTGAAGTCCGCGGGCTTGGGTTTCATGCTCGCCCACAGCACTAGGGTGCCCGACCGTGAGATAGTCCACATCGACAAGCTCACAGAGATATTCGACCACATTTAGGAGAGAAGTTTTTATCCGCTCTGGGAACGGTTCACCCAGGTGTCCTGGATGGAGGACAAGCTTCTGCTGATTCCGGGACCGACGAACCTCACGCCTCGCGTAAGAGAAGCGATGGCAGGTCCGCAGCTCCCCCACGTCGGTTCCCAGTTCTACTCGATGTTCAGGGAGACGGTGGCGCTTGCTCGGTATGTCTTCAGGAACGAGAAGGGCGTCCAGTTCGTGTTCACCGGTTCGGGAACAATAGGGATGGAGTCGTCGGTGGTCAGTCTCGTCTCGCACGGTGACAGGACTCTGACTCTCATGAACGGATACTTCGGGCACAGGATGCTGATGCTCAACCAGGTCCACGGGGCCAAGGCAGACAGCATAGACCATCCAATTGGAAAGGCGGCCGATCCGGACGCGCTCAGGAGCCAACTCCAGAAGAACAAGTACGCCGTCGTGTTCATCACTCACGTGGACACATCAAGTTCGGTCATCAACCCCGTGGAAGAGCTCGTCGAGGAATGCCAGAAGGCAGGGGTACTCTCTGTGGTCGATTCCGTCTGCGCCATAGGTGGTGTCCCCCTAGACTTCGACAGGCTCGGAGCGGACATCGTGTTCACAGCCTCCCAGAAGGCATTGGCGGGCGCGCCCGGCGCAGTACTGGTTGCAACTTCGCCAAGGGCTATAGAGTATATGGAGAAGAGAAAGGAGCCGATCGAGTCCTACTACATGAACCTCCTGAGATGGAAGCCGATAATGGACGACCCGAGGATGTACCTGGCGACACCAGCCACTCAGGTGATTATGGCGCTCAGGGAGGCGATGATTGAGTTGAAGGAAGAGGGCCTGGAAAACAGATGGGCGCGCCACCACAAGCTGGGGGAGTTGGCAAGAAACCGGGTCGAGGGGTGGGGGCAGAAGTTCGTCGCCGACGAAGGGCACAGGGCCGACACGGTGACATCGTTCTGGGTTCAGAAGGAGAACGCTGGCGAGGTCCAAGGTACCCTCGAGAAGGAGCATGGCATCATGATAGCAAGGGGACTCTACGACGACCGGGACAAGATGCTCAGAATTGGTCACTTCGGGGCGTTAACGACGGACATATTGCGAGGAGCCCTCGATTCCATCGAGCTCGTGATGAAAGAGCTCGGAGCCGTAACAGGTAGCGTCAGAGCTACTCCTGACAAGAAAAAATAGAACGCTTTTATCGCGTCCAAATCGGGTCGGTCAACTCGTAGCCCGGTCGTCTAGTGGTCAAGGATGGGGGCCTCTGGAGCCTTCGACCTAGGTTCGAATCCTAGCCGGGCTAAGAAAAGAAGCTCAGAATGAACTCCGTTCAGTAAACCGAGGGCGTATTGAGCTATCCGGGGGGGCCGCCGACTGGACAAAGTTGGACGAACCATAGCGGTTGCGAGCCCCCCCGGGCCTGTCCTCAGAGATCAGCGAACCCGGCCAAAATCGCTCCCCACCAGAACTGCTGGCGGAAGTCTACCTACATGCTAGTCAGCATCATCGTTTTCTTCAAGCTGTTCGCGTTTCGACGTCCAGACGTAGTTACTCTCCCTGGTAGGCATTTGGAGTCTTTGCAGTGGCTCCTTGGACTCTCGAGGATAAGCTACTGCTCCTGGCCTACCCGCGAGCGACAACGAAGATTCGTATAGCCGACACGATCAGGACAATTCCAAGCACGACCTTCAAGATGGAGCTTGGTAGGAGACCCACAAGCAACCCTCCAGCGATTGCGCCTATGACAGAGCCGATTCCCATTGGAACGATTGTCTCACCAAACACTTCCCTCTGAACGAATGCCCCTTGCCTCGCATAACGGGCAAGCCCGACAGCCACGGTGGGAAGGCTGACCACGAGACTTGCCGTACCCGCGACCTTGACATCTATTCCGTAGACGAAAATCAAAGTTGGGATAATCAGCTCACCACCGGCCACACCGAGTACGCTTGAGTAGACTCCAATAGCCAGCCCAAACAAGATTCCTGTCAGGAACAGCCAAAGAAGCACATCAGGCACAACGCCAAAGCCATTAGCCGGAAAGAAGCCCTCGACGATCAGAGCAATTCCGATGGCCGCGAGCAAGACTAGGATGACCTGATCAAGCCGCCGCTCGGAGAGACGTTTGACAAGCGACGTCCCGAAGAACGCCGCGATAACTGCGCCAACCGCCAGCGGCAAGACTGTTGAGACAAGAAGGTCTAGCGAGATGAGGTGCAGACTCCCTTCACGTGTGGCCAAGGAGGCCGCCAGTGTGACCAGACTCAGAGCAAGGTTCGCCGGGACTGCCTGCTTTGCAGAATAGCGCATGGGGCCTCTAAGAACGGGTAGGCGGTATTCGGCTCCTCCCAACCCGATAAGTCCGCCTAGAACTGCGATGGGAACCGAAAAGGAGAATCCAATCCAGGGCCTGGTTCGTGATAGACTCTTGTCCTGCGCGTCTACCAAGCGGGAGTTTCCTCTCTACCGCACCGGCTTCCCTTTCGGTGCTTTACGGATATCATCTGGTTCTCATTGTAACGTGGGGTTTGAACCGCTTAATCTGGACCAAGGATTTGAACGGTAAACCGATCGAATCTCGACTTGAATTGATTAACGGAGCGAGTGCATCCGTCCATGCCCCTCCACGCTTTCCGAACGTAGCCACGGGACCTATTCAGTTTAGTTGTCGGCGAGCTCGTCCTCGATTCCTTCTGGTTCTTCGGCCTTGAGATCCAGAATGATCTGTCGTGTAAGTCCGAGAAGCCGGGGGTCATCGGGGGACCTGGGCCTCGGTAGATCTACGATATACTGTTGCTTAATCCGAGCAGGCCTCCCGGACATCAAGATGACCCTATCGCCAAGAGTTAAAGCCTCTCTGACATCATGTGTCACTAGTAGGGTCGTCTTCCCGGTCTTGATGTGAATCTCTTCAAGTTGCTTCTGCAGTTTCTCCCTAGTACCATGGTCCAGTGCCCCGAACGGTTCGTCCATGAGCAGTATTCTCGGGTTCATCGCCAAGCCGCGGGCAATCGCTACCCTCTGCCTCATGCCTCCGGACAGCTGATGGATGTAAGAGCTACCGAATCGGGACAGTTGAACGAGCTCTAGATAATCCGAAGCTACCACCAGGCTCTTCTGCTTGTCCATCCCGCCAGCCCGAAGTCCGAAGGCAATGTTCTCCGCAACGGTCAGCCAAGGAAAGAGTGCGTCCTCCTGAAAGACGAGAATAGTGTCAGGCCTGCTTGAGGATACCCTATGCCCTGTGATAATGACTTCGCCTCCTTCGTACGACTCCATATCTGCAATAATGTTGAGCAGGGTGGACTTGCCAACTCCCGAAGGTCCGACGATGGTGACAAGTTCGCCCTCGTTCACCTCGAAGGTCAGGTTCTCGAAGACTGTCATTTCTTCGGTCTCCCTTCCCAGGCGCCTGATGTGGACTTTCTTTAGGTCCCTCACTTCTAGCACCCTTGCAGGCATCTCGTTGAGTTTGGGAATTAACTGGCCATCTGTGGACTCGAGGTCGCTTCTCGCGCTCATGCCGTTATCATGGGCAGACCCCTCTCCTCGAGGATTGCGTTCAGTGAAGTTAATTCGAAAGTCCCTGTTGTTTTCGGTTGGGCCTTCAGAAAGCCTAGCGCGCCAATCGAAAACGTCAATCTTGCCAGACCTGGTCGGTTCCTTCTTTCAGGAAAGACGTTCAATTTGCTGAGAACACCCTGATTCTGCCTCGGAATCAGTGCGCGATATAACCTATGTTATACGCGCCCAAGGACCAGCTTATGCGTAATCCATGCGCATTAAATGATTCATCTGAGGGCTATCTTGCGCGTAGCATGAAACTTGGATGGGGACTAATATTGCTGACCAGCCAAGCTTCACTTTCGGTACGCTCTGTTGGCGCGAATTGCAGTAACATTTGGAATCCACCCTTAGACTCATTCAGCCTGGAATCCCTTCAGACCTGAACCCTTTTGGATTTGCACAGTAAACCGGTTGGGTCTCGACGGGTTCGAACCTGTTATTTTTCGATCTGGGAAACCCTAGGTAGCATTAGCCCCTAGCCGGGCTAAGAAAAGAAGCTCAGAGTGAGCTCCGATTGGTAGACCGGGCGCGTATTGAGCTACCCGGGGGGGCAAACCTCGATTTCGAGAGCAAGTTGGAGGAACCGCAATGGTCGCGAACCCAACTGGACGTGCCCTCAGAGATTAGCGAACCCACCCAAATCACTGGTGTTCAGACTCGCACAGCATGCAGTTCTGCCCCTTCGACTTTTCGTAGTAGCGATTGTGGAATGGACACCAGTCGAGAGGCTTCACTGACCCTACATCTGGCGTATTCCACCAATGCACCTCGTCAAAGAAGTCGAGCACAGGAGGATTGGACTGCTCAGAAGTACTAGAGGTTCTTCCAAGTCACAGTATGAGTAGAAGGGAGAGGTCGCTGAAATTGGCGCGAACTCCTGCCTAGCCGCTATGATCGCTGACTCCAAGATCCTCCCTCACAAATCGAAGTGGCATGGATACCCTTACGTAGCTGCGAAGCCGGAGTCTGTGCCGAGGGGTTAGATGAAAGCAGAACTCCTCTATGAAGAGAAACTGAAGCTGCTTCCCACTGTCGATATTGGCCCCGTGCCTGAAGGAGAGGTAGTCAACTTTCCCTTTGCAGGGCGAGTGCGTGGGCCCAAGATAAGCGGCAAGCTCGAGGGAGTCGACTACGTCTTGATTCGTCCCGATGGCGTAGGGCTTCTGCACGTTCATGGCGTTATCACGACAGACAAGGGCGACCGAATCTCCATCGAGGTCTCGGCGTTCGCCACGGATTCCAAAAAGAAGGGGCTAAACGACATCAAAGGAGTTGTAACCTTTCGGACGAGCGCGAAGGAGTTTGCATGGTTGAACTCAACTCAAGGTGTCGAGGAAGGGTACGCCGATATGAAACTCGGGAAGATTAACGTCAGAGTCTACACAATCTAGTAATGGCACCGTCTACGGTCCGTAGTGCGTCATCACCAACTTGCATTCCACCCGACTTAAGCCAACCGTAGCCGGCGACAGCTTAGTGTCAAGCGAACGAGCCCAGAACAACGAGGAGTGTTCAGGACTGGCCGCTCCGGGCTCGAACCTTCGACTTCGGGGTGAGGCAAGGATTCGCTTAATTTCCTAAGCGCATGCCTCCGGGCCCGTACTTACGCAATCCTAGAAGTCCCTAGGTTGGGTTAGCCCCTAGCCGGGCTAACTTCCATCCTGAAAGGCTTGAACTCTCGCTTGGGCTGCTCAGCGGCATGAGGAACAAGATTCAGGGGCGGGACACGCACGCGTTAAATGCCTCCTCTCTTCGAGCTAATTTGCAAAGGCGATCCTAAGCTTTGGTCGAACAAACCATGCAATTGGTACGCATGTCAAAAGACGAATTTCAAGAGTTCGTAATGGGTGGCGAGGAGGACTACGCCCAGGAAAGGTCACGGAATCTGGAGACCCTTGTAGAGGACGAGAGGAAAGTTGCAAGGCAGCAGTACGCAGAAATCGCAAGAGACTTCGAAACTGGTAGGGTTCGGGCTGAGTTAATACTGGTCGCGGGAAACAGAGTGGGATTCATGGTCTATAGCTACGATGAGAAGAAAAGACTTGCTTACCTGCTCTATATCAGGATCTTCGAGGCGTATCGAAGGAGAGGTTACGCTCGCGATGCGCTAGGACTCCTGGAGAAGGATACAATAAGGCTGGGTGCCGACAAGATTGGCTTGAACGTATTTGGCGATAACGAATCGGCCAAACGCTTGTACGAAAAGAGCGGCTATCGATTCGCCTTCCACGGAATGCACAAGAAAATCAAAAAGGGTTAGTGGCCCAATTCTCATGGAAGCGATTCTAAGCGCAACAGATGTGTGAGTGCAAGATTCGCGCCGCTATGAGAAAATCCCCGCCTTGGATTCGATTGCCACTACACAGCATGCACACGGTACCAAATGAACTGGGAATCTCGGACCAGGCGCCGGAATCCTAGCAGGGCTAGAAAAGATAAGCTCAGAATGAACTCTGTCTGTCTCGATTGGGCTGACTTGAGCTATTCGGATGTCTTTTCAGAGAAGGAGCGGGCGAGCGAGTTTAGAGCCACCATGGTAGGGAAGGTTCATCACTATCTGGACCTGGATGGCGTCCGCACCGAGCCGAGGTGCCTTAGCCTCCTGAAGAGACTCGGATTGAATCAGCAAACTATTCTAACTCGTATTGTGTGCGCACACCTAGGCACAGTCAGCCAGTAGTACAGTCTGACAGGTCCGCAAGCTGCTCTTCCACGCCAATGGTTGACTCTGGGGGTCTTGGACCTTTCGCATTCGTTTATTGACATCATCGTGA
>Ga0187778_10002617_pt1 | contig 12256 bp, 10 predicted proteins | sample 1015_Q2_SP5_20_M_FD_132418 | JGI IMG/M metagenome (GOLD analysis project Ga0187778, IMG submission 132418) | Tropical peat soil microbial communities from peatlands in Department of Meta, Colombia - 1015_Q2_SP5_20_MG | ecosystem: Environmental > Terrestrial > Soil > Wetlands > Peat | place... | reverse complement strand
GCGGTCCTGAGGCGTAAAGCGCGCGAGGTCGACTCCGTTCGGCAGCACCGCGAGCTTCCGTGGATCGACGTGGTAGTCGTCCGCGAGCAGGCGGGCGATGCCGCGTGTCACCGCGACGATGCCAGTCGCGAGCCGGCCCATCGCGAGCGTTGCGGCTCGGCGGACGACGTCGGCGAGCGGCGAGAGAGCGCTCTCGTAGTCGGGGCCGTACGCGACATCGTCGACCTGCGTGACGACGCGGTACCCGAGCGCGCGTGCCGCGGCGAGCACAGGTACCTGCGCCCACTCGTGTCTGACGTAGCAGCGGCGCGCGCCGCCCTTGCGCCGCCAGAGCACGGCGACCGCGCGAGCGTTCACCGAGATCAGCCGGGCCCCGGTCGAGCTCCCGTGCGCGCGGTGGTAACGGACGCCCGGGAGTCCCGGATCGGGGCCGCGGCAGACAAGGTCGACGTCGAGGCCGGCAGCCGCGAACCAGCGAGCGACCTCTACGGTATGCGTGCGGGTGCCGTCGGGCGAACCGAGGTCGACATCGGCGACCATCACGAGGCCGCCCTTCACGCGGAAGCGCGTCGCCGATAGTAGAAGGCTCGTAGGGCGGGAGCCTTGTCGAGACGGCCGGTGAGCTTCGCGCCGAACGCGACGCGACCGTCCTCACCGTAGACCAGCGTCCGGCGAAGGCCGTGCAGACCGCCGCCGTCGTTCACACCGGGGTCGGTCGTGACCGACGCTCGGAAGCCCGCCTCTCGGACGAGCTCGAGTTCGCGTTGCCCGTAGAGGCCGGCGGGGAAGCAGAAGCTCGTCACGTGCTTGCCGAGCCGCGTTTCGATGTCGCGTTTCGAGCCCGCGATCTCCTCGCGCGCCTGCGCCTCGGTCAGTCGAGGCAGCCAGGGGTGGGTGCGCGTATGGGCCTGCATGTCCAGGACGCCTGCACGCTCGGCGTCGATGACCTCGTCCCACGTGAGCGCTGGCAGCGGGTCGTCGAACCAGGTGAAGCCGGAGGTGCCGTCGACGACGGCGGTCGTGAGGAAGACGGTGCCGGGGATCCCGTACTCGCGCAGCACGGGTTCGGCCGCCTCGCGGTTGTCGCGGTAGCCATCGTCGAACGTGATGCAGACGTACCGACCGGTTACCGGGCGCTCGAGCAGGTCGAGCGCCTCCTCGAGGCGCACCGGCGTCGCACCGGAGCCGGCGACGGCGTCCATCTGCGCCCGGAACTCCTGCGGTCGCACGCAGAGCGGGTGCGAGCGCTCGGAGATCGAGTGGTAGCCCAGCACGCGCACGCCCTGCCAGTCCGGCGCCGCCGATAGCACCGCGCGCAACAGGCGCGAGTTGTTGTAGGCCCGCATCGCGAGATAGGCCGGCGTCAGCCGCACGCGGGCCATTCTAGGAGAGGAACGGACCATTGCCCGGAGCGGCGTCGCTCAGCGGGCGCCCAGACTTGTCGATCCCTCGGCCGGAGTCAGCTTCAGCAATGCGCCGGCGCGCTCGTCCTCCTTGAGCTCGCCGCGGCTCCGTGCCACGAGCCCGACGACGAGACCGAGCGACGTCCAGACGGCACCTGATTGCTCGATGCCGTCCGAAACCATCGAATTCAGGAGAGCACCCACGAACAACGCGACCACGATGGTCGCCTCCAGTCGTGTCAGCCCGCTCGTGTCGTTGAGGACGCGGGCGACCTGGACGAATCCGATCACAACGATGGACACGGCGCACACGAGGCCGACGATGCCGAGCTCGGCGGCAGCTTCGAGGAGGATGTTGTGCGGGTACTGGAAGACGCTGCTGCGGACCGCGAAGCTCCCTGTACCGCCGCCGAACAGCGGGTGCGTGAAGAACATGTCTCGGGCGAGCTTCCAGGCTTCCGTCCGACCGTTGGAGTTGAAGCCCGCGTCCGATCCGGTGAGGATGCCGGTCGCCCGGTCGAGAGCGCTCGTCGGCACGACAACCGATGCAAGCGCGAGCGCGCCCAGCGCCGCTGCACCCACCAGCATCCGGCGGCGGCGAAGCTGCGGCGACCACGGCAGGCACGCGACCAGCACGAAGAGGGAGATCACGAGCGCGAGCAGCGGCCCTCGCGAACCCGACGCGAGGAGTGCGGCCACCAAGGCAGGAAGAGCCAGCAGGCCGAGCAGGCGCTGGCGCGAGCTTGCGCTCGCGAGGGCGAAGAACAGACCGATCAGGACACCGTAGGCCGCTTCTCGGCCGGCGCCGATAGGGCTGTCCTCGACCGATGTCGTGATTCTCGCGGCGAAGACCTGGACCGCGTTGCCTCCGAGCAGCTGCTTCACGAGGACGAACCCGTTGAGCAGCGCGACGACCAGGAAGATCACGAGGTAGCGGGACAGGTAGCTCGCGCGCCTGGCCACGAGCGTGGCCGCCATGAGGTTCAGGGGGGCGGTGGCGAGGAAGAGCTGGATCTTGGTCGACGCGTACGGCGTGCCGACCGAACGGAGGAGCAGGAGGAGGCCCCAGAAGACGGCGATCCCGAGCGGTGCTGCGACCGCGTGAACGGCCGCGAGCGACTGCTCCCGGAGCAGTTCGAAGACGATGCCCAGCAGAAGCCAGGCCGTCAGGAACCGGAAGACGATGCCCGGGGGGAACGGGTTCGAGCCGAGAAGGCCGATGACGACCGTGGGCACCCCGGCGAGGGCGAGCGGGTAGACGACCGACCGCGAGGCAAGGACGATCGTGATCGCGCCGACCAGGAGCACGATCCCCAGCTTCGGCCGCTCGAGGACGGGGATCAGCAGAAGCGGTAGCCCAAAGGCGATCGCATAGATGCCTGCCGTGCTACGCATCGCGACGATCCGTTTCGCGGTCACCATCGGCTCGGTCTACTCACGTCGTCCGTGGGCCGGCAACCAGGGGTTCGATGCACGCGGACGAAACCGCCTGCGAGAATCGGTACGAAGCCGCCACTGCGCTGCGATCGTCGGGCAAACGAGCACGCCAGTGTATCGGCACCCGCTCTTCCCGGCTGTACTCGCCCACGATCCGATGCGCCAGACGGACGCGGCGTCCCTCACCGCAGACGTCGGTACGGGTGTGATGGCGGAGCTCCGGCTCCAGCTCCGGATCGAGACGTGGCGATCCCCGGGGAACCCGGAGTCCTCCTCGACGCATCCGAGACTTCATCCGGCGGGTTCGCGGCAGGCGGGTTCAGCACGAACGAGATCGAGCACCTCGACGTCACGGCCAAGGAGCGCGTGCGTCTGGACTTCATCCGGACCGCCGCGGGGCGTCGACGCGCGTGTTTGAGGCCGAGGTTCGCCGCGGCAGACGTCGTCGTTGGGTGAGCTCTCAGCCGCGGTTCTGCTTCCGTGCGGTCCCGCTCGGCTCTTCGCGCTTGCGGGGGGACTGCGAGACGTGCTCGACGACCAGTCTGGACGAGTCGCCGTTCTTGCGCGGCCGCCAGCGGGTGGGGGAACCGGAGTAGTAGTAGTAGGCGTCGACCGTGCGGGGCTCGAAGACGACGAGCCCGAGGACGGGAGACGGTCCGCTGCGGAGTCCCTCGACGACTGCGGGGAGGTTCTCCTTGAGAGTCTGCCGCGTCCGGGCCACCACGATCGAGCCGTCCGACGCGGCCGCCAGGAGCGAGGCGTCCGCCAGCGCCGAGTACGGCGGGGAGTCGATCAGGATCAGGTCGTACGACTCTCGAAGCGAATCGAACAGCTGGCGCAGCCGATCGGTCGCGAGCAAGCTCGCCGGATTCGGCGGGCTCGGCCCTGCGGGAAGGACCGAGAGTCCGGTCGAGGTCCGGACGATCGGGTCCCCGGTCGGTGCTCCGAGCCGCGAGGCCGTGTCCATTGGTACGACCGAACGGGCGTTCATCGACATCCTGTTGGCGAGCAGCGTCGTGAAGCCGCTCTGGCCCTCGTGCCCCAGGCGTCGGCTGAGCGTACGCGTCCGGACGTCGCCGTCGACGACGAGAACCCGCTGGCCGGCGCGGTAGGCGGCAGCGCCCAGCCCTTCGACGACGGACGTCTTGCCCTCGCCCGCTTCGAAGCTCGTGATCGTGATCACCTTGAGCGAATCCGGCTCGAGCGCGAGAAAGCCGAGATTCGTTCGGAGCACGCTGAACGCCTCGTCGAGGGCCGTGTCGTCGGTCTTCCGCGTTCGCAGGGGAATCGCGCCGAGCACGGGCGCATCGACGAGCTGACCTGCCTCCCTCGCCGACTCGACGTACCGATCGAGCGCGTGTCGCAACCACGCGAGGCCGATCCCGACCAGGATGCCGATCATCAGCCCGAGTGCGAGATTGAGCGTGAGCCGTGGGCGGATGGGTACGCTCGGAAGCTCCGCAGGCCCGACGACCGACAGGCTGCCGCCCCTCGTCACGCCGTTCGCGATCAGGCTCGCGAGCTGCGTCGTGAGCGCGTTGCGCGCCGACCGCAGTGACGCGAGCTGCTCCGCCGTGGAGGCGTTCGGCGATGTGGTGGACAGCTGCTTGATCTGATTCCCGAGGGCCTGGATCCGGGCCTGGAGCTGGTTCTGCTGCTCGGTGGCGCGCCGTGCCTCGTCTCCGCCGATCGTGCTCACGAGAGCGTTCGCCACCTGGTTTGCGAGCGACCGGGCATCGCTGGGCGTCGGCCCGGTGGCGTGGAGGTCGATCAGATTCGTGCTCTGCGTCCCCGAGGTGACCGCATCCGCGCCCGTCCTCGAGGCGAGGTCGCTGGTCGAGAGCCGACCACCGGACACGCTCGAGCGGATCCGCGCCAGGAAGCTCGGGGAGTCGACGAGCGACGCGTACGTGGTCGCGAGAACCTGGCTGGTCTGCTGCGCCCCGAGCGCGTCGCCCGTGTTGCTCGTCAGGTCGGAGTTGACCTGGATCAGCGCCGTCGCTTCGTAGACCTTCGCGGACAGCTTGGTCGTCACGGCCGCAACGGCGACCGTGACGATCGCAGCGAGAAGGATGAGGTATCGCCCCTTCCACAGGATCGAGAGCGTCTGGTTGCGATGTGGCATGGGCGAAAGGATGCTCGAAAAGGTCGGTCAGTGTATCGGAGGCATTCTTCGGAAGTCAGGCGCCGAGCCTTGAGCCCGAATCCGGCTCAGCGGCTCGCGCCCCTTCCCGCGCCGGGGAGGAGGCAACGACGACTTCCGTCTGCAACACGCGTCAGTTGTGCCCCCGGGCCGACCCGTCCGGACGAGCGCGGGCAACCGCCGAGCCCGGCTCGACTGCTCGGATTGTCCTACTGCTTCCGGCCGAGCCTGCGAAGCGTGAAGCCGGTTCCGAGAAGGAGCAGGCTTGCTCCGGCGACGAACCCGAGATCGAGGCCCGTGAAGGGGAGCGTCCGGGCGGGCTTGACACTGGCAGTTGCCGCCTTGGTGCCCGCCGTTATCTTCCGCGGCTTCGTAACGGTGTGCTGGACCTTGGTCCCGCCGTTGCCGTACACGGTCTTCGACAGCCCGTTCCCTGCCGCAAACGCCGGCGCGGTGAGGAGCAGAGCCACGATCACGATCGCTGCCGCAACAAGAGTCTTCATTCGGACATTCCCCCGATTCACCACTGATGTCGCCTCCCCTCGAACTACGATCTTAGATTGGCAGCCGATTGCCGTGCTGTCAACCACCTCAGTCCGCCTCCTCGAGAAACATACGATCGACGTCGGATGGGTCGATGCGGCGACCCGCAGCGAAGAGCGCCACGACCTTCCGAACGATCGGATCGCGTGGGTTCAGCGCCCGTGAACGCTGCAAGGCCTCTCCTGCCTGCGCCGTTCGCCCGGTGGCGGCCGCTGCGACTCCGAGCTCGAGCTGCGCGTACCAGTCATACGGCTCGCGGTCGACGGCCTGCTCGTACTTCGTCCGCATCAGCTCGTAGCGGCCGAGCTTGCTCGCGATCGCGCCTGCGAGAACGTCGGCCCGGTCGCTGAGCGGATCGAGCGCATGCGCCTTGCGCAGCTCCGCGAACGCGAGGTCCGGCGACCGTGGCCAGACGGCCACAGCCTGAGCCTCCTCGCGGGCTGCGAGCCAGGGCAGCGCGAACGACACCGCGGCGCACGAGACCACGACTGCCGTGACCGTGAACGCGGGAATCAGCAGGCGTCTCGGAAGCCTGGCCCGGGGCCGCGGCGTGTGGCCGAGAGCGAGCGCCAGGCCGAGCAATGCGACCGCGGTTGTGCCCAAGGCAGGGATCTCCCAGAGCCAGTCGACGAGCGCGTGGAACACAACGACCGCCGTGCCCACGAGGAAGACTCCGGAGAGTTCCCGTTCAGGCCCGTGCGGCGAACGGCGCATCGCCACGACGGCGGTTCCGAGGAACGCCACGAACAGAGCGGTTCCGACGAGTCCCGACTGGGACAGGAGGTCGACCCACAAGCTGTGGGGGTATAGAGGCTCCTCGCCGCTTCGCCGGCGCACCAGGTAGGGGACGAGGAAGTTGTCGGCGCCGATGCCGACGATCGGACTGCCCGTGAACTCGTCCAGGCCGACCCGCCAGAAATCGAAGCGATTGCTCCCGAGCCCGCCGAAGCGTGTGGTTCCCCCAGGCTCGCCCGAATGGCGAAACTCGTGCCAGGCCGTACGGGCATGCGCGACTGGATGGGTCGAGGCAAGCGCGACGGCCGGCCCGGCGACGACCAGGCAGACGACTCCGATGGTCGCCGCCCGCTTCACCCGCGGGCCGAGTACGACCCTGCGGTCGACGAGCGCGACGGCCGTCCCGATCAACGCGAGCGCCACCGACGTCGTGAGGAGGGTCGCGAGGCCGTGTCGCGCGGCCGACTGGAGTCCGCTGTAGGTCGTGCTCCTGTACACCTCCAGCAGCGGGTGGAACGCCGGAGCGAAGGCACCCGCGACGAGCACCAGCGTCAGGATCGACCTGAGGCGACCCGACACGAGGGCGAGATAGGCCGCGACCACGAGCGGCAGCGTGAACACCGAGCCGCGGCTCTCGCCGAGCAGGTTGAAGCCGGCGAGGAGGACGGCCAGCCCGAACGACATCCCGCGCACGGCGGGGTGGAGCCACGATCGGGAGGCGAGTCCGATCGCGAGCCAGAGACCGACCATGAATAAGGCGGCGGTCGCGTTCGGATAGCCGAGAGGCGACGACAGACGATTCCCGATCGTCATGCTCGAGACGTCGTTGGTGCGGATGAGTTGCTCGACCGTGACGAGGCCCACGACTGCGACTCCGCACGTGAACGCAAAGGCCAGGATCCAGCCGGCACGGACCGTGATCGGCCAGCTGGCGAGCAGCACGAGTACCAGCAGGTAGAGGAGGGTTCGATTCGCACCGTCCCACGCGTCGTCCTTGGCTTCGGCCCACGTGATCGACGCGAACTGCCAGGCGGTGAACGCGCCGAACAGCAGAAGGACGAGACGTGCGGGGCGTGGCAGCCCCGCTATCCGGTCGCGCGATGCGATGACGACCGTGAGGAGAAGGGCGAGGACGAAGAGTGAAACCGGGTAGCGAACGGTCGGCGCAAACCCGCCGTTGCGAACCGACATGAAGACGACGAGCGAGAAGACTGCAGCCGCCGGAATGACACTCGCCACGTCGTTCCGCCACGTCGTTTGGTTGTTCGTCAGGTCCTCGTCCCCAAGTTGGCGATGTCGGGTGGTCGCTCTGCCCTGGGGGCAGTTCGTCGACGGTGGCGATCGTGTCCGATCTCGATGGTAATCCGGCCGATCACCCGCTGCGACTACTCTGCGCCGCGTGAGTTCGGAGAGAAAGCCTCGTCTCCTGTACGTCATCACCCTCTCGGAGACCGGCGGAGCACAGGCGTACGTCCGCGACCTAGTCCGCGCAATGGTGGCTGACTACGACGTTTCCGTTGGCGCCTCCGGGGACGGGACACTTGCTGCCGCCGTGCGGGACGCTGGTGCGGAGTTCATCTCCCTTCGCCACATGCGCCGTGAGCTGTCACCGGTCGCCGATGTCCGCGCGGTCTTCGAACTGGCGAGGCTGTGCCGACGGCTACGTCCCGACGTCATCCACCTCAACAGCTCCAAGGCAGGTGTGCTCGGTCGGGTCGCCGCCGCGATTGCGCGTGTGCCGGTCGTCGTCCTCACCGCGAACGGCTGGGCCTTCAACGCGAGCTCCGGCCTCGAGTCGACGCTCTACCGACTCACCCTTCGCGCGGTTCGCCCGTTGACAACGATGGTGGTCTGCGTTTCCGAGGTGGAACGGGAAGAGGGGCTACGAGCTCGCGCGTGCTCCGAGAACATGAGCGTGGTGATCCCGAACGCCGTCAGGGTGTCAGGTCAGCTCGTGCGAGGGGAGCAGAGCCCCAACAGGGTTCCCGTCGATCTGATCAGCGTCGGCCGGCTCGCCGACCCGAAGGACTTCGAGACCCTCCTCGAGGCCTTCTCGACCCTCCCTGCCGGACGCGCTCGGCTGACGATCCTCGGCGACGGGCCCCGTCGAGGCGGGCTGGGGAGCCTCGCCGAGCAACTCGGCGTGGGCGATTCCGTTGTCTTCGCTGGAGAGGTCGCGGATGTGTCGGAACGGCTGGCACGGGCGGACGTCTTCGTCCTCGCGAGCCGTTCGGAGGGGATGCCGATCTCCGTGCTCGAGGGAATGGCTGCTGGTCTTCCCGTGGTCGCGAGCGCGGTCGGCGGGGTGCCCGAGATCGTAGTCGATGGTGAGACCGGGTACCTCGTCCCCGCGGGCGATGCCAAGTTGCTCGCGGAGCGTCTCGAGTCGCTCGTCCAGGACGCGGGCCTCCGTACCCGGATGGGTGCGAACGGGTTCGGTCGGGTCGAGGAGCTGTTCTCGCTCGAGACGTGGCGTTCGCGCTATCTCGAGCTCTACCGATCGCTCCTCGAGTCCTGAGCCGCTCAGCCGGCTCGCCGGCGCCGCTCAGCCGGTTCGACCCTCGGGCCGGCGTCCGCCTCGAACGCGTCGTTCGGAGAGAGCCGCGGAGTCGGTGCCCCGCGTGGGAGCCAGTTTCGCCGTGCTGCGACCGCCACGAACTGATCGTAGGCGCTCGCGACGGCCTGTGCGCGATCGCGGAGCTGCTCCGATTCACGTTCGAACCGTGCACGCCTGGGCGTCGTCTCGGCTCCGGCGTCGGCGAGCATCTGCCACTCGCCGGAGGCCACGAGAGGGTCGGCGACCGTGTGTGCGCGGTAGAAGTCGAGGAACGCCGCGGTCTGGCTCAGCAACGTCTCGAGCGCAAGATCCAGCTCGAGGTCCAGAGGTCTCGACATCGATCCTTGCGCGCTGAAGAGCGTCTCGTACGGCTCGACCCGTCGCTTCGGCCACGGGCTCGAGAAGTCCTCCCGCCGCAGCTCCTCGACGTCGGTCGCACGGACGATGCGCAGGACGTCGCTCACGACGCCCCGGTTGATCTCGACGTCGTCCGGCGCGGGATCCGCCGGTCGCAGCGGCTCGGGTTCGCGCTCGCTCCAGGTCGGGCGCGCCCACGACCGGTCGGGCAAGAGCGTGATCGCCCCGAGCACGCCGAATGCGGCGAGGATCCAGATGATCGGAGGTCGGCTCCCGCCGAGGAACCAGGTCACCAGGAACCCGCAGGTGACGGAGATCAACCCGACCCAGACCTTCAGGAGCATCCGGGGAGCGTAGACCTCGAGCCGGCATGCGAGCAATGGCATCCGGCTCTCGACGCTTCGGGCCGCCCGAGCGCGCGCCCCCTCGAAGGCAGCACCGCGCGGCTGAACCAGGCTTCCCGCGGGCCGAGCGGCAAGGGCGGCCGACCGGCGACCCTTCCGTCACGCGTCCTGCACGGCCGCCGCTGCCTGTGCGAGCGTGAAGGCCCCGCGCCAGAGCGCACTGCCGACGACGGCGCCTTCGCAGCCGAGCTCGCGAAGCGTGCGGAGATCGTCGAGCGAGGCCACGCCTCCCGCGGCGAGCGTCGGCAACCCGGACGGAATCACCTCCCGGACGAGATCGACGTCCGGCCCCGCGAGCGAGCCGTCCCGGCGCGTGCTGGTCACGAGCAGCCTGCGGACGCCGGCGATGGCGCAGCGGCGGGCCAGCTCGCCGGCCGAGACTGCCGTCTCGCGCGTCCACCCCTCGACGGCGACGCGTCCGTCGCGAACGTCGATCGCGACCACCAGAGCCTCTCCGAATCGAGGCGCAGCCACGTCGAGGAACTCCGGCGAGAGCGCCGCGGTGCCGACCATCACCCGTTCCGCTCCTGCCTCGAGCGCGGACTCCACGGCGTCCACCGAGCGGTAGCCGCCACCCACCTGAACCGGCACTTCGGCGGCGACGGCCGCGATCCGGTCGAGAAGCCCGGACGACGGCTCACCCTGGAAGGCCCCGTCCAGATCGACGAGGTGGAGACGTTGCGCGCCCTCGGCGACGAAGCGCCGGGCGAGGACCGCCGGATCGCCGCCCTCGATCGCGACGGCCGACCGCGCGCCCTCGTGCAGTCGCACCGCGCGGCCGTCGAGAACGTCCACGGCCGGGATGACCTCGAACCGCTTCACAGGTGGGCCTTCCGTACTCACCGGCGTCTCCTGATCAAACCCACCGGCGTCTCTTGTTGACGTGCTAACACGATAGCATGCTACCATGCACGCAAGAGGACCGACCATGTCGAACGAACGTCCAGCATCCGTCACCACGCACCGGGTCGAGCCGATCAGCGGCCTCGGCGAGCTCGCAACGGCGTTCTGCTCGCTGCGTGCCGAGGACGAGGTCGTGCTCTTCCTCCGCGACCTCTGCACGCTCCCGGAGCTGGAGGCGCTCGCGCACCGCTGGCAGACGGCGCGTCTCGTGGCGGACGGTGTGCCGTACGTCGAGGTCGCCGAGCGCGTTCCCACGTCGACGGCCACCGTCACCCGCGTTGCCCAGTGGCTTCGGCACGGAACGGGCGGCTACCGGCTCGCGCTCGAGCGAACCCGCTCGAAGGGCCGGCAGACGGCATGACGGCCGCCTTCACCCGCGCCGGCGAGGACGGCCGGCTCTCCGTCGCCGTGCCGGCGAAGGGGCGCATGGCCGAGCCGACCCTGAAGCTGTGCGCGGACGCCGGGCTGAGCTTCGAGACGACCGAGCGCTCGCTCCTCGTCCCGTGCGCGAATGCGCCGGTCGACCTCCTTCTCGTCCGGCCTAGCGACATCCCGGAGTACGTGCAGGACGGCGTCGTCGATCTCGGGGTTACCGGCGCCAACCTCGTCGTCGAGGCCGAGGCGGACGTCGTAACGCTCGCCGAGCTCGGGTTCGCGCACTGCACGCTCGAGGCGGCCGTGCCGGAGGACGCCGCCCAGCGCGAGATCGGCGACCTCGACGGGCTCCGGGTGGCGACGGCGTACCCGGTTTCGACGCGCCGCCTGCTCGAGGAGAGAGGGGTGCGCGCCGAGCTCGTGCACGTGTCCGGATCCGTCGAAGCCACACCCCGCCTCGGACTGGCGGACGCGATCGTCGATCTCGTCTCGACGGGCTCGACGACCGCGGCGAACGGCTTGCGCCGGATCGGCGAGCTGCTCGTGTCGCAGGCCGTCCTCATCGGAGGCCGTGCAGCGATCGGCGGCAGGAGCGAGCTCGTCGAGCGACTCGAGCTGATGCTGTCCGGCGTCGTCGCGGCTCGCCGACGACGGTACGTGATGATGAACGCGACGACGGAAGCGCTGCCGGCGATTCGCGCCGTCCTGCCGAGCATGGACGCGCCGACCGTCCTGCCGCTCGCCGAGGACGGCGGCATCGCCGTCCACGCGGCAGTCGACGCAGGCGACGTCTGGCAGCTGCTCCCCTCGCTGAAGGCGGCCGGTGCCACGTCGATCCTCGTCGTCCCCGTGGAGAGGTTGCTCCCGTGAGGCGCGGCGGCTCGCTCGACGCGGCGCTGGCCGCCGTCGCGCCGGTCGTGGCCGACGTCCGAGAGCGTGGGGACGCTGCGGTGCTCGAGTGGTCGCAACGGTTCGACGGCAGTCGAGCCGCATCTCTGCGAGTGCCGGCCGAGCAGATCGCTTCCGCATCCGTCGCTTCCGACGCGCTCGAGGCGCTGCGCCGGATGATCGCGGCGGTTCGCGTCTTCTCCGAGGCGCAGCGGCCGGCCGACACCTCGGTCGAGGCGGTGCCCGGTGTCGTCGCGGAGAGACGGTGGATCCCGCTGGCCTCGGTCGGCATCTGCGTTCCCAGCGGGCGGGCGCCGCTCCCGTCGTCGCTCGTGATGACCGCCGTGCCCGCTCGGGTGGCCGGCGTCGAACGGCTCGCGGTCGTGACGGCTCGACCCGTCGATCCCATCCTCGTCGTCGCACGCGAGCTCGGGATCGAGGAGGTCTACGCGGTCGGTGGAGCGCAGGCTGTCGCTGCGCTGGCGTACGGCACCGGGACGATCCGCCCGGT
>Ga0187778_10002616_pt1 | contig 12258 bp, 11 predicted proteins | sample 1015_Q2_SP5_20_M_FD_132418 | JGI IMG/M metagenome (GOLD analysis project Ga0187778, IMG submission 132418) | Tropical peat soil microbial communities from peatlands in Department of Meta, Colombia - 1015_Q2_SP5_20_MG | ecosystem: Environmental > Terrestrial > Soil > Wetlands > Peat | place... | reverse complement strand
TGGCTGGCATCGTAGAGCGAGGTTTGAACCTTGAATTCACCAATGACATCCGGGTTTGGCAAAGGGACATTGGTGTTCTGGGCCACGTTGTAGTCGGTGGCGCTGATGCCTTCGATCAAATAGTTGTTGTTGTCTTCACGCTGGCCGTTGACGAAAATTTTGTTGCTGCCGCGACCCAGTTGAGCGGAGGCATTGAGATCGCTAAAAACTCCAGTCGAGAGGGTGAGGATTTGTTGGAAGTTTTGTGTGGCCAGCGGCAGCTCGCGAATGGTCACGGCTTCGATCGCCTGGCCAGTGGCCGCCTGAGTGGTTTCGACGGCTTGCACTTCGGCTTGGACCTCGATCTTCTCCTGGACGGCCTGCGGGCGGACCTTGGCCAGAAGACGGGTGGTTTCGGTCACACGCACGACGATGTCCGCAAAATTTGCTTCAGCAAAGCCGCCGCTATGCACGGTCACGGTGTAGGTTCCGACCGGGAGCAGCGTAGCAGTAAAGGAGCCACTGGAATCTGTCCTGGTAGTTCGCGCGACCACACCGGTGTCCTGGTTAGTGATGCGCACCTCGGCGGCGGGTACGAATGCGCCACTGGGATCCTGTACCGTGCCGCTAATGGCTCCGGTAGCGCCGCCTTGGGCAAAACTGGCAACAGTTAACGCCATGACGATGAGATCGATCCAAATTACCCTGCCAACTGAAGTCTGCATACACGCCCCCTCGTAAACGTCGAAATGAAAAATTGATTAAATGAATTGCGGGCAGGATGAACAACAGAAAAGCGCGCGCAACCAAATCTGCAGGCTGCCATGGAAGACAGCGGCGCCAGCAGAAACCAGTTTGTAGTCCATGAATTTCACTGGATACACTTCCCCCCGGCTCAGAAGGCTTCCCCAGGGTTGCGAAAGCTTAACCGAAAGTACCTGCGAGTTTCAACCAGAGAATTGGGACTGTCGTAAGCTCATCGGCAGCCTCGGCTGTTGTCTTCCCGCTGCTATCTGCTTGCGCTAAGGGAAAGTCCTAACGGCGGCGGTGCTGTCGAGCAACATGGAGGAATCGAAATGAGGGCTTTACGACGCTTTGTGAGCTGTATGCTTGTGGTCATTGCGACGAGCAAGGTGCATAACGCCAACCGGCCTCAGAGCAATCGAGAAATTGACGCTTTCAATCAGAGGTTTTTACAGCTAATTGCAAGCACTGACCATGGAGGCATGTTGGAACTCTGGGCGAACGACGGAGTTGATCTGATGCCGGGCGACGCGCCGCTTCTTGGGAAAGACGCCATTTCCAGGTGGCTGAAATCCATCGAATCCGCCTCGCCCGGATCAAGAGTGTCGACAGAGGAACTCCAGTTCCATGATGTTCGGCTATCCGGAGATTGGGCCTCGGAGTGGGCTACAGAACACCAAATTGTACGGCCCAAGGGAAAACCGCCGGTCGAAAGCTACGGCAAGCTCGCCTTGGTACTGCATCGCGGCACCCAAGGGAGTTGGAAAATCGAACAAGAGATGTGGAACGATTCACCGCAGCCCTGACCTCGTTATGAGGCCTCTTACGTGTGTTTAGGTTTGCCGCTACAGTCCTTTATAGGCGCCGCCGTCGACCAGGATAGTCTGGCCTGTGATGTACGAGGCGCGCTCGGAGGCGAGCCAAACGATGGCGTCCGCGAGCTCGCGTGGTTCTCCAACTCGGCGCAGAGCGGAGTCGGCAGCCCAGGCGTCAAAAAATTCTTTTTCGGGTTTGCCCTGCGCCGCGGAGCGAGCCTTAGCGAGTTCTTTCAGGCGATCCGTCGCCGTATATCCTGGGCCAACGTTGTTGACCAGAATTCCGTCTTTGCCGAATTCGTTAGCGAGGCTTTTGACCAGCCCTACCACAGCAGCCCGCACCGCGTTGGAAAGCACCAGATCAGCAACCGGCTGCTTGGTGGTAAGGGATGTGATGGTGATGATCCGCCCCCAATGCTTTCGTTGCATATGAGGAATGACTTCGCGGGCAAAATAAACGGTGCTCAGGAAGTTGGCGTCCACGGCCTTTCGCCAGTCATCCAGAGTTGCCGCAAGAAATCCTTTTGCCGGAGGCCCGCCGGCGTTGGTGACGCAAATATCCAGGCCGCCAAATTTCGTGACGGTTTCGGTGACGAAATCGTGGACGGCTGCGGGGTCGGTTACATCCACTGGCAAGGCCAAGAGTTCAGTCGGATATTGCTTCCTGATTTGTTCAGCTGCTTTTTGCAGTGGTTCCCTGCCGCGCGCGCACATGGCAAGGCGACACCCTTCGGCAGCAAATGCCTCGGCTGTGGCACGACCGATCCCCTGGCTGGAGGCGGCAACAATCGCGACCCGATTTCGCAGTCCGCTTTCCATAGGGACGGAATTATAAATGCACCAACGTGGGCGGGCTGAGCTCTGGGGTAGTGCGGAGTTTGATAGGGTAGCGAACCAAACGCAAGATCAGATCCCTCGCTCCGCTCGGGATTTCGGCGCGCGGCTCAAACGCCGCGCAAGCGCCTCAACTTTTTCGCAGCTGATAATCGGCTTGGCGAATCTATACTTGGAACTGTTCGCAGGAGCTGCCATGAAACCGCGAGAGCACCGTCCAGAAACCAAGGCCGTACGCGGAGGGACCGACGTCAACAAGAAGAATGGCCCTCTCTCGACACCTATTTACCAGACTTCTACTTTCGAGGTTACGGATAACGAGCAGCAACTGCGGGCGACGCCGACGGATATGTTTTATACGCGCTATGGAAATCCCACTCACACGGTGGTGGAACGCGCCATCGCGGAATTGGAAGGAACTGAGCGCGCATTGTTATTTGCTTCCGGTATGAATGCCATTACAACGTCGATCCTGGCGCTGCTCAAAGCCGGGGATCACGTCGTGGCGCAGCGAGATATCTACGGCGGTGCGGCAAAATTCTTCGGTCAATGGCTGCCTAAGCTGGGAATTGAAACCACCTTCGTTGATACCACCGAGTACGATCAGCACGAGCGCGCCATCCGAACAAATACCAAGTTGTTGTATGTGGAATCACCCACCAATCCGCTGGTACGCATCGTCGATCTGCGGAAAATCGTCACCATTGCGCAGCGGCATAAGCTCATCACGATGATCGACAGCACGTTTGCCACCCCGATCAATTGCCGGCCGGCTGAGTTCGGCATTGGTCTGGTGATGCACTCGGGCACAAAGTATTTTGGCGGACACTCGGATTTGATCGCCGGGGCAGTAGCGGGGCGGAGTGAATTGATCGAGCAAATTCATGCCACGCGGACTACCCTGGGCGGATGCATGGACCCGCATGCCGCGTGGTTGCTGTTGCGCGGGATCAAGACGCTTGCCGTCCGGGTGGAGCGGCAGAACGAAAATGCCTTGCGGATTGCCGAATTCCTGTCGCGCCATGCGAACGTCCGCAGAGTTCACTATCCGTTTGTGGAAGGGCATCCGCAGCGTGCCCTCGCCATGGAGCAAATGGGCGGCGGCGGTGGAATTGTGAGCTTCGAGGTTGAGGGTACGGGGGAAGATGCACGCAAACTCAGTGAAGGCCTGCATCTGTTTACGCTAGCGCCGAGCCTCGGGGGTGTCGATTCTCTGGTCTGCATCCCGGTGCTCACATCGCATGCCATGGTTCCGGCAGAACACCGCGCGAAGATGGGAGTTACCGAGCAACTGATCCGTCTTTCAGTGGGCATAGAACATGCGGATGATTTGATTGCCGACTTGGACCAGGCGCTCGCGCTGGTTGGGTCCTCGAAGCAACACGCTCACGTGGGCTGACGCGGTCTCTTGTGGGGTCACAGTCGGCCAAAGCGCGCATTTGATACACTTGTCTGGCTCACCTATAAGTCATTAGCGGTCATCCAAAAGAACGCCACGGAATCGGAGGACCCTTATGAAACGCGCTCTGAAAATCATCGGGATCATCATCGCTGTTCTGATTGTGATACTGATCGTCTTGCCCTTCATTGTGGATGTGAACACGTTCCGGCCGCAGATTGAGTCGGAGTTGAGCTCGGCGCTGGGCCGGCAAGTTAAGGTTGGCAATTTGAAGCTGTCGATTCTGAGCGGCAGCGTTTCGGCGGACGATCTTTCGATCTCCGACGATCCGGCTTTCAGCAACCAGCCTTTTGTTCGCGCCAAAGCACTGGATGTGGGAGTCAACCTTGTGCCCCTGATTTTCTCAAAAAGCCTGGAGGTTAACGACCTGACCATTACTGACCCTCAGGTGGCGTTGCTACGGAACGCAGCCGGGAAATGGAATTTTTCGAGTATAGGAAATAAGCCTCCCGAAGCTGGGGCGACAGGCCGACCTGCCGAAGCAGGCAAGACTGCAGCAGCGGAGAAAACTGCTCACCCCGCCAACCAAGGAGGAGCTGCGTCGCCTACGCAGCCGTCCTCGACATCCGCGCCTTCGAACCCGAATCTTTCTGTGGGAAAGTTGAGCGTAAAGAACGGCACGCTGTCGATGGCGAACGTCGGTAGTCGTGAAAAACCGCAGATCTATTCTGCGGTGAATATTACGGTGCAGAACTTTGCCGTCAACTCGCAATTCCCTTTTACGATGTCGGCCGATCTGCCGGGCGGCGGCAGCACGAAATTGGATGGCCATGCCGGACCGATTGACGCTTCCGATGCGTCCCTGACTCCGCTGGAAGCTAAATTAAATGTCAACGGTTTGGATATAGAGAAGTCTGGATTTGTGAATGCCGCCTCTGGGCTGGGCGGCATTGTCGATATGAACGGCAACGCGAATTCAAACGGCCACCAAGCGCGTGCCAGTGGAAACGCGAGCGTGTCCAAGCTGAAGGCTTCGCCCAAAGGGACGCCTGCGCCAAAGCCGGTGGATTTGAAATTCGACGCTACCTACGATCTGCAAAAGCAATCGGGACCCCTGAGCGCGGATGTTACGCTCGGCAAAGCCGTAGCCAAATTGTCCGGGACTTATCAAGTGGAACCTGCGGCGACAGTGCTGAACATGAAGCTTGCGGCTGAAAACATGCCGGTCGATGATCTGGAAACGCTGTTGCCTGCGCTCGGTGTTACTTTGCCGGCCGGTTCACATCTCGAGGGCGGAGCACTAACTGCCAATTTCACGATCACGGGGCCCACGGACAAGTTGGTGATCGACGGCCCCGTGCAGCTGGTGAATACCAAGCTGGCCGGATATGATTTGGGGTCGAAACTCTCTGCTGTGGCGAAGCTCGCGGGAGTGAATGCAAGCAAAGACACGACCATTCAGAACTTCAGCACCAATGCGCACGTCGCGCCCGATGGGATTCAAACGAAAAACGTCAATCTGAATGTCCCGACGATTGGCGTGATCACCGGAAACGGCACCATCAGCCCGCAAAACACGCTCAACTACCAGATGAATGCCAAGTTTAGCGGCGGCGCTTTGGGAGGGCTAAGCCAGATTGCGGGAATGGGGAACCAAAATGCAGGGATTCCCTTCTCCATCGAAGGAACCACGTCCGACCCGAAGTTCGTGCCTAACGTGAAAGGAATAATCGGTAGCCAACTCGGTCAATTCAATCCCGCCGGCAAAGGACAGAATCCCGCAAACGATGTGATCAACGGCCTTCAGGGATTGATCAAGAAAAAACCGCAATAGAGGCGACAGCCAGACGGGGAGTCTGGCTGTCGTTACGACTAGCGATTGACCCTCCGCGCTATCTCATTTAACTTGACAGGATGATCTTGTGCTTGGGGAGCACCATTGGTACATGTCCACGTCTGGTTTATTTTGAAGCGGTGAAAGGCACTGCTCAACCGTCAATGTCGCAGTCCGGTACGAGACCGCTTTAATGAACAAACAACGAATAGTCGTTTATGGGGTAGTGCTGGTTATTCTGGTACTTCTGGTGTACCTGCAATTCCAGCATTGGCGGACGTTCGACTGGGACAAGTTCATCGAGCACTCGCGTGATTTAACGTGGCGGCATGTCATCCACGGAATTGTCCTTATATACCTTGCCTATGTTCTGCGGGCGGTGCGGTGGAAGATATTTTTACGCCCGGTTCGTCCGCACACTTCGACCATCGCTCTGGTTTCTCCTACGCTGGTCGGCTTTACGGGATTGGCCGTGCTGGGCCGCCCCGGGGAGTTGATCCGGCCGTACCTGATTGCGCGGCGAGTGAACCTCAGCTTTGCCTCACAGCTGGCGGTCTGGGCGATGGAGCGGATTTTCGACCTGGGCGCCTTTACCGTGCTGATGGTCCTGGCAATTTTTCTGCCCACGAAGTTACGGGCATTCGCGGCGACTCGACCGGTTTACTATCACTGGCTCCACGTGGCCGGATATCTGCTATCCGCCATGGTGCTGGGACTTTTCGCAACTGCCATGCTGGTGAATTACAAAGGGCCCGCAATCGCTGCGTGGATGGAGGCGCGTTTCGCGCACTCAGCACAGAATTTCGGGCATCGAATTGCGCAGCGGGTGCGGGAGTTTGCCGGCGGCTTAAATACGATTCACGGGCCATTTTCGTTTCTGCAACTGTCGGTGGTCTCCATCGTGATGTGGTGGCTGATTGCCATGTCATACAAGGAAGTTACGCACGCTTATGGCGCGACGATGCACGATATGAACAGCGCGAAGGTTTTGTTGCTGATGGCATCGAGCATGGTGGGCTCGATGCTGCAATTGCCTGGCGTGGGCGGCGGTTCCCAACTGGCAACTATCGAGGCCCTCGATAAGGTGTTTCAGATCCCGCGGGAGCTGGCGGTGAGTTGTGGGATTCTGCTGTGGCTGGTCAGCTTTGTGGCAGTGGTGCCTGTGGGTCTCCTGCTGGCGCATCGCGAACGGCTTTCGATACGCAGGGTGGCAGAGGAAAGCGAGAGAGCCGAAGCTGCGGAGCCAATTCCTACGTCGCCAACGGGCTGAGGAAGAACTGCACTGACTCTGTGGCAAGTTGCTGTTTCAGATACCCTTAGAATCACATTTCCACTTGCATGCACAATTTAAGCTCTGGATAATGTGCCCAGAACGCCCTAAACCTGTGTCTGAATACAGTCGAGCGGACCTGCTGCGGATTTTGCGTCTGACAGCGCGACAGTTAACAGCGTGGGAAAAGGCCGCGCTGGTTACGGCTGCCGAGAGTTATTCCTTCTTTGATTTACTCCAGATCAAGAAAGTACGGGATTTGTGTGAGCGGAGAGTGCGGCCGGCGGTGATCCGGCAGTCACTGGAAGCCATGCAGAAGCAGGCAGCAGGAATGGAGAACCCGCTACTGGAGGCGGGGGCGTTCACCACCGGGCGCCGGATCGCATTTCGCCACGACGGTAAAGTAGTTGAGCCCATCGCCGGACAGTTCATGTTTGACTTCGGTCTTCACGAAAAGAATGTGGTGGCGAGCCGAGCGGTTGCCGGTCCCGAAAGCGAGCCGGAACCTCAACCCAAGGACGTTGCGGAAATATTTGCCCGCGGTATTGCGCTCGAGGAAAATCCCAGGACGCAAGCGCAGGCCATTGCGGTTTATCAGAAGGTGCTGGAAATGGATCCCGAACACGCGGCGGCAAACATCAACCTGGGCACGTTGTACTACAACCGCCAGGATTACGCGCTCGCCGAAAAGCATTATCGGATCGCAATCGGCATTGACCCACGCTACGCCCTGGCATATTTCGATCTTGGCAACGTACTGGATGAAACCGGCCGGGTCAGCGAGGCGATTCAGGCTTATAAAACGGCCTTGCAGTTGGCGCCCACTTACGGTGACGCGCATTACAACCTGGCACTCGCGTATGAAAAGATGAAGGAGCCGCGCAAAGCCTTGACCCACTGGCGCGCGTACGTGAAACTGGACACCAGCGGTCCGTGGGCGGTGCATGCGCGGAACCAAGTCAAACGCATTCTACAGGCCGATGGACTAAAACTTGTGCCTAAGTCTTAGACAAGCTCGACGGTTCCGTGCGCGAAGGGGCTTATTGGAGCGCGACTCGGGCCGGTATCGGTTCAACCAATTCAAGGCCCCACATAGAGGCTGACAAATCGAATGAAACCTGGGGCGCGGATAGTTTCTCTAAATTTTTTCGTGCAAGTTGGTTGTTAGGGTCGGCCTCCGAAGCCGCCCTCACTGCGTTCCTGCCTTCTTCAATTTTGCCCAGACTCGCCAGCGTGGCACCGAATGCGTTTAAGCACTCGGAAAACGTTAACCCCATCAGCATTGCTTGCCTGAAGTTCGACTGACTTGGGATACCGTGTCCTTCGTATCTAGCTGCAAGAATTGACACCAACGCCAAACCCAAATTCTTTCGCGTATCCTCAAATGGCCATAACTGGCAGGCGGCCACGAAGTACGTCATCGCTTCCTCGTATCGTTTGATTTCTACATGTGTGATCCCAAGGCGGGTAAAGGCAGCAACGATATTCCTCTGCGAGAGATGCACAACTCCTTCGGACGGGCCAAGCCACAAGCAGACATTGTAGTCTTCGATAGCCTTATCCATCGCTCCGAGCCGTGCATAGTGAGTGCCACGGTTTAAATGCGTAATCGCCAGGTTTTCTCTCGCCAGAGAATACTGTGGCTGTAGTTCGGAGATTAGGCGGTATATCAACATAGCTGACTCAAACGCACTCTTTTCGGCCAACTGATTGGCGAGGTTCATTAGCGTGCCAGCGAGCGTTGACTCCAGCCGGAAAGCTTCAGCGAAGCGTTTGTTAGCTTGCTCGAGAAGCCCATTCTGTAAAAGAAGGATACCCTCTTCGAATAGCTGACGAGAACGCGGTAGCTGTGCCCCCTTAAACGAGGGAGGCGCCGATGGCGGTGCTACCTTGGCATCGCTCGCTGAAACCGCAATGAATTCTTTGGGCACACCGTGCTCATCGCTGATCTCCACCAGGAACGAGTTGTTACGAAGCATCTCCACTACCGTGCCGGTTACGGCCGCGACGTTAGCTGCGGAGGTTTCAGGTACCGCTACGACGTCAAGAAGCTTCGGATTGAGGTTCACGTCCATTTTGTCCGCCCGAGCCTATTTTGGCTCATCGGCCAGTAATTTGGCGAGTTTGTCCTGCTGTTCCACCTCAATGTATGAGGATATCAGTACGGGTAAGTCCGGGTCCTCTTTCCTAAACATCCAAGCAACAGTCACAATCACTGGGCGTCCGTTTAGACCAACGATCTCATGATACGTTGCCCAACGCTCGCCGAATTTGTCCGCGTGGCGTCTTTGTGCAAATGCGCGGAACAACGTTCCGCGTATGACCTCCGCAAAAGCCTCCGCGTGGCGGCTTTCTACGCCCAAAAGGTCCTTAAAAACGATGGCCTTATGACGTCCCTGTGGGTGCTCCATATTCAGAACGTAGTCGCGTAGTTTCTCGACCATAACAACGGCGCGATCAAGATTAGGTAGGGTTTGCACTTGTGGGTGGTGACTTCGGTTCTTGGCCGCCAAGCAATGGTAGGAAAGTTAGGTGACGGCTTGCAAGCGTGAGCATTTCTAACAAGTGTTAAAGCCACACTTATGTCTTGCTTGTACTATATCCTCTGGCGTATTCAAATTGCGAAACATTTCCGGAGAAAACCCCGCAGACAGCAACTGCTCTTCGGTTATCACTTGAGTGCTCGTTCTGACAAATAAGGGATCGATCTTGTTTTTTCCGGCGTGGAGCGATTCTTCCGCAAGGTCTGCGAATTCTCTACGATAGACGGCGCAGAGCGGCTGAAAGCCTCCGAACGCGTTTGGGACGGTGACCACTGCAGCGCTCCTGCGAGCTTGTGCGATCAGGTAAACGAGGAATGCTGGTGTTACCAGCGGCATGTCTACGGCCAGGATCAAGTTCAACTCTGATGGCGTTTGGCAAAAGGCGGCATGAATTCCGCCCAGCGGGCCTCGCTGGGGATAAACATCTTCAATGACGGGGTGTGAGAGGTTGGCGAACTTTTTCGGGTCGCCCACAATGCGAATATCCTGAGTCACGCTCGCCGCCAGGCGAAGCGCGCGATCCAGCAGGGATTCCTGCCCAAAGCGGAGGAATGCTTTGTCAGTGCCCATGCGCGAGCTTTTTCCACCGGCCAAAATGAACCCAGTGATTTCACTCACGCTGTGATCATATCTCTAATGCGAACCGGCCAGAGAAGAAGGTCGGGATAGCTCAGGTGGCCTTAGTTGAGCCGCGAAAGGCGGGAGCGCCAACACTCGCCGGTTTTGGAGCTTCGGCGGGGAGGGCAAGGGTTAAGTCGGTCGACCAGCAATCAACGATGATCTTCCATTCGCCGGCTTGGCGCGCCGCCAGCAGTACATATTTGCCGCGTTCCTCGCGGCGTTTGCCCATGGTAGTTGGCGCCAGCATGCTGCAGCGGCCGACCTCGTAGGCAATCTCTCCAAAGACCTCAACCCGCAAGGGTTCGAGTTCCACTTCTCCCAGGCCTGCCTCCAACACCGAACAGAAGAATTCACGAATAGCGGCGGTGCTGCGAACCGGCGAAACATTGGGGCGCAGCACAATCGCATCCGCCGTATAGAGTTCGACGAGGTCGTCCAAATGTTTGGTGTTGCAAGCCAGCGCCCAGTCGAGTGCCAATTTACGCAGCGCTGCCTCAGCACGGCTTAATCCGGCTCCAGCAGCGGGGCGAAGCTTGGAACCATCCCGAGCTATGGATGCATTCGTCGCACGCTCTGGCGTCGAGAGAGAGGTTATCTCGCCCGAAGACGAAAAATAATGATGATGGTAGTGATGGTGATAGTGGTGTTGACCGGCAGCTGGAGCAAGAGGATTGATCAGCTTAACTGGTCCAGGCGCCGGCGCGTCGCCCTCAGGCAATTCGTGCAAAGGAACGCCACATCGGGCGCAAAAGCGGTTGTCTCGCGGATTAGGGTTGCCACAGCTGTGGCAAGTACGCCATTCCTGAGATTCCGCTACCGAACTGGACGAGGCAGCGGTATCCATTTGAAGAGCAAGCCTGTTCGCGGCATCGAAAGCCGCCTCGATCTTCTCCTGCCCAGGCTTCAACGGCCCCATTTCGGACCGCAGACGCCGCAGGAGGTCGTGCAAACCGCCGCCCGGCGCGGGTTTCGGATCTCGGGATGAGGTTCTTGGCTGGCTGTGCTTTTCCTGGTCCACGGCTGATCCAGTATGTGAGGCTGCTTCATTTTAGCTGAAAAGCGAGGTGATGCGGGAACTCCACTCTGTGACCGAGGTCACATCGTCGTATGAGCATTTTTTCCGAAAATAGTTGTGAGACTACGGCGGCACTCATCGGTTGTTGCGGCGATCGCCGGCAAGTTCCCAGGAGGATGCGATGTTCGAACAAGAGCTGGAAATGGAAAGGCAAGAATCGTCGATCGTGCCTCTGCTGCTGATCGTTGCGCTTATCATCGCGGTGGTGGGAGTAGCCGGTTACTACCTCATACAGAACCGCAAGGTTCTGGGTATGGAAGAAGCCACCCAGGTGGCGGCCTCGGTGCTGAAAGAGCAGGGTCCGGTCACGCTGCGTTTCCACACAGGACTAGTGAAATCGTCGGTCGATGATAATCCACAAGGGCCACACTACCGGTTGCTGGAAAAGTCGGGATTGGTGGTGATCGGAAAGGCGCAAGGGACTTATGGAACAACCTATCCGATCGCACTGACCCCTGCGGGCCAGGAAATGGTGAAGCGCATTGACGGCGTCACGAGTGCCAAAGAAAAGGATGGCACGCAGCTTTATCAGATTCCGGTAGCAGAGCGGAAGCTGGTGGCGGTCTCCAAGATCAACATGCTCAGTCCCACTCGCGCCAATGTCACTATGAGCTGGAACTGGAAGACGACTCCATTGGGTGAGCTGCTGGATGCTTCCGGCACGACGGTAAAAAGTTTCAACACGTGGGACCGTGCAACGCTGATTGAAAAGTACGGAGCCAATTTTTACCACGCGGCTCCGACGGAAGTGACGATCTCGCTGGCTAAGGCGGACAATGGCACCTGGCAGGTTGCCACAGAATAAGGCAAGAACCTCTAGAAGACTTTTTCTCGGAGCAACTGCATGAGGTATTGGCCGTAGGCGTTGTTTGTCATCGAGGCTGCGGTTGCCCTTAGCTGCTCGCCTGAGATGTAGCCATAACGATAAGCAATCTCTTCCGGACAGGAGACCATCAGACCCTGACGGGTCTCGAGCGTTTGAATGAACAGCGCTGCTTCCAGCATTGCCTCATGGGTTCCCGTGTCCAGCCAAGCCATGCCGCGCCCCATGACTACTACATCGAGTTGACCGTGGCGCAAATAATGGTTGTTGATGTCGGTGATTTCCAATTCTCCGCGAGCGGAAGGTTTGAGAGACTTTGCG
>Ga0187778_10002615_pt1 | contig 12260 bp, 8 predicted proteins | sample 1015_Q2_SP5_20_M_FD_132418 | JGI IMG/M metagenome (GOLD analysis project Ga0187778, IMG submission 132418) | Tropical peat soil microbial communities from peatlands in Department of Meta, Colombia - 1015_Q2_SP5_20_MG | ecosystem: Environmental > Terrestrial > Soil > Wetlands > Peat | place... | reverse complement strand
TTGCGGCACTCCTCGCAGGGACAAATCTCGCGCAGATAGTCGTAACTGTAGATGCCGGTCGAGTGGCCGTCGGTAAAGCCGATTTGAATGGCGTAGTTTCCCACCTGCGTCGCGCTCTGCGCGCGCGGCTTCGGCTTGAACATGGGCAGAACAGCGGATGGAGCCATACCGGGCGCGAGAGATTTGAAGGCTTCTTTCTTGCCGCGCTCGTCATTGCAGGTCGCACAAGGGCATTCGTCGCGCAAATAGGAAAACTCGAAATGGCTGGAGTGCCCGTCGGCCCAGGTGATATCTATACCGGAGCCGCTGGAAACGTGAACTTTGACGCTGGTTGGCTTTTTTCGTGGGTCTGGGGGCGTGGGCATGCTCTATTGGGCGTTCAGGTCTTCTGTTTTCCGTTGCAGCAGTCGCCCGGCGGAATGGGGTTGCCGTGCGGGCAGGTCTTAGGATGTCCGAGGAAGGTGCAAATGCGCGTGTCCAGCTCCGGGCTGATAATGTGCTCGAATCGGCAGGCTTGCGTGTGCGCTTCCGTCTCGTCGACCGAGAATGTGTCCTTGAACAGGCGCTCCGCCAAACGGTGGCGGCGCACTACGTCGCGGGCACGCTGGCTCCCCATCGGCGTAAGCTGCGCCTCCCCGTCCTGCAAGGCAACCAGGTGCATTTCCGCCATGCGCAAAAGAACTCGTGACGCAGGTTCCTCAGGTACGGTCGAGAGTTTCCCCGATGCGCCGGCGGCGCGTAGCTGAGCGACTTGAGCCGACCTTCCTTCTTCGCCGCAGACCCAAATCTGTTCGAGCAAGTGGTCGAAACGGATTTCATCGTCGGTCGAGACGGTTTTGCAGCAGTCCGCCGTGTTCTCCAGGGGACAATTCAGCGGATGCCCAGGGCCGTGTAAAGAGGAATCGAAATGCAGGTGGCCATGTGCCAGCTCGATACGCCGATCCGCCTGCCTCGCTATGTCCGGATCATGCGTCACCATCAAGATGGTATGTCCCGTTTCGTGTAGCCTCCGGAAAATCCTCATGACGATGGTTTCATTAGCCTCGTCGAGGTTGCCGGTGGGTTCGTCGGCGAGAATGAGCTTGGGCTGGTTAATCAAAGCGCGCGCGATGGCCACACGCTGTTGCTCGCCGCCGGAAAGCTGGGCGGGCAGGTGCGTCAGCCGGTCGACAAGGCCCACCTGTTTCAATGCTTCCTGCGCCTCTTTCTCGTCCGTGACGCTGTGAAAATATTGCGCGAGCATCACGTTTTCAACCGCTGTCAGGTACGGCACGAGGTGAAATTGCTGAAAAACAAAGCCGACCTTTTCCGCGCGATAGCGAACCAGTTCCTTTTCGCCGAGCTTCGAGAGATCGACGCCATCCACCACCACGCGCCCGGAAGTCAGCGTGTCCAAGCCGCCAAGAATATTGATGAGCGTGGTCTTGCCGGAGCCGGACGGGCCCATAAGTGCAACCCATTCGCCGCTGTGAATGGTGAAACTCACTCCGCTCAGCGCGCGCAAAGCGCCGTACTGCTTGATCAAATTGTCGATCACCACCTGCTTGGCCGCGGCTTGCGGCTGCACGGGAACGGGAGCAACAACACTCACGCTTCACCTCGAAACACCGATGCGGGGCGCAGGCTCGCCAGCCGCCGCAACGGAAACGCGCTTAGGATCGCCACCAAAACGGTCAAGCCCACTGCTACAGGATACACAATCAGACGGGGCCGCGCCGCAACTCCAAACACCGCTTTACCCAACCCCATGGAAAGAAAAATGCCCGCCGCCGCGCCAAGCAAGCCGCCAACCAGGCCAAGTAATGCCGCTTCGGCCAGGAACAGCCGAATCACACGCCGCGTCGCGCCGCCGATCGCTTTCATCAGGCCGACGTCCATTTTGCGTTCCATGGCCACGTTGGTCATGCCCGCCATCACGCACAGCGCGGTTAGCAGCAACACGATGGCAACCGTGTAGTTGAGCAACCCGGAGATGCGCCCGTAGATTTTCGCTTGAGCCTCCGTGAACTGTCTCACGGGGCGGCCTTCCGAATCGCCAAGCTGCGGTTGAAGACTATCGATGAATTTCTCAATCTGTTCTGATGTTCCGGGCACGCTTAGCTGGACAAGACTGATTCGTCCCTGCTGCCCCAGGATCCATTGAACATCGTTGAGATAGATGAAAACCTGACTGTCTTCCGGTCCTCCGCTCGGCGGAAGCACGCTCACGGAGCAGGAGTACTTTGGCAGACCGGTGCTTAGCATTATCCCGTCGTGCTGGGAGAGTTTGAGAGCTGAAGCCAACTTCTGCCCAACAGCGCAGCGCGCCGAACTCACCAACTTCCAATTTTGCTCCACTTCAAAAAGACCAGGGGGAAGGACCTGACTTGGTTGATTTTCCGAATGATGGAAGCCTGTTAGGACGGCGCGCGTGCTAGGAGCGCCCTTATCATTAGCACCGCTCGACGTCGATACTTCAACAATGCCGTAAAGAAACGCTGCCTTTGCGATTTGGCCGGAACCGTAGGAGTCGGGGATGCGCAAGAAGAGTGAATCGTTCAAGGTCTCTGAAGAACCGCCAGAGTCCCGGGGGCCAATTACAACATTTGCTCCAAAAGCTCGGAATTCGGTGGTTAGCCGTCGCTTCGCGTCCAGTTGCAGATTCAGCAGCGCCGCAGTGACGGCTGCGCCGGCGCCAAGCGCCAGAAGCATCACGAACAAACGCCCTCGGTTCGCGCCCAGCAAACGCCGGATGATGCGCCAGAACATCACTCGGTTGGCGTCACCCATGCACACGCTCCGAGACAAAGAAAGAACACCGACCTGAAGGTCGGCCACTACAAAGAAAGCACGGCAAGCAGGGTTGTAGTGGCCGGTCTTTAGACCGGCTCTTTTTCCGCGCTATGGGCCTGCAAACCATTCTCACTCACCCTTCAGAATCGGCGCGGGATCGAGGCGCGAAGCGCGCCGCAGCGGAATCGCGCTGCCAAGCAGCGTGACCAGCGCTGCCAGCGCAATCACCACGAGAAATACCAGGAGCGTCGGCTCCGGGGCTGCTCCAAAAATCTCCTGGCCCAACAAACGGGCCAGCACAATCCCCAGCGCGTAACCAACTCCTCCGCCCACTAATGCCAGCAACAGTTGCTCCGCCGCCAGCAGGAAACCAACGGTGCCGGAGCCAGCCCCCAGCGCTTTCATCAATCCAATCTCCACCTGCCGCTCAATCACCGAAGCCGCCGCTGAAGCGCCTACGGCCAGCGCGGCCGCCAGCAGCGCAGCGCCGGTCACTAGCCACAACAGCATTTGCACGCGCGAAAGAATCTGCCCCTCGCCCTCCGCCACGCGGCGAATCACGCGCACGTCCGTGCCCTTCAGTTCTTCGCTGATTTGCAACGCAATCGCAGAAATGTAGGGCGTGCAGTACCAGCGGTCGAACTCCGCCGGCGTCATGGTCTTGGGATCTTTCCGCGCAAACGCATCTTCCGGCTTCGTCAGCGCGCTGACGTACAGTTTGCGGTACTCGCCAGGCTTGCGCGTTAACCACTGAACGGTGTGAATTGGCATCAGCACCGCGTCATCTTCAGACCCTCCGCTTGATAAAATCCCCGTCACTCTGCACGCGACCGATTGAATTCCGAAGTACGCTTGCATCTGCTCGCGGTCCGGCAGGCTAAAGGAAATGGTGCCGCCGACACGAGCGCCGATTTGCTTGCCGAGCCTTGCGCCAATAACGCATTCCTCTGGACTAGGCACGTAGGTATGCCCCTGCCCTTCAGGCGTTGCGACATCCACACGGCGCGTAATTCCCGCGTCCGGCGAAAACCATTCCCCATCGATGTGAAACCACGGATTTGTCTTGTCGATCCCGGTGACGAACGTCGTGCCGTCGCTCAAATAGAGAGGTTTTCTCGCCCAAGTTCCAATCAGAGGCACAGAGAGATGGGCGGGTACTTTTCTCTGATCATCTGCAACGACCACGTCGACGCGAGTCTCTAGCACGGGCGCGAAGCCCATGATGTTGTTGTGCCAGAAGATCGTTTTGAGCTTCGGCAGGTCCGCTTCCGGCAAATATGCTCCCGCGTTCACCGGCCGGTAGTCTACGCCGCCAATTTCCAGAGGCAGCGAGTCCGCCTGCGGCGTCACCAGCAGATTCGCTCCCAGGCTGCGAAACTCTTTTGCCAGACGGTCGCCAACGTCCAACGCCACGCTCAGCGCCGCCGTGGCCACACCCATCCCCAGCGTCAAAGCCGCGCCCGTTAGCAGCTTGTGGCGCGGACGGCGCCCGAACGAATCGGCAACGAGTCTCAGAAACATTGGTAGTTTTCAGTATTCGGTGGTCAGTTCCCGGTTTCGGTGATAAGAATCACAGTCCCTGCCGCGCCTCGCGCAAACACGCCTTACTGCGGTATCTCCTTGGTCGCCTGAGCGAGGGCGGAAATATCGATCACAATGTCGTCCCCTTCCACATGGGAAGGCACTCCGATGGGATTGCAGCCTCCCTGGTCGCCAATCGACGGAATGTAAATCGCCGAAGCGCAGTGCCGGCACATCACGTTTTGCCCTTCCTGGCGATAACCTTCCGCGCCGCAGATGCGGCAAGCATCCAATGCCACGCCCCAGCCGTTGGGCTTCTTGATGATCATGAAGCGCATCGACTGGCTGCCGGAATTCACGGTGAAGAGATGCATCGTGCCGTCCTGCACTTCGCTGACCGGCACGCGCACAATGTTTCCAACCGGGTCGAGCGCGCGCGCGGGAACCGGCGCGGAGTTCGCCCGCGCATAAATGAAATCCGCGGTGAGCACCAAAATTACCGCGAGCGAAGCGATGGCTGCGGCGATCATCCAGCCGCGTTGACGCCGGTTTTGCGCCTCAAGCAGCCGCCTCTCTGCATCGTTCAGCGTTTCCTTGGCGACTTTCGCATGCGAAGCTGACTGCCATTCGCGCAGAATCAGCAGGATGGCCGCACCGAAAATGAACACGAAGAAAAACAGTTCATTCCGCACGATGGGACCGAGCAGCGCCATCTCCGCCTTGCTCGAAGGCAACCAGCGCGCCTCGCTCAATTCGTGCACGCCGGTCAGCGCGAGCTGAAACGCCACCAGCATTAGAATCACGCTGGTCACCGCAAAAAAACGGTGCAGCGGCACGCGCAACGTGCCTTTGAAGAAAAACAATCCCACCGCAACCGCCGCGCCGATGCCGACAATCGTCCCAATCCAGGTCTGCACGCCTTCGCTCGAAAGTTCGACGGCGCGCAAGATCAGCGCCAGCTCTGCGCCTTCCCGCAGCACCATCAAAAACACGAACAGAAAAATACCCAGCCCCGCCGCTCTCCCAGCCTTCTCGGCGTAACTTTCTACTTTCTCTTCGATTTCTTTTTTCAGGTGGCGCGCAACTCGGTTCATCCAAACAATCATCGTAATTACGAACGCGGACGCCACCAGGAGCATCAGCCCCTCGAAGCCGTCCTCGCTGATGCGCCAGCGTTCGAGGGCGATGGCCACGGCCAGGCTCAAAGCTGCAGCCGCCGCAACGCCGTACCACACAAAGCGGCCTAGGTGGCTGCGGCCGGTCCGGGAAAGATAAACAAGGATGATGCCGACGACGAGCGCGGCTTCCACACCTTCACGGAGAGCAATGAGAAAAGCGGAGAGCAAGCAGGCTCCAGTTGAGAATGATTTGCAACTGCCAAAACAGTTTAACCCAGGAAAGCTCCACAGTCAACCGGACTCTTTTAGTCCGATTTCACCTTTTTCCAAATAGGGTATCCTAGTCTTCCTGTCATGCGATCCCTTCGCCAACCGGTTGTCGGTTTCCTCGCGGCCCTCCTGCTGGCTTTCCAGTGCATCGCGCAAACGCCAGGCCGAATTCCCGTGCCATCGAAGGAGACGCAACCCGATCTGCGGCGCGCGCACAAAGCTGCGGAGCGGGGCGACAAAGCTGTAGTGGCGGGCGATCTCGACTCTGCTCTTGCGGCTTATGAAGAAGCGGCGCGTTTCGCCCCTCAGGATCCCAAGATCATCGAGACCTTTGCCCAGTTGCGCTCCAGGGCCGTGCAGACGCACATTGACGCCGCCGAGCGCGCGGCGCTGGCAAATCAATTCAGCATTGCCACCGAAGAGCTTGGGGCCGCCCTAGCCATCGATCCGATGAACAGCATCGTTGCCGAGCGATTGGGCCAGGTCAAAAACATGGAAGAAAAGCCCGTGCTCAGCCGCGTGCCCGGCATCGAAGGGCTGCCCCGCCTGCAACCACAACCCGGAACGCGCAACCTTGACCTGCGCGGCGACACCCGGACCGTCTACGAGCAAGTCGCTGCTCTCTTCGGCCTGAAAGCTACGTTTGATGCGGACCTGAACCTCCGCAACGTCCGCGTGCGCGTGGACAGTGTGGATTTCAAGACGGCCATGTCCATTCTCGGCGAGCAAACTGCCACGTTCTGGCGCCCCCTGAGCGCGAAGGAGTTCTTCGTAGCTGCGGATACGCAGGAGAAGCGAAAAGAGTTCGCACTACAAGCCGTTCAATCGTTTCCCATCTCCGATGCTTTTGGCCCCGAAGACGTGACCGAAATCCTGCGCATCGTGCGGGACATTACCGCCAGCGCTCGAATCAATCTCGACACCCGCAGCCGCAGCATTACCATGCGCGACACGCCGGAGAAGCTCGCTCTCGCCGCCAGCTTGATCGACCAAATCGAACGCGCCCGCGGCGAGGTCATGCTGGAATTTGAGCTGCTGGAAGTGGATCGCAACACCGCTCGACAGTTGGGCGTCGTCGCGCCATCCCAGGCACAGCTTTTCACCATCCCGCCCAATCTCATCAGCCAGTTGAATCAGGCGCAAAATCTTTCCGCCATTCAGACGCTTCTCGCCGGCATCTTTGGCTCCGCAACCACCGGCGGCGTGTCTTCCGTGAGTTCGTTGATTCCCCCGATCGTCGCTGTGGGCGGTGGCAAGACGACCTTTCTTCTAACCTTGCCGGGCACGGCCGCGAATTTTTCCGAGGGCCTTTCGCTGGTCCAGAGCGGCCGCCAGGTTCTGATGCGCGCGCAGGACGGCAAACCCGCGACGTTCTTCGTCGGCACTCGCTACCCAATCACGCTCTCTTTGCTTTCCAGCAGCCTTGGCACTTCCGGCCAGATTCCTAACCCCGCCGGCGCCAGCAATCCGTTTCCCAGCACCTCGTATCCTACGGGCATCGGCACGGTCGCCCTGGTCGCCGCCGACTTTGAAAACAACGGACTGCTGGATCTCGCCGCAGTCAATGAGATCGACAACACCGTGTCTATTTACCTCAATCAAAGCACCAGTCAAGGCAGCTTTGTGCAAGCCACTGGCTCCCCCATTTCGCTGGGAAAGGCGCTGACCACCGCGCCGCTGGTCCCTCCCGCCATCGCTTCCGCAGTGCTCACCTCCAGCGGCTTTCATGATTTGCTGGTGACCGATCCCACGAACAATGCCGTGGACATCCTGATCAGCAATGGCGATGGCACGTTCGCGACTCCCCTCGCGCCGATCCCCGTGGGCCACGCGCCCAGCGCCATCGTCACTGCGGACTTCAACAATGACGGCATCCAGGATTTTGCCGTTCTGAATTTCTCGGACAATACGATTTCCGTATTTCTTGGCGGGGCTCCGGACGCCAAAGGCAATCCTACGTTTACACAGGTTACTGGCTCTCCGTTCGCTCTTCCCGCGGGTGTGACCGGCCCCAGCGCCATGACCGCCGCTGACTTCAACTCCGACGGCAAACCTGATCTCGCCATAACCGCCGTCAATCAAGCGACACTCACCGGGCCTGCAACGCAGACGGGAAGCCTGGTTGTTTTGCAGGGAAACGGCGATGGAACCTTTACTCAATTCACTGGCTCTCCGATTACCGTCGGCAAACTTCCTGTGGCCCTCGCCACCGGCAATCTCGCCGGAAACGCTCGCGCCGATCTCGCCGTTGTCAATCAAACCGACGCCACCATAACGGTTCTTGTGAACAATGGCGACGGTACGTTCACTGCGGGACTGAACTCGCCTCTCTCCACAGCGTCCACCCCTACCGGAATCGCCATTGCCGATTTCAATCAAGATGGCCTGGCTGATATCGCCGTCACCAGCGCGGGCGCCAACACCTTCGAAGTGTTTCTCGGAGTTTCCGCCGGCGTCTTCGCTCTGGCTTTTGAACCGCCCGCCGGGCCGACCGGCACTTCCCCCACTGCCATCGTGGCGGCAAATCTGCTTAGCGGTGGTTTCCCCGACGTTGCCATCACAAACGAAATCTCGGGCGCCGCCGGCGATATCACCGTCGTTCTAAGCCCCGCCAACCTTTTCTCCAACTTGGGAAATTCCAGCGCGGTGCAGCAGCCTTATCCGGCTTCCGAATACGTGGATCTCGGCGTGAAGATCAAAGCGACCCCGACTCTTCATCCTGACACGGACGTTACGTTGCAGCTCGAGTTTGAGATTCGTGCGCTCTCCGGCGAGAACATAAACGGCATTCCCATCCTCTCGAATCGCACGTTGTCACAAACCGTGCGCATCCGGGAAGACCAACCCACTCTCATTGGTGGCCTCACGGATGTGGAAGGAACCCGTACTCTTTCTGGGTTGCCGGGGCTTGCCTCTCTTCCGGGACTCGGCTATGCATTTGGAACGAGAAGCAATGCGCTCCAGGACACCGAACTGCTTATCCTGGTGACGCCCCGCCGCGTGCGGTTGGCCGATCGCTTTTCACGAACAATCTATGCCGGTCGCGGTGACTCCGGCGGTCGTGGCACCTTTGCCCCAGGGGGCCGCGAAGCCTTCCCCCGGCAACTGCCCCAGCCAGAGCAACAGCCGCAGCCTCTTCCGCAACCCCAGCCCCAGCAGCAGCCGCAACCCCAACAGCCACAACGCTAATCCCGCAATGCATGTCTAGTCCCGCTTTTTCCTGGGAGGGAATCCCGTTGAGTTGAACTGTTATTGTTGTGCCGCTAAGGCTAAGGCAGCGGCTCAAAAACGACGATGGGTTGATAGGTTCGCGGCACCACCGCCTCCGCGATGGCGATCAGCTTGTCTTGCTGGTTGAACACGCGTAGCCGTGGCGCTTTCGGCTCGCCGCCATCCAGTTCCGTTGTGGCGCCCGGAGGTGGCTCCACGCGCCCGGGCTGCAGTTGCGAGACGGATATGTTGAACTTCGAGCCGTGGCGTACCCTTTTTTCGATGACGGGCAAAACGCTGATGCGCGGGAAATTCGCCAGCAGGTTTTCCAATTTGATCAGGCAATCCGCGAATTTTCCCGCCTTGCGAGCCTCCAACAGCTCTTCGAGAGAAATGGCCTGCTCCATCGAAAATTCCCCGACAGCCGTGCGCGTAATCTCAGCCAAGTGCGCGCCGCAGCCGAGCTTCTGTCCCATCTCATGCGCGAGCACGCGAATGTACGTGCCGGAAGAGCACTCGATCACGAAGCGCGCCAGGCTTCCTTCGATTTCTCGCAGCGTGTATTCGTAAAGCTCGACCTCGACCGGCTTGAGTTCCACTGCCTGCTTTTTTCGCGCCAGTTCGTAGGCTGGCCGGCCGCCGACTTTCTTCGCAGAGAACATGGGTGGCATCTGCTCGAATCGCCCGATCCGTTCTGCGGTGAATTTTTCAAGTACGCGCGCTTCCAGCACCGGCGCCGTATCCGGTCCTTGCGGTTCTCCGTCGGAATCGTACGTGTCCGTCGCAAACCCGAACCGGAATCCCGCCTTGTAGCGTTTCCTTCGTCCGGCGTAGAATTGCACCAGTCGCGTCGCCCGCCCTAGCAAGAGCACCAACACCCCGGTTGCAAGCGGATCCAGCGTTCCCAGGTGGCCGATCTGGCGAAACCCGGCGAGGTGCCGCACCGCATCCACGACGTCATGCGACGTCTTTCCTTTGGGCTTGTTGATAACGAGCGCGCCGTCGAACGGCGCCGGCTGTGGTCGGCGTGGCATTTTCTAGTTTTCAGTTGTAAGACTTAAGTTATAAGTATTCGAGCTAGTAGGTTCACCTTTAATTTAAAAGTGTCGCCTGCTCTTGCTTGGCTTGGCGATCACTAAATGTATGGCGTCCTTCGCTGTTCTTGGAATGAGACAAGAAAACCAGCTTTGTTTGTCGCATTGGGCCAAAGAAATCCAGCGAAAGTTGCCCCGGACTCTCCCTCTTTAGCTTATTACTTACAACTTAGAACTTATTACTTCTGCGGCGCCTGCGGCTTGTCCTTCTTCATTTCCTTCAAGAGTTGCTCGATCCGCTCCACGTTTTCCTGCGACACGTCCAGGGCGAAGTGCAGTTCCGGAAGGCGGCGAAGCTGCAAGCGTTCCACCAGTTCGTGGCGAATGAATCCGGAAGCATGTTCCAGCGCTTTGATGGCGTCGGCTTGCTCCCGGTCGGTTCCTTTCACGCTGATGAACACGCGGGCGTGCTTCATGTCCGGCTGGACGCGCACTTCACTCGCAATGACCGAGCCTTCGAGCCGCGGATCCTTCAACTCTCCCGCCAGCATGGCGTTGATTTCGTGAGCGATTTCCTCGCCCACGCGTTCGTGACGATGATTGGCTGTGCTCATCGGCGCACCTGCGCACTTCCTAGAGGATTTCCACCGCCTGATTGATCAAAAACGATCCGAGGATGCGGTCCGCCTCGTCCAAAACTTTTTGCAGCACTTCTTTCAAATGTTTTTCTTCGTTGGAGAGCGTCACGACTCCCACAACCGACCTTTGCCACACATCGTGATGATCCAGTTCCGCGACGGCCACGTTGAATTCCCGGCGCAACTGGTCCTTTAAGCTGCGCAAAACCTGCCGCTTGTCCTTCAGCGATTGCGCGTCGGGGATATGAAGCTCAAGGGTGAGCAAGCCGACTGGCATGAGCGGCTCCGGGGGATCACTGGCGGTTTATTTCTTGCCGGAGGACCCGCCGCCCTGTCCGGCTGCTTCCGCGGCGCTCATCTTGGTGATACTGAAACACTCCAGGAAATCGCCAACTTTAATGTCATTGAAGTTGGCAACGCCGGCGCCGCATTCAAATCCGGTACGTACCTCGTTCACGTCGTCCTTGAAGCGCTTCAACGAATTCAGCTTTGACGTGTAAATCACCGCGCCATCGCGAAGCACGCGCACCTGCGCGTCGCGCTTCAGAATTCCGTCCGTAACATAGCAGCCCGCGACGGTGCCCGCGCCCTTCACACGGAATGTGTCCCGCACTTCCGCGCGGCCCAGGTACGTCTCGGTGATCACCGGTTCGAGCAGACCTTCCATGGCCTTCTTAATTTCGTCCGAAACTTCGTAAATGATGTTGTGGGTGCGAATGTCCACGTGTTCTTGCTGCGCCAAATCCGCTGCTTTGCGGTCCGGCCGCACGCCGAACGCGATGATGATGGCACCGGACGCTGACGCCAGCAGCACGTCGTTTTCGGTTACGGCGCCAACGCCGGACCCGATAATTTTCAGCTTCACCTGATCCGTCGAGAGCTTCGGCAGCATTTCGCTCAGCACTTCCACGGAGCCCTGGACGTCCGCCTTGATGACAATGCCCAGTTCCTTAACGTCGCCCGCCTTGAGCTGCTCGTGCAACTGATCGAGCGTGATGCGTCCGCCCGCGCTCGCGCGCATCGCGGCGTCGCGTTGCTTGCTCTGCCGGTATTCGACGATGTGCCGCGCTTTCGCTTCGTCCGCCACCTGGAAGTGGTCGCCCGCTTCCGGCACGCCCTGCAAGCCCAGAACTTCAACGGGCGTCGACGGCGGTGCATCCTTCACCGTGCGGCCCCGGTCGTCAAACATCGCGCGCACTTTTCCGAACACCGAACCGCAAATGAAGAAATCTCCCGCGTTCAGCGTACCGTTCTGCACCAGCACTGTCGCCACAGGCCCGCGGCCTTTGTCAACGCGCGATTCCAGCACCGTACCCGCCGCCGGCGCGTCGGGATTGGCCTTGAGGTTGCGCAACTCGGCAACCACGAGAATCGTTTCCAGCAGCTTGTCGATGTTTTTCTTCTGCTTCGCGGAAACTTCCACGAATTCCGTTTCGCCGCCCCACTCTGCCGGCATCAATCCCAGATCCGTCAACTGCCGCTTCACGCGCTCCGGCTGCGCTTCCGGCTTATCGATTTTGTTGACGGCAACGATGATGGGAACGTTCGCGGCCTTGGCGTGGTCAATCGCTTCTTTCGTTTGCGGCATCACGCCATCGTCTGCCGCGACGACGAGCACCACGATATCCGTCACTTTCGCGCCGCGCGCGCGCATGCGCGTAAACGCTTCGTGGCCCGGCGTATCTACAAATACGACT
>Ga0187778_10002614_pt1 | contig 12261 bp, 13 predicted proteins | sample 1015_Q2_SP5_20_M_FD_132418 | JGI IMG/M metagenome (GOLD analysis project Ga0187778, IMG submission 132418) | Tropical peat soil microbial communities from peatlands in Department of Meta, Colombia - 1015_Q2_SP5_20_MG | ecosystem: Environmental > Terrestrial > Soil > Wetlands > Peat | place... | reverse complement strand
CGAGAGCCCTCCTGATGCAAACAGCGCCACGCTGGCGTCGCTTTTCCAATTTTGAACGGCTTTCGCGACAGACCGACCGAATTTGTAGCAGCGGCCCGTCGTCGGCTGGTTCGGTGGAAAAAATGTGTTTTGCAAGAGCGGAACGCTGGGTACGGGATTGTCGCGCATGACTCGCCGGTAGATGAAGCCGAAGGCGTGAGGGGTCTCATCCGTGGGGAATTTCTTCATGACTGCCATATCGAAATTGTCCAGCATGAGTGATGTGACGATGTGGTGCGCCAATTCCGGAGAGCCGGGATAGCTCGCGCCCCCCGGCGGAATGTGGCCCGCGGCAGCTTCCGCAATTCCGGGAGGCAGTTTGGCGCGGCGAGCTTCCGACATCTCGGAGTTCACGATCCGCTCGCCATACATCACGCTGAACGCCGGAATCAGCATGTCGGTGAAAATCTCCATCTGGTCATTGCCGAAAATCACAGCGACGTCCGGCCGCGTTTCCGCGAAGACGTCGGCCAGCCGATCGAGCGAGGTTTGGCACGACTCATGACGCCCGCGCATCGCCTCGAGCGTACATTGCAAGTCGAATCGATCGTCGCGCCTTTGCTCCACAAGCTCGGAAAAAGTCAGCGTGCGTCCGCGAAATGGGTGTTTGCCGACGCGATCGGCTGGAACGCGGAGCGCCCACTGGTCGGGTGTCGTGCTGAGCATTGGGCCATGCGAAAGAGCCATTCCTAGAACGATCTTTGCCATGGGGGTCTTCCTTGCACCGAAGCGCACATCAGGCGCAGCATCCGCTTTTGACCGCCGCCATTCTGTGACAGGAGTCACACGGTATGGTGACCTTTCGCACTCGCGAGAGATTCGGTTTGGGCCTATCCTTTATCGCGATAGACTCAACGCACCGAGGCGGTCAGGGAGCGGTTCTCATGAAGATTGCATGGGGAGCAAGCCGACGATGTGCCGCGATTGTTGGTCTTAGTGCTGCGGCTGTTTGCGCAATCTCGTTCGCCTGCGGCGCGCCCGCTCGCGCGCAGTCGAAGTCTGCCGCGAACGATCAGCAACTCCCGCCGCTGATCCGCTCCGTCAATGGCGCAGATCTGTTTCGCGCATATTGCGCCTCATGCCACGGCATCGACGCGAAAGGCAACGGCCCTGCGGCCCGGGCGCTGAAGGCAAAGGTTGCTGACCTCACGGTACTCGCGAAGAACAACCGTGGAACATTTCCCGATGCTCGGGTGCGCAAAGTCATCATGGGCGACGACGTAATCGCGGCGCATGGTTCCCGTGAAATGCCGATCTGGGGCCCGATTTTTCATCAGATTGAAGAGGACGTGGACCGCGGCAACGTCCGGCTCGAGAACCTCGTAAAGTATTTGGAATCGATTCAGGTGCCGAAATAAACACCCATCGACTTTCGCGAGCGCCTGCTGCGATCGCTGTCGCGAGTCGTTCGCGAAATTGGTATTTGCAAAAGCTCGTTTCTCGAATATTCTGTCTCTGATCTTACGGAAGGAAAAGGGTGGCGGACTCATCGACGGTTAAGGGACTCTCTCGTTTCGGCGGTACGCTGCGTCAGGATGCGTGGTGGATTGAAATCCTTCCCACACTCATCGTTTTCACCGGTTTCATCATCTACGCTACCTGGCGTGCCTTTGAGAACGACTATTTTTGGACCGCGCCGTATCTTTCGCCGTTCTACTCTCCCCTCATCGACCCGCATCACCGCTGGTGGCCGTTCTCTCCGGCGCTCTTAATTCTGGGCGGGCCGGCGGGCTTTCGCTTTACTTGCTACTACTACCGGAAGGCGTACTATCGGGCGTTCGTCATGCATCCGCCTGCCTGCGCGGTGAGTGAAGGTGAGCACCGGGGCTATATCGGCGAGGCGAAGTTTCCGCTGATTCTTCAGAACGTGCACCGCTACTTCTTCTACATCGTTACGATTATTCTCGTCTTTCTCTGGTACGACACGGTCGTTGCGTTTCGTTTCGACGGCAAGTTCGGGATTGGCGTAGGCACGCTGGTGATGCTGTTGAACGTGATCTTGCTGACGACTTATTCGGCGTCTTGCCATTCATTGCGCCATCTGGTGGGCGGAAGACTCGACTGCTTTTCGTGCGCGACGTTTGGACCGCCGCGACGCTCGGCTTGGCGTATCGTGACCAAGCTGAATGAACACCACATGTTCTGGGCTTGGGTAAGCCTGTTCTCCGTCGCACTTACGGACCTGTACATTCGGCTCGTTGCCTGCGGCGCGATAAGGGACATTCGACTCCTGTGACGCCCGCCGCTCAATACGAAACCCACGAACACGACGTGCTGATCATCGGCGCCGGAGGCGCGGGTCTGCGCGCTGCAATTGAAGCGCTCGCGCAGGGGGCGCGCGTAGCGGTCGTCTGCAAATCGCTGCTTGGCAAGGCGCACACCGTGATGGCCGAAGGCGGCTTGGCCGCCGCGATGGCCAATCTCGATAAGGCCGACGACTGGCGCACACACTTCCGCGACACCTACAACGGCGGAAAACGGCTCAATAACTGGCGCATGGCGCAGCTTCATGCGCAGGAAGCGCCGGATCGGGTACGCGAGCTCGAGCAGTGGGGCGCGCTGTTCGATCGCACCGCGGATGGCGAGATCTTGCAGCGCGCATTCGGCGGACACACGTACAAGCGTCTGTGCCACGTCGGCGACCGCACCGGCCTCGAAATGATTCGGACGCTGCAGGACCGCGGCGTCGAAATGGGCTTCGACGTTTTCATGGAATGCACCGTCACTCGACTGCTGAAGGATGGCGGTCGCGTCGTCGGAGCGTTCGCCTACTGGCGAGATTCGGGCAAATTCGTAGTCTTCAAAGCGAAAGCGGTAGTGATCGCCACCGGCGGCATCGGTAAATCCTGGAAGATCACGTCGAACTCCTGGGAGGGCACCGGCGATGGGATGGCGCTCGCATACGAGGCGGGCGCGGAGCTGCTCGACATGGAGTTCGTTCAATTCCATCCGACCGGAATGGTCTGGCCGCCGGGAGTGATGGGAATTCTCGTCACCGAAGCCGTGCGCGGCGAAGGCGGAATCCTGCGCAACAAGAACGGCGAACGATTCATGGAGAAGTACGATCCCAAGCGCCTGGAGCTTTCCACGCGCGATGTGGTCGCCCGCTCGATCTACACCGAAGTGAAAGAGGGCCGCGGCAGCCCGCACGGCGGCGCATTCCTTGACATCTCACACAAGCCGGCCGAATACGTGAAGCGCAAGCTCCCGAGCATGTATCACCAGTTCAAGGAGCTCGCCGACGTCGATATCACCAAGGGACCGATGGAAGTCGGGCCGACCTGCCACTACGTGATGGGCGGCATTCGCGTGGATGCCGAGACCGGTCAGTCGTCGGTTCCCGGCCTCTTTGGAGCGGGTGAAGCTGCAGGCGGAATGCACGGCGCGAATCGCCTCGGCGGAAACTCGCTTTCCGATCTACTCGTTTTCGGCCGGCGAGCAGGATTGGCTGCAGGGCAGTATGCGAACAAAGCGGCCGCGCCGAAGCTCGATGCAGCGCAAATCGAAGACGCCGCGCGCGAAGCGCTCGCGCCGTTCGATCGCCCCAACGGCGAAAATCCCTACAAGATTCATCACGATCTGCAGGACGTGATGCAGAACCTCGTCGGAATTTTCCGCACGGACGAGGATCTTCGCCGCGCGATCGTCGAACTCGAAAAGCTCAAAGCGCGCGCGAAAAATGTCCGCGCGGATGGCTCCCGCCAATACAATCCGGGCTGGCACTTGTGCCTGGACATCCAGCGCATGCTGACCGTCTCGGAAGCCTGCGAGCACGCGGCGCTGGCGCGCAAGGAAAGTCGCGGCGCGCACAGCCGGCTCGATTTCCCCAAGACGGACGATGAGTGGGGCAAGAAGAATCTCGTAATCGCGAAGAAAGGCGATTCGATGAATCTGTTCGAAGTTCCGCGTCCGCCGCTGCCTGCGGAACTCGAAAAGATTCTGGCGGAGGATAAGTAGATGGCCGAAACGACGGCGACCTTGCGCGTTTTTCGGGGCGATGCGGAAACCGGCAAAGCGGTCGACTATCTGGTGCTGCTCACTCCGGGCATGGTCGTGCTCGACGCCATCCATTCGATCCAGGCCAACCAATCGCCGGATCTCGCCGTGCGCTGGAATTGCAAGGCCGCAAAGTGCGGGTCGTGCTCTGCGGAAGTGAACGGACGTCCGCGCCTGATGTGTAAGACGCGCATGGATTCGCTGCCCCTCGATCAGCCGATCACGGTGTTCCCAATGAAGGCCTTCCCGTTGATCAAGGATCTGGTCACGGACGTTTCGTGGAATTACGAGGTCAACAAGAAGATCACGCCGTTCCAGCCGCGCCCGGGCGTCGAATGGAAGATGGATCAGGCGGACGTCGACCGCGTTCAAGAATTTCGCAAGTGTATCGAGTGTTTTTTGTGCCAGAACGTCTGCCACGTCCTGCGCGAGCACGATAAGAAAAAGGAATTCGGCGGACCTCGCTTTTTCGTCCGTACGGCGGCGCTTGAAATGCATCCGCTTGATGGTGCCAACCGCACGCGCATCCTAAGAGAACAGCTGGGAATCGGCTACTGCAACATCACGAAGTGCTGCACGGAAGTCTGCCCCGAGGAAATCCACATCACCGACAACGCGATCATTCCGCTCAAAGAGCGCATCGTCGACGAGTTCTACGATCCGCTAACGATGATCGTCCGCAAAATCTTCGGTGCCAAGTAGCCCTCTTCAGGGAAGTCGAATTTCGCCGCTGGCCAATTTGCCAATCAATTCTCGGTCGGCCGCGAGAAAAGTCAGTTCGGGCAGCGACTGCGGCGTCCGCCACGCGATCTGCTCGAATTCCTTGTTCTCGATTTGTTCCGGCGCCGCGCTGGCCGCGAAAAATATCAACTCGATCGGCTCGCGCATCTCGGCATAGGAATGTTTCGAACGGTACACTTCGCGGCCGATCTTTGCATGCACCCCTAGTTCTTCCCTCAGCTCGCGCGCCAGCGCATGCTCGGGAGCTTCGCCGGGTTCGACTTTTCCTCCCGGAAATTCCCACATCAACTCGAACCGCCCGCCTCGCGCCCGCTGGCACGCCAAGATCTTGCCCTCGTGCTCGATTAGCGCCGCGACGACTAGCAAGAGTCCAGCCCTTTCGATGCCATCATGAATTTGTCAGACTCAATACGTTTCCTTCACTATCTTTGAACCATGCCACGCGCAGATTGCCGCCGGGCAGTGTGCAGACGCCCAGTTCATCCTGGGGTACGTGCGCGTATCTCTGAAACTCCACGCCCTTCTCTCGCAACGCCCTCACCGTCGCTGGAACGTCCGCAACTTTGAATCCGAGAATCGTGTGCGCGTGCGGAATGTAGTCGGGAACGCTCCCGATTCGCACGGTGGCTTCGCCGAGCTTCAGGAGCGTGGTGAATTGATCCTCACGGAGGAAAGGCAGCCCAAGCGCATCCCGGTAAAAAGCGGTGGCGCGGTCGCGATCTTTTGCGCAAATGACAATAGCTGGCTCCGCATTCTCCAAAGGTCCCATTATCGTTTCCCCCTTGATGATCGGAACTTCTTCAATGAGTCCCTGCACCTTGACGCTAGCTGGCCACTATGTGAGGATGCGGGCAATTCCCCGGCCCCTCTTCGCGCAGTCGAAAGGAGAGAAACAATGGCCCACTTCTTGATTCAGGCTGCTTACACAACCGAAGCGGTACAGGCTTTGCTCCACAACCCGCAAGATCGCACGTCCGTAATCCAAGCGCCCGTCGAAAAGCTCGGTGGACGGGTCCACAATATGTTTCTGTCATTTGGCGACTATGATGCCGTCGCCATCATCGAAATGCCTGATAATGTCGCCGCTGCTGCGATTGCATTGGCCTTTGCCTCCGGCGGTGCCGTGAAGAACATCAAGACCACGCCGCTTCTCACCGGAGCGGAGGCAATCGAAGCCGCAAAGAAAGCCTCGACGTCTGGCTATCGGTCGATAGTTCAGTCAGCGAAAGCCGCCGGCTAACAACGAAAAACAAAAACGCGCCGGAGAGCTTTCGCCCTCCGGCGCGTTTTGCCTTTCAAGCAGAACTACTGATCCGCTTCCACCTTCTTGAGCGCCGGCTTCGGCATCTGCCAGATCAGCGACGAGTCGTCGGCGCTGTGCGGGAAGAACTGCGCCGACTTCTTGCCCGACGGCAGCAGCACGATATCGGCGCGGCGGTTATACGCCAGCCAGTCCGCCCGCTTGTTCGTCAGGCGGGCTTTCGGCGGCGTATTCGGGTTTGTGCTTTCGAGCGTATTCACGGTCGTCTTATCGAGCGGCCGCTCTTTTCCGTACGCAGCGGTCTGAATCTTGTCGGCCGAAATTCCCTGGTCGACCAGATACTGCTTGATACGCTCCACGCGGCGCTCGCTCAGGTCCTGGTTGAACGGCTTCGATCCGCGCTCGTCGGCGTACGCCTCGACGGACAGCTTCGCATCGGGATCGTACTCGAGATACTTCTTGAATCCGCCCGCCAGAGTCGCAAGCGCAAGCTGCTGGCTGCGGACCAATCCGACCTGCGGGTGCGTCTTATCTGGATAATCCGTCGGATAGAAGATGCTCTGCAGCGTGACGGCCGGAATCGGTTCGACCGATCCCGTGATGTGCAGCGAAGCAGTCTGCGTGGCCGAGCCGCCGCAGACGTTCGTCGCGTTGAGCGTAATCGATTTGTTCTCGTCGATCGTTCGCGGCTGTCCACCTTCCGGTACCGAGTTCGTATCCGCTGGCGTGCCCTGCACGGTCTCGCTTCCGCTTGCCGCAACGGTCTTGCCGTCCACCATGATGCTGTCGGCATTCGAGGTCTGCCAGCTGACAGTGGACGAATCCTGCGTGAGTACCTTGTCGCCGATCTTGCGATAGTGCAGCTCACTCGGACTCGCCGTGATGCTCGCATCCACTTTCGTGTTGACGTTCACCGTCGCGCTGCCCGTCACGGTTCCGCCCGGGCCGCCCGACGTGAAGTTGTACGTCGTCGTCGCGTGCGGAGAAACCGACTGGCTGCCAGTCGTCGGTACAGTGCCGACGCCGCTGATATTCGCGTCGACCGTTTCCGACGTCTGCCAGTTCAGTGTCGACGACTGACCGCAGTTGATGTTCGCGGCGGAGGCGCTGAAGTTACCTGTCACAGGAGCGATGGCAATCTGCGCGCTCGCGATTCCCACCTTGAACCGTGGCGCATCTTTAAGGCCCTCGCCGCGCTTCCAATCGACGGTTTTCTGAGTGCCGCTGGCGAGTTGCACGATCGTCTTCTTGTTCGCCTCGACCTTTACATCGCCGGACCAGACGGTCTTCCCTTGGTGCGTCACCGTGATGTGATGGGTGCCCGGAGGCAAAAGCAAGAGCTGGTGCCACAGAAACCAATCGAAATTGAACTCGTCGACGTGTCCAACGAAGTAGCCAGGCGTAGTCCCGTTCGAGAGGACAGCCGCGCGCTCATCGCCTTTCAGTTCTACCGCTCCGAACGGCCCGCTCACGTTGCCGCCCTGCGGGTCGAGTTTCACTTCCAGCCGGGTCGTCTTCCCAGCCTCGATGTTCACGTCCTGCGTCCAAATCTTGTACCCATAGTTAACGACCACGACCGTATGTTTGCCGGGACTCAAGGAAATCGTGTGGTTCCCCTCTCGAATCGCATTGCCATCTACGAAAACGTAGGCCTGCTTCGGTGTAAGTACGGGTTTCAACTTTCCATCTTGTGCAAACCCGGCAGTCGCACCGAGCGTGATGGCGATCACGAGCGTGAGTAGGTGTAGGAATCGTCGCATCAGCATTCTCCTAAGGTTTGTAGGCGGATTATTTAAAAGGACGGTTCTCTCGCGCCCTGACGAGAGAACGTCGGCTAGGAATGAATAAAGTACGTCCTAACCCTTCTCCTGTCAATGAGATTCCAGAAAAGGGCGAAGGGTTGCGAGGTTTTTTCGAGAGGCGAAGGGTGCCGCCAAACCGGATGACCTTGAGCGCAGACCGCCCTGATTTATACTGTTCCTAATGTTCAGCGAAACGCTTCTTGACCACTTCAAGAATCCCCGCAACTCCGGCGATCTCCCGGACGCCACGGCCACTGTCGAAGTCACCAACCCGGTTTGCGGGGACGTACTGCGGCTAGCCGCGCGGCTCGAAGACGGCAGAATCGCCGCTGCTCGGTTTCGGACGCAGGGCTGCGTTGCATCCATCGCCTCCAGCTCTGTCCTCACCGGTCTCCTAACGGGCAAGTCGCTCGCCGAGGCGCAAGCCATCACACCGCAACACGTCGCCGATGCTCTGGGTGGCCTGCCTCCCGCTACGTTTCACGCCGCGCAGCTCTGCGCCGACGCCGTCGCTTCGCTTCTGAAAAAAATCGGCTGAGGGCAAGTCCTAGCCCATATTTTCTTGAGATCTTCGCAGGGCCTCCGGATCGTTCAGATTCAGGACAACGCCTTCTTCTTCCGTCGGAACCTCTTCGATCTCGTTCGCGTGCGCCCACACAACTTGCCTCGCGCCGACCTCGGGTGAAGCAGCGAGCAGTTCCTCGTACAGCGTCGCGCGAAAAATGACGGGATGACCGCGCTTTGCGTGAAACGTCGGCAATACAATCGCTTTGCCGCTCGCGTCGAATTTATCGATCAGCTTCGCCACGAGCGCGGCTGAAATCATCGGATGATCCACGGGGCAGAGAATGAGCCCGCTCGTTCTTCCGGGCGGAAGGCTTCGAATCACTGCATGAATCGAAGAGAGCTGACCTTTCTGCCAATCCGTATTCACAACGACGTTGTTTGCGTGTGCGCCGAGGAACTTCCGGATCTCTTCGACGTGCGCGCCGAGAACGATGCGCGCTACTTCCACGCGCGCGTGCCGGGTGACTTCGATCAAATGTTCGATGAAAGTTTTTCCTCGGTAGGGAAGCAGAGCCTTCGGCTTGCCCATCCGGCGCGATTCGCCGCCTGAGAGAATGGCAGCTGCGAGTGGCCTGATTGGGTTTTGATCTTGCGCCACAGGAGGTGGAAGCGCGGGGCTTCAGCCCCGCGAAAAGCTACGCCAACAAGATGGGGCTTTAGCCCCGGAAATCGGGAATTTCAGTCGTCGCGCGCTGCTGCGGCATGCGCGAGCGTCACGCTCTTGTGCGGCAGGTTCTGCGCGTTGCGACGCACGGCAATCAATTCCGCAGCGATACTGACGGCGATCTCTTCGGGAGAAAGCGCGCCGATATCGAGACCGACCGGCGCATGCACGCGCGTGAACTCTTCGGGCTTGTAGCCCTCGCGCTCGAGCGCCTTATAGACCGAGAGCACCTTGCGCTTGCTCCCGATCATGCCGATGTAGCGCGCATCGGTTCGCACCGCCCACGCGAGCACGCGCATGTCGTCCTTGTGGCCGCGCGTGACGATCAGCAGGTAGCTCGACGCGTTCGGTTTGATTTTCTCGAAAGCCTCTTCGTACGTCGTGTATAGATCGCCGGCCATCGGAAAGCGCTCGACATTTGCAAACGCCGCGCGGTCGTCCGCCACGTTGATCGCGAATCCCGCCGCGCTCGCTGCTCGCGCCACTCCCAGCGAAATGTGCCCGCCACCGAAAATGCAGAGCGTCGGTTGCGGCAGAATCGGCTCGACGAAAATCTCGAGCGTGCCTCCGCAGATCAGGCCGGCGTCGTACTGCGCCTCGTGATTCAAATTGAATGTCATCTTCCGCGGCTGCTCGGCGTGCATCACATCCTTCGCCGCGGCCCATACCTCCGCCTCGACGCATCCGCCGCCAATCGTCCCCGCGATCGAGCCGTCTTCGCGCACCAGCATCCGCGAGCTTTCGTAGCTCGGAATCGAGCCATTCGTGTGGACGATCGTCGCAAGCGCGCCTCGCTCGCCGGCCTTCCGCATCCGCACGATTTCTTCGAAGATATCCATGTGTCTTCGCTGAGCCTACTTTGCCCCGCGCGGCCTGTCAATCCGCGCGTATCTGAAGCGTCCATTTCACGATTTCGGCGCGGTCTTGCGCTTTCTACGCGCCGTCTGTGCCGTGAACTGGTCCCTCTGGACACCGCTCCAGCCCGATGCTACGTTAGCGCGCTCATAGCTGCGGAGGCTTTCATGAAGGCGGTCGTCATCACCGAGCACGGCAGTTTCGAGGTGCTGCGCTACACGGATGTTCCCGAGCCGTCGATCGGCGCGAGTGACGTCCTCGTCCGCGTGCGCGCCTGTGCGCTGAATCATCTCGACCTCTGGATGCGCGCTGGCCTTCCCAATCGCCCTGTACAGTTTCCGCACATCCTCGGCAGCGACATTTCCGGAGAAGTCGCCAAAATCGGTGAGAACGTGAAAAACGTGCGCGTCGGCGAAAAGGTTCTCCTCGCGCCGGGCACGTCCTGCGGCGTGTGCCCGCAGTGCCTCGCGGGCCGCGATAATTTCTGCATGGACTACACCCTCTTTGGCACGACAATCCCCGGCGGCTATGCCGAATTTGTGAAATCGCCCGCCGCTAACGTGATTCCGATCCCGGGCAACATGACCTTCGACGAGGCCGCCGCGATTCCCCTCGTGTTTCTCACCGCTTGGCACATGCTTTTCTATCGTGCGCATCTCCAGCCCGCAGAAGACGTGCTCGTGATTGCCGCAGGCAGCGGCGTCGGCAGCGCGGCCATCCAGATCGCGAAAGCCGCAGGCGCACGGGTCATTGCAACCGCCGGCTCCGAAGCGAAACTTGCGAAAGCGAAAGCGCTCGGCGCTGATCTCGTCTTGCTGCACAAAGGCGAATTCGCCCGCGAAGTGAAAAAGCTCACGAACGGCCGCGGCGTGGACGTCGTCTTTGAGCATGTCGGCGAAGCGACCTGGGATCAGAGCGTCTACAGCCTCGCGCCGGGCGGGCGACTCGTCACGTGCGGCGCGACGACCGGCCGCGATAGCAAGATCAACGTCGGCTATCTCTTCGCGCGCCAACTTTCGATTCTCGGCTCGTTCATGGGACACAAGTCCGAGCTGTTCTCTGTGCTCGAACTTTTCAAGCGCGGCCTGCTCAAGGCCGTGATCGACACGGTCTTCCCGCTCGAACGCGCAGCCGACGCCCATCGCCGTCTCGAAAACCGCGAACAATTCGGCAAGGTAGTTCTCAAGATCGCATAAGGGTCAGCCAGCGAGAGACGAATCGATGGGCGAATTTCATGCGCTGCTGGTGGAAGGCGTCCCCGGAATCGGCAAGTCCACGCTGATCGACGCTCTCATCCGGCGCCACGTCGATTCGTCCGATGCACGGCGCATTCGCTCGTTTCTCCATCTCTCGCAGACCCACACATACGGTCCTCTCGCGCCCGCCGAAGATCGCCGCTCACTCACAGTCGCAGAAAATCTGGAGCTTCTCGAGCGCATCGCGCGGACCCTCGAATGGCTGCACGCCGACTTGCGCTGCAGCGACAAGCCCTGCTTCGTGCTGATCGATTCGCTGCATCTCACGCACTGTCTGCGCCCCGGCATTCTCGCATGGGGAGACGCGGCGCCGATTGATCGCCGGCTTGCCGAAATCGGATGCAAATTGCTGCTGCTGACCGGCACGGAAGAAACGATTCGCTCGCGCACGATCCACGCGCGCGCCGACTCGCAATTCCTCACGCAGTACGCCACGAAGTTCGGACAGACTCTCGATCTGATCCACGCACACTTTGTGCGCGAGCAGGCGGAGTTCGTCAACATGTTCGGCAAATCGGCCCTTGAAAAGAGAATGTTTCAAAACGACGGGACCCTCGATACCATCGTGGAGGATGCCCATCGATTCTGGACCGCCGAACCCGGTGCGAGCGGCGTCCGATTCAGAACGCAGAACGCCTGACGATCCGATCAGGATCGTCATCCTGCTTGCCCCGAGCGAAGCCCAGGGGAGCGAGCGAAGCGACTCGAAGGATCTCTCTTAAGGCTTATGCGGCGAGAAACCACCAGCGTCTCTGACGATCCGACCAGGATCGTCATCCCGAGGAGCAACGCGACGAGGGACCTCCTTTGAGTGAAACTTATGCGGCGTGAAACAACGAGCGTCTCTCAAGAAGATTACCTAAAAGCCATCTGGGAGCTCGTTCAGGAAGAGCAGGTTCCAATCAGCGCGCGCCTCGCCGAGGATCTCGGCGTCACGCCGCCCGCGGTCACCGCCGCGCTCAAGCGCATGGCCCGCGACGGCTACCTCCGCGTCCAGCGCGACGGGCGCATTCAGCTCACGGCGAAAGGGAAGGGAGCCGCGCAGCACCTCGTCCTGCGGCATCGCCTCGCCGAAAAGCT
>Ga0187778_10002613_pt1 | contig 12265 bp, 7 predicted proteins | sample 1015_Q2_SP5_20_M_FD_132418 | JGI IMG/M metagenome (GOLD analysis project Ga0187778, IMG submission 132418) | Tropical peat soil microbial communities from peatlands in Department of Meta, Colombia - 1015_Q2_SP5_20_MG | ecosystem: Environmental > Terrestrial > Soil > Wetlands > Peat | place... | reverse complement strand
TCGGCGAAACATGCCCCGGCCACCAAACCTACGTATCCCGACCCCACAACTGCGATATGCATCAACTTCTCCTCTTTCTTCCCGGAACAAAGGATTGCCTTGGTGCTTCTAAAAACATACTCTACCAGCTTTCCTCTCCGAGTAGCGGTTTTAGAAGCCTGTTCTGACAGGAGCGTGCAAAAACGGAACAGAAGTTCAGCATGGAAGCTAAGGCCCTGACTCCATTCGAATTAACGTTACCCCACGCCGCTGGGGCAGACAATAAGACCAAAGTAAGGGGTCCTTGGTGAGGTAATAATCAGTGCGCCGCTGCCCGGAAAAAGCTCTTACCTTTCTTTTCCGCGCCCAAAGCCAGCACCGTGATCAGCAGGGCGATGTTGATGATCTCGAAGCCGGCCAGCGCCCAGCTGTAGCCGAAGCGATTGCGGAGGGCGTATTCGATCGTATTGGTGGGAGCAGCGATGAGGATGCCGAGCTGGTAAGCAAGTCCGGGCATCAGGCCGCGCACTGCGTCGGGAGAGAGTTCGTTCAGGTGGGCCGGAATTACTCCCCAAGCGCCTTGCACTCCCACCTGCATCAGGAAGGCGCCGGCGGCGAGCAGTACCAGCGATCCGCCGAAGGCCCAAGCGGGAATGACCAGGAGCGAGAGGACGAGGGCAAAAATCATGCTCCGGCGGCGGCCTGAGCGCTCCGAAACATGCCCAAATGCGATCGCACCCAGGATGGCGCCTATGTTGAACAAGATAGCGATGTAGGAAACGGTGGCAGGGAAGAAGCCCCGCGCCGACTTCAAGAAGTCCGGATAAAGATCCTGGGTGCCGTGGGAGAGAAACATCATGAGGGTCATCAGCAGGACCAGATAAGCAAAGATTTTCCAGTGCCCGGTCGCGGTGCGCACAATGGCGCCTACAGTGGGAGCTCGATGCTGTTTCCAGGCCTCGGATTCCCGCACGCGAAAACGAATATAAAGGGCCAGCAGCGCGGGTACTCCTCCAGCCCAGAACATGGCTCGCCATCCCCATGCGGGCAGAACGAAACGCGCGGCCACCGCCGCCAGCAAGTATCCGATGGAGTAGCCACTCTGCACGATTCCCGACAGGATGCCACGCCATTTGGCCGGAGCGCTCTCCATGGCCAGGGATGCCCCCACGCCCCATTCTCCTCCCATGCCGATGCCGAAGGTGGCACGCAGGACCAGAAACACGGTGTAGTTCGGAGCAAAACCGCAGAGCAGTTCCATGACCGAGAAAAACACCACATTCGCCATCAGTGGCTTGCGGCGGCCATAGCGATCTGCCAGCACACCAAATAGCAGTGCTCCCACCGGCCGCATGGCCAGAGTGGCGGTCAGGGTCCAGATAATTGCGCTCTTTGTAACGTGAAACTGGTGGGCGAGCGTGTCCACCAGGAAGACCAGGACAAAAAAATCGAAGGCGTCGAGCGTCCAGCCCATGAAGCCGGCGGCGACGGCATGCCATTGGTCGCTCTTGGAAGCGGGGGTAGATATCGAGGTCACGGTTCTGGATGAGACGGCTATGAGAACACGATCCGGGGCTGAAGGCAAGGATCAGACTGGTCACACCTGCGCCTGTGATCAGCATCACCTTCTCGGTGGCCTATCCTCACTGCGGCCCGTGCCGGGAGCACCGTAAAATCTCGGTGCCTACAAAACCATTATTCAGGACACCAGGAGATGGTCCGGGCAGTTCCCTGCCACGGGCACACCAGGAATGAGCAGTTCAGGAGGGCTCCATGAATTTACACAAGATTTCTTACTTCATCCTCTTCATCGCACTTGCCGGCGTTGCGTTGTTGCAAAGCCAGGATCAGAAAATCTCGAGCGTAATGCCGATCGGCAAGCCGGTGCAGATCAAGGCGCCGCTGGGGCTTCCACCGGTGCCGATTCCGCCCGACAATCCACCCACCGCAGAAACCATTGCCCTGGGGCGGCGTCTGTACTATGACCCGATTCTCTCGAGTGACAACACGGTTTCCTGTGCCACTTGCCACAGCCCGCAGTACGGCTTCGCCGATCCCAAAGCGTTTTCCGAAGGGGTGGGGAAGAAGACTGGTACGCGTCATTCTCCACCGGTAACAAACGCGGCTTATTTCCACCTTCAATTCTGGGATGGGCGCTCGCCCAGCCTGGAGAATCAGGCCGAAGGACCGGTGCAGAATCCGGTGGAGATGGCGAACACGCTGGCCACGGTCGAGCAGAGGCTGAATGCCGATCCCAGTTATCGCGAGGAATTTGCTAAAGCGTGGGGACCTAAGCCGATCACCTATGAGATGGTGGAAAAGAGCATCGCCTCGTTCGAGCGTACGGTGATCAGCGGCAACTCGCCGTTTGATCGCTGGAAGTACGGTCACGACGAGAAGGCGGTCAACGATTCGGTCAAACGCGGCTTCGTGGTTTTTTCCTCGAAGAACAAGGGCAACTGCACAGCCTGCCATCAAGTAGGGGAGAAATATGCCCTGTTTACCGACAACAAGTTTCATAACATCGGGGTGGGCGCAGATCTGGGAAACATTACCGATCCAGGCCTGTTCGCGGTGACCCACAATGAGGCGGATCGCGGCAAGTTCAAGACACCCTGCTTGCGCAACGTCGCGAACACCGCACCCTACTTGCACGATGGGAGTCTCAAGGATGTCAAAGAGGTGATCGATTTCTATATTGGGGCCGGCAATTCCAACCCCAATTTGGACAAGGAAATCCACGTGTTGGATTTTCTGACCGGGCAGGAGCGCGCGGACTTGCAGGCGTTCTTGAACTCGCTGACGGGAGAGATGCCCCCGAATGTTGGTCCGCCGGACAAGCCGAACACGCGGGCCAGCAAGTAGGGTCTTTGCCCCGGGAAGGCAGCGACCAGATTGGAAAGACCATAGATAGAATACCCTGGGACATCGGTCCTTTGCTGTTGACAAGCTGCGGTTTTCGCGGGAAACTCCGCTCAATCGCTCGACGCCGCCGGCGTTGCGCTGGTCTTGTCCCATGGCCTACAGTCCGATTTCGCGACCTGATCCTTTCGATCCTGCGGCACCGAGATCTGCTGGGGAGAAGTTTGGAGCGGACCCGGCGAGTGAATCGGGCGGGACGCAATCCCTGTCGCAATGGGTGAGTACTCTCACCGCGTGTGGGGGAGGATCGCTGGCGGCTGATCTGGCGCTGGATCTGGTTCTGAACGACATTGGAGAGCGGGCGCGAACGGCCAGCAACGCCACGGCTGCCGCCATCGCGCTGGCGCGTAATGGCGAGATCGTTTGCCGGGCGACCACAGGTGAAAATGCTCCCGACCTCGGTGTCCCCCTGAACACCCTGTCGGGTCTGTCGGCTGCCTGCGTGCAAACGTGGAAGTGGCAGCATTGCGAGGATACCGAACTGGATGATCGAGTGGACCGGGAGGTGTGCCGGCGGCTGGGAGTGCGGTCCATCCTGGTCTTCCCGATTCTGAAGAAGCGAGAACTGCTGGGCGTCATTGAAATTTTCGGCTCTCGTCCGCGGGCCTTCAGCAGCCGGGAAATCGGGACGCTGGAGGCGCTGGCGCGAGAGGTGGTTGAAAGTGTGGATCGTGCGGCGGCGGCGCAAGCGACCAACCGAGCGCCGGAATCTATCCCGGACGCGGGCCTGGAAAGCTTGCAGCCTGCAGTCCCGACGCCAGCAACTTCTACACGAAAAGAGAGAGACATCTGGACCGATGCCTTGTCGCTGCTGGTGATTGCCCTAGCGGTGATTCTGGGCTGGGTAGTAGGTCGTGCGGGATGGCGAAGCACGATGACGAACTCTTCCGCACGCGGAAAGCAAGTTGCACAATCTCGCAGCGTGCCCGCTTCCAGTGTCGCGGTATCGTCCGCAGGCCCGCAAGCGCAGGAGGAATCGCCAGGCACTTCGCCTGCCGGTAACGGAAGCAGGGTAGCCGCGCCGGAGGGTGGGCTGACCGTCTATCAGAACGGCAGAGTGGTCTTTCACACGCCGGCACAAGCACAAAAAGAGGACGCAACCACCGCTGCCCTACCCTCCGCTGGCCCATCCTCTGCTGGCCCGGCAACAGGCAGCGCAGTGCCGTCTTTGCGAATCTCGCCAGAGATCGCCAACGAGTATGTGGTGCGGCGGGTCGAACCGGACTACCCCGAACATGCCCGAGAAAGCAGAATCCAGGGGACGGTGGTGATTGACGTGATCGTCGGCAAGGACGGCGAGGTGGAAAAACTCACTTCCATTCGTGGTGATGCTCAGTTGGTGGCTGCGGCGATCAATGCTATCCGGCAATGGCGGTTCCAGCCATTTTTTCGCAACGGACAGCCGGAAGGATTTCAGACTCGCATTACCATGGATTTCAGGCTGCCCTGAATTTGCGCGCCAAGCTCAGCTGGGCAAGGTCGAATTCTTGCGTAGAATCAGTGGTACATCGGACAGCGAAGCGGGACGGCTAGATTGCACCTGCATTCGCGACCGTTTGCTTTGCTTCAGGGCGTAGAGAGCGAGGGCCACCCGCGTGGACACGCCAAGCTTTTCGAAGACCCGGAAAAGATAGTTCTTGATGGTGTGTTCGCTAAGACCCAAGCGTTCTGAAATCTCACGATTGCTGCATCCTTCGGCCACCAGATAAGTGATCTCCTCCTCGCGTTTGCTGAGCGGGCGAGAGCCGGGGAGAAGTGTCACCGCTGGCCCGTGTTCGACGATGGCATCAAGAACAAATTGAAGTTCTTGTGAACTGGCCCAGACCTGACCTTCATGGACGCAGCGAATGCACTTGCACAAAGCTTCAAAGGAATCGGAGCGGTAGAAAACGCCGCTCGCCCCGGCGCGGAAAGCCTCGACCACGATGGTGCGGTCCAATGTATCCAGCAGCACGACGATACTAAGATGGGGGCGGAGTTCGTGAATCTGACGCACGAATTGCGCGCTTTCTGGCACCTCTTCGGAAAAGCTCACGCTCACCAGAACCGCGTCGTATCGTCCCGCATCCAATCGAGATTTTTCCAGTAATGACAGGGCCTTTCTGGGATGAACCGCAACGGCGAGGTAACGTCCGCTACCCTGCAAGGCATCGGCCAGGAGGTGGCATCTCATAGCCACTTTATCTGCGACCAACACCCTGAGTATGGGCTCCGAATTGGGGACGGGGATCAAGGCTGCAAGCGAACCTGGGAACTCACAAACTCGCAGGATTCTACGGACTGCGCCCGGCAGCCGCAAGTGGTCCAAAGCCTCTAATGCCCGGGAGTGTTCCCAAAGTTATGTTGGCGCAGAGAGATAAAATCCGTAAAATCAACTAGCGAGTGCCTTTCGAGGCCGGGTGACGCTTGAGCGGCGCATCTGCCGCCAGACCCTAAGACTTTCATCCACTTGTGAAGCAAAGGGCTGCGGGGCAAAGTGTCAGCGGAAAAGGCTCCGCTGGGTTTTATCTGGGAGCGACTCAGTGCCCAGATTCGAGGAGCGGGAATGTATTTGAGTTTTTTTGGATTGCGCGAACAGCCATTCGGCGTAACTCCGGATCCGCGATTCCTCTATTTGAGCGCTGCTCATCGTGAAGCGTTCGCGTCCCTGTACTACGGCATCGAGGCCAATCGTGGGTTTCTTGGCCTGATCGCGAAGCCGGGGATGGGAAAAACCACCATCCTGTTTCATCTTCTGGAAAAATTCAGCGCTTCGGCTCGCACCGCCTTTGTGTTTCAAACGCAATGCAATTCGCGGGAATTTATGCGCTTCCTGCTGGCGGAACTGGGCTACGAAGGAGAAACTCAGGATTTTGTCCGTTTGCACGAGGAGTTCAACCGGCGTCTGTTGCAGGAGGCACGCGCCGGCCGGCGCATGATCGTGGTCATCGACGAGGCGCAGAACCTGGATGCGTCAGTGCTAGAAACCGTACGACTGCTTTCCGACTTCGAGACCCCACGGGCCAAGCTGATGCATATCATTCTCGCCGGACAGCCGGAGTTGGCCGACAAACTCGCCAGCCCCGGGTTGGCGCAGTTGCGGCAGAGGGTTTCGATTCTTCACGGGTTGGAACCATTGCCGTCGTGGGAAATCAAGAGCTACATCGAACACCGCATGAAGATCGCCGGATATGAAGGCGAGCCCGTTTTTACGCCCGAATCCTATGAGAGGATCGCGGAGTTCACCCAAGGCATTCCGCGAAATGTGAATAATCTCTGCTTCAATGCGCTTTCGCTGGCCTATGCTCTGCAGAAGAAGGTTGTCGATCTGGATGTGGTGAAAGAGGTCATCTCAGACCTCGACATTACCAGACTCACAACCGAGACCCCTGGTGTAAGCGCGGGGCTTGCGCCAGGTTACCCGTCCAGCCAGCAAATTCGACCGACCCGGCAAGATAGCCGGAGCGAGATTCTGAGTCCAGCCGAAGCAGCGGCTTATATGCAAGAAGTCGCTGTGAAACTGAGGAACTGGCAGCAGTCGATGGAAAGGGCGGCGGGCGGCGCGCGGCGCAGTTCACACCAAACCCCAACCGACATGGAAAGGTAGGGCTTGCCGACAGGCAGGTCATAGACCAGGCACAGGTCTCCTGAAATACTCGCTCAACGCGGGCTAGGAAAGAATCTGGTTCAGGATACCGCATGGGTGGACCCGGTCGAGGGCGAAGTTTTCCGGCTGCCGACGTTAACCGGCGCAAGAACCTCGGGGACGTTGCCCAGACTGTAAGCGTACAGGACCACCTCAACCCGCTTGGAAACCCCCAACTTGTCGAAAATGCGGAACAGGTAATTCTTCACCGTGTGCTCGGTTAGGCCCAGCCGTTGGGCAATTTCGCGGTTCGACAACCCTTCGGCCACACAGCGCACAACTTCTTGCTCCCGGCGAGAGAGCAGCTCCGAGCCCCGCGCGTCGATCACGCGCAATGGCAAGGCTTCACCCAAAGCTTCCAGCAGAAAGCGCAATTCTTTGCTGTTGGCCCAGACCTGTCCTTGGCTGACGCAAAGAAGACACTTGGCCAGCGACTTTAGCGATTCGTTGCGCGAGAAAACTCCGCGCGCTCCGGCTCGGAAAGCCTCTACGACCTGGCTGCGTTCGGATGAGTCCAGCAGCATCACCAGCCGAGTCCCGCCGCGAAGCCCGTTCACTTCACGCGCCACTTCGAATCCCTTGCGGGGGTCTCCCTCGATCTCAGCGCTGATGATCACAACTGACGGCCTTTCCTTGGTCACTGCCGCAATAATGCCGCGCGCATCCGGCAGCGCATCGATCACCTGGAAGCGTTTGTCCCGTTCCAGGGCAGTAGCTAACAGTTGGCTGTTCATCCGGTTGCTATCAACCGCCAGGACTCGGATCACTTCGGAAACTTCGGGTAAAGCGATTGCATGAGCCACGAGGCTTTTCTCCCTAAAGGGTGTTTTGACGAGGCGCTGGAACGCTGCGAAGCCACGAGACGGGCAAAACGTGCATTGGAGGAAAACGCCCACCTCCACAGCCGCTGTTGGCGACTATCGTGCTGGGACTTTATTCTCATAGTGGGGGGTTGTAAATGGCACTTTGGTGCTAAGGCGATGCCTATTCTCGGGGATGGTATGGCAGGACGGCGATGGCTGGCGCAAGTGTTAAGTTATTGGAAAAAGGCAAGTTCTCTTGTCTTAACAGCCGTCGGTTTGAAGCTTTCCACACCCCCCACTTTCGTGCCATTTAGATTGTCGGGGCGCATGCCAGTAACCCTCGGTTTGACCTCATTTTGACAAAACTTTAACAATCTCGTGCGACTGGGTTACAACTGAACACCTGCGCCGGTCCTAGTCCGAATCCGTGCTGCGCCATACTGGCTATCTCGCGTCCGATGGCCAGGGACGCCGTTGCCGCCGGCGAAGGAACGTTCCACACATGCAACATATTGTCGGAGCAGACGAACTGAAAATCGTCGACTAGAGACCCGTCACGACGCAGCGCCTGCGCCCGAACTCCGGAGCCATCCGGAACGAGGTCCGAGCTGCGAAGGTCTGGCAGTAACTTTTGCAATGCCTGAACAAAAGCGTGCTTGCGAAATGAGCGATAAAACTCCGCTGCTCCGCTTTGCCAGTATTTGGCTGCCATCCGCCAGAATCCGGGATAGGCAAAGGTTCCGGCGGTATCCCGCAGATTGAAGTCCGTGCGGCGATAGCCTTCCCGCTTGAAGGCTAGAACCGCGTTCGGACCGGCGTCGACGCCACCGGTAATTCGCCGGGTGAAATGCACGCCGAGAAAAGGGAACCGTAAGTCGGGGACGGGGTAGATCAGGCCACGAACCAGATGGGTTCTTTCGGGAATCAGGTCATAGTATTCGCCACGAAAGGGCACGATCCGGACCTCCGGTTTCTCCGCGGCCATGCGGCTGACGCGGTCGCTGTGAAGGCCGGCGCAGTTGATCAGATACCGGGTGGCAAACGCGCCCCGGTTGGTTTCGACTACCGTCTCTCCGGCGGGCCGCGCGATAGCTGTCACTTTTGTTGACAGGCTAACCATGCCACCCCGCAGGGTCACCAAGTCCGCATACTTTTCGCAGACTGCCGCGTAGTCGGTGATCCCGGTTCCCGGCACCAGCAGCCAGCCTACGCCTCCGCAGTGCGGCTCGATCTCACGCAACTCCTCGCGGTCCAGCAGCCGGAGACCAGCGATACCGTTTGCCTCGCCTCGCTCCCGCAAGGATTGCAGACGTGGAACTTCTTCGTCATTGGCGGCGGCGATCACTTTTCCGCAAATCTGGCAGGGAATGTTATGTGCGCGGCAAAACTCCACCATTGCGCCAGCGCCTTCTACGCACAGTTTTGCCTTCAGCGATCCTGGCTTGTAGTAAATCCCGGAGTGAATGACGCCGCTGTTGTGGCCGCTCTGGTGGCGGCCGACGCGGTCTTCTTTTTCGACCAAAAGCAGGCGGAGTTTCGGAAACTGGCCGGCGAGATTCATGGCGGTGGACAAGCCCACGATTCCACCGCCGATTACCACAAGATCGAAGCTTCGCTCCGGCATCGCTCTGCCATCGTCCTATATTTCCGTCGGCGTGTCGAGGGGCGAACCCGACGGGAGCAGAGCGAGGCAAGCGTCGCCAAAAGCGACTGGTCAGTTGACCGTGAGCGTTACAGCAGCCGGCTGGGTGGGCGCATCCGGGGTTGCGCTGACTGTCATGTTGTAGGTTCCGGCAGGCGTTCCGGGTTGCACGGCAGCAGTGCTACCGCCTTGCAGTCCGCCGCCACACGCGAGGATGAGACTCAGCGCTACCATTGCGAGCAGAAGCAGGCAGACGAGTGGACGGGAGAATCGGGATCTCCGCGAGCCGGCGACAATGATTAGCCCCGGCCATCCCAGACAGACTGCGTAGAGTGCTCCGAGATTACCAGCGACCGGTTTCACGCTTGAAGCCACCGCTCCGGTTGTGTTGATGGTGAGTTGTACTTGTGCACCGATGCTGCCGGCAGGCACCTCGGCCGGAGTGAAGGTGCATGTGGCCAGCGGTGGACAAGCGAGTGAAAGCGTGAAGGTTTCTTCATGGGGAAACTTACGGTTTGCCGCTGCTGCGACTTGCAAATTGTAGGTTGCAGTTTGTCCGGCCGTTACCGACTCTGCCCCCGAAGTATTGCTAATTGAGAAGCTGAAGCCTGAGCCCGAGGCTGAAGTCGACGTAAAAGAAACCGGGAGCACGTGGAGGATCGCCGACTTGTCCGTGCCCTGGCCGGCGATAGCGAAATTGTATGCCGCTACCTTGTTACTGCTGACCGATACGGTGAAGGGCGCGCCAGCCAGCGTTGGAGTAACACTCGCCGGAGAAGCTTTGCAGGTGGGAGGATGCCCCGAGCCACAGCTCAGGTTGACGGCGCTTCCATAGCATGCCGATGCCGTCAGTGTCCCGTTGAAGGTTGCGGTGGTGTTTACAGGTGCGGCCAGCGATGGATTGGTGATCTCCAGGGTGTAATCGGGCGGCGCCAGGCTGGTGGAGCTGAACGTCACGGCTGCTGCATGGGAAGTTGCCGCAGAATCGGTTCCAATAGCCTCGATGTTGAAGTTGTACTGGCCACACTGGCTGCTGCCCACGATGGCGGTGAACGATGCCCCGCTGGCGGTCGGAGTTACAGTGGCCGGAGCAATGGTGCAGGTCGAAGGCGCTCCGGGGCCGCAGCGCAGATTCACTAGGTCGCTGTAACCGTTTCCCGACTTGTCCTTATTGAGCCATGTCAGCGTGCCCCAACGGGGAGGAAGCTGGACGGCTGTGTTGACGATGGCGGTGAGAACCGAATTGCTGATCGCAAGAGAGTAATCTTTCGTGACAGTGAGCGACAGGTTTTGGGTTCTGGGGGGGCCGTCGATCACCGATGCGGTAATGGTTACTGGAAAAGTTCCGGCTGTGGTGGTGGCTGCGGTGCAGATCGTCAATATGACATCTGCCGGGTTGGTCGCAGTGGGTTGCACCGAGGTCGTGGGTTGGGAATTGCATGCGGGTTGCGCCGAACTCGCAAGCTGGAAATTGCAAGTGGCGCCGGATGGCAGGCCTGAGCAGGACAGAGTCACCGTCTGGTCGAAAGGACCAAACGCTTTTACTTGGAACCTGATCGATGCGGAACTGTCTCCCGGGCTAAGGGTGATGGTGATGGGGCTGACCGGGGGAACGCATTGAGGAAAGGGGGGGCCAACACATTCAATCAGCTTGAAGTCCACCACATTCAAGGTGAAGGGAGCATCAGCGGTGAGGTGACTGGGATCGGTGCCCACCCCCCGAATGACGAACGCGTTGGTGCCGATGGGGCCGCTGGCTTTGATGGTGAGTATAGGACACGCAGGCGGCGGAAGCACAGCAGGCGGCGGAAGCACGGCGGCGGGTGTGACCGAGCAAGTTGCATGCGATGGCGGAAGGCAACTCAGGTTGACCGAGTTGGTGTAGCCGTGAAAAAGGACCGTGCCGCAGAACTGGGCCGGTAACTCGTCCGCGAATACGGTCATCGGAGTGTTGGCCACCGAGGGCTCGAACGATGGAGTGATGGGGAATTGCCACAACCCGCGTCCGTAGGTGGAGGCGCGGAGGAATTTGTCGCTCCCGTCGTTGAACATGCGCAATGCGGTGACTGCTACATTCGGCAGATACCCCGATTGCGTTGGGCCGGGCGAGGTCCCGACTTCGGTCCAGTGCGCGCTGGCAGTGAGGCTGGAGAACACACCGACGTCGGTTCCCACGTATACGATTCCGTTCGACGAGTTCGTGCCGGGATCGACGAGCACAGCATTCGCTGGAGCATCCGGAAGATTACCGCTGAAATCCGTCCATGAGGCGCCGCCGTTGCTGGTTTGCCACACGTGCGAAACGCCAAATCCCATGATGCTGACATAGGCGGTAAGGCCGGTGGCGTCGGAACTGTCGATGGCAATTCCAGAAACGGGAAACGCGTCCGGATTGATGGCGCCAGTTTGATTGGTCCAGGTGGGAGCACCGCCTGCCACGTTGGTGCTCACAAACACCTGGCCGCCGACCGGAGTGGTCGGGATCAGAGGTCCGAAGCCATCCGTTCCCGCGTACATTACATTGGAGAAGCCGTTGGTGTCGGTCGGACCGCCAGCGGCAAGCGAGCGGACTAGATTGGTCTCATCACCGGTACAGATGCCCACTCCACCGGTCTCAAAGTTGTTGCTGAGCAAGCTGAACCCCGCGCCGCCACTCGTTCCCCGCCAGACCCGGCAGGTGCCGACAATGAGCTCGCCGGAGTTCTGCGGGTCCAGCATGAACTGTGGATAGTAAGCGCCAGTGTCGCCGCCGACAGTCGAGCTGCTCACGACTTGATCATTCTGGAAGTCTTGCGTGTGGCAACTGATTCCCGAGGCACAGCGGAAGATATTCACTCCAGAAGAGGAGTCCGGAGGATTGGAGACAAACCACTGGTTCTCGTTATCGGGATTGATCTCGGTGTAGCCGCCGTCCCCTGCGTTTACGTTTAGCCAACTAGTGGTGGCGAGCGCCGATTGGGTGGCGGGCGATCCATTGCCCTGTGCACCGCCCAGAATGGTATCGGCGTCGCGCGAAGACTGGGAGAAGGACACGAGCTGGGTCATCGAGCCAAGAGTCTGGTTGAGGCTGTCGAACTGATTGCTGCCGCCACAGGTGCCGGTGGTCAATCCGCTGTAGCCATCGAGCGCGCGATACACTCCGCCATCATTGGCGAAGTACATACGGTCCTGTTGATTGTCGTTCACCAGCAGAAAGGAGGCAGCGTGCTGGGCCGGGTGGACCTTGGCGATGGCGCTGCATCCGTAAGCATGAGTGAGATTGAGGAAGCTGTTGGCTCCAGTGCCTGCGCACAC
>Ga0187778_10002612_pt1 | contig 12269 bp, 12 predicted proteins | sample 1015_Q2_SP5_20_M_FD_132418 | JGI IMG/M metagenome (GOLD analysis project Ga0187778, IMG submission 132418) | Tropical peat soil microbial communities from peatlands in Department of Meta, Colombia - 1015_Q2_SP5_20_MG | ecosystem: Environmental > Terrestrial > Soil > Wetlands > Peat | place... | reverse complement strand
CGTGATTTTTGCTGGTTGAATCACGATTCCTCCTTAGATGTTGAAGCTCACACAAATTACCTGGGACTCGGTCCCGCAGACATTTGAGGCTCGCATATGCGAAACGTTAAAGGGTGGGACTCTTCCGCTCGAACAATTTTCTTCGAGGTGAATTTCAGTTCACCCCTTGGTGGTTGTCTCGCTCCCTAGGTGGGGAAGCTTCGACAAACACCTTGTACGCTGCTTGTTCGGCGCGAAGCTGACGTTCCCAAATTTTGGTAAATGCGAAGTGGGCTTTCTAAAGCGCGAAGTGACGCAGTAATGCGATGTGACGTTCCTCGCAATTGTCCGTGAAGGTTAGCAAATCCAGAGTTGGAGTCAAGGGGTTTTTTACCTTAGTACAATGGCATTAAGGCCTTTGAGCGCACGTCGAAAGCCCCGTCTGGGGCGGTTCTGCCTCGACCCGATCGAGTCACACTTTCCCATTGTGGAAGGTTTTGAAGTCCACGGACTTTATTAAGTCTCGGCCGGTCGCCGATCTCGCCTGCCATCTGAGGATTTCGGGTTCCGAGAGAGCTCGAGACGCAAGTTCGGCGGGATCAGGAAACGCCGGTAAAACGGACGCGAAACGGCTGGCAGGGATTTGGCAGAAATGCTGATTTGCTGCGGGCTGTACCCTACGTTTGCCTAGCGCCTCGAGCCAGCCTTCGAGCCGTCGGTCAGTGCTTGGTGCTCATTGCAATCTGCCTCTCGTCCGGTGTCATCTGGCTCCACAGGACTTGCAAATCGCGCTGCAACCGGGTGTTTGCCGGGTCCTGCTGCAATGCCTTTGCGAACCAGTGATAAGCCAGCGGCAGATCGCGGTCGGTGCAATGACCGGTCGCGTAGATGGTTCCTAGCACACTGTAGGCTTTTGCATTGCCTTGCCCGGCGGCGGCGATGAGGTCCTTCTGAGCGCGACTGCAATTGACCGGCACTCCGGTTCCGTACAGATACCTCTCGCCCTCGGCCTCTAACTGGTCGCCTGTCGCAGGAGCCGGGACAGGTCTTTGGACTTGGGGTTCCGTGTTCTTCGAGATTTTTGAGTCGGTGCGCGGAGCTTCATCGTGAGCGGTTCGAGCCGGGCGCTCGGTGGGTTGGTCGGGCTTCGCAGCCTGCGGCGGCGTATCCGGCTGCGGACTTGGGACGGCCGCAGTCGGCGCGGCCGTAGCGGAACTCGACGGCGGGCTCACCGGCAAGTCCGTGACACTGGGTTCTGGCTTCGGTAGTGGGGTGTTCGGAACGGCCGGGGGTGGCTCCGCAGCGGGGGCGGGAATGGCTGCCTCTGGAGGCGCGGAAACGTCCGCTTGATTATTGGTCGGCGCCTGGGCCAACTTCGCGGTCACATAGGCGCGAAGTGGATCGCGCCAGTACCAGCCCGCAACTCCGAGAGCCACGAGAACTAGGATCAGCACCACCCTGCGTCCCCAATGGCTTGTACTTAGCTCGTCCTCCAGCAAGTAGGTGACACTGCTGGTCGGTTCCTCACTCAAGCCCAAGAACGAGGGTGCACTCACCGAGCGGATAGGTTCCTCGCGCTCGGGCCGGGCGGCTATCCCTTCCGCCGGCTTCGAAGGAGGCGGAGGCAGCTTGGCGCCACACATTCCACAGAAGCGATAACGAGACTCGCTTTCGTGGCCACACTGATCACAGCGTATCGTCATCGACGTCAGCATAGACCACCTCTCAGATGTTGGAACAACTGCTCTGGTTGGGTGCATTGGATGAAACCACGAAGCCATTTCTTGGACTTGGCTTCTCGATGTGTTCGACGCAATCCATAGGGTGCATCCGGATCACGTTTCCTGCCTTCCGATCTATAGTATAGCTATTGTCGGGGCGGGGAGCCATCGCTCGGAGCGGTGGGAATGGACGCTGGGTAGTAAATGTTCCAGCCGCGTTCTTGGGCGGTTGCTTTCAGATCGGGATTTGGGTTTACGGCGAAGGCGTGCACGGCCATTGCGAGCATTTCCGTGTCCCAGCGAGAGTTGCCGAAGGCCGCGTCGGGACGACGGCCAATCACCTCGTCAATGGCTGCAGGCTTCCCTGGTCCGCAAGGGACTCGAACCAATTGGCTGGTCACCCGGCCCTTCTCGATCAGCGCCGTGGACGCCAAGATCCTGTCCTCTGCGATCCCGCAGTGCTTCATCCCGGCTCGAATTATCCATTCGTTGCTCGAAGATACCGCCCAGACATCACAGCCTGAGGCACGCAGCTGATCGACCAGACTGCGCATCTCCGGGAAGAACTGTGTTCGGAAATGCTCCTCAAAGAATCGGTCAGCCGCTCGCTGCACTTCCTTCTCCGCCAGCCCGCGATGCATGGTTACCATCTCTCCGCACATGGTATCCTCTTCCACCCTCCTACCTTTATAGTCGGCATAGCGAGCCCGGGCCCAGCGCACGGTCTCATCCGACAGCAACCCACGCTTCAGCTCCCAATCGAAGAACCCCTCGCCCGCATCTCCCGCCCACAAGGTGCCGTCACAATCAAACACTGCCAGCCGGGGTTGGAGGTCGAGGACGGAGGCGACAAATTCGGCGGATTTCAACCGGCTCACCTAGGCGCGACCTGTTCCATGTTCGACTCGTGTCGGGAGACATGGAGACGACGCCAGTGCGGCGTAGTCTTCGGGAGTGTCTACGTTCAGCGTAACCAGAGCATCCTCGAGCGCGATGTATTCGATATGTTCCTGATGAAGATGCTCCACTTCGCGAGCGGTCGCGGTCGGGGCCGCTTTCAGAAATGCTTCCATCATCTCCCTTCCGATCAGAAAAGGATGTCCATGTTGGCCCCGGTACTCCGGGACCACTGCCCATATGGCGTGCGGCCGGGTGGCGAAGTGGTTGACCAGCGTCTCGAGGGTCGAGGACTGAACCGGCGGACGGTCGACCAAAGTGACGAGAGCGGCATCGCGGCCGCGGTTTAGAACTTCCTGCAATCCCACCTGAAGGGAGCTGAATTGGCCCCTCTCTGGAGCCGGATTCGCCACCAACACGGCTCCCTGGGCGTAAACCACCGGAGCAAGACTCGAAGCGTTGTGGCCGGCCACGACCATCACCATCTCGGAGAATGGATCAAAGGACTGAATGGCGGCCGAAAGGAAGGTCTGAGGGGAAAACCCGGAACCGGTGGCCGCAGGAGGCCAAGGCAACAGGGCTTTGTCGGTGCCCATGCGGGAAGAGGCCCCAGCTGCCAAAATCACTCCGCACAGGTTGGGAGCAGTGGCCATGGGGGCAAGATAGCAGAAAGACACCGGAAAGTCAGTGAGGGCCGAGAACGCACCCGGAGCAAGAGAAAGAAGGGTATGGTGCTTTCCGTACTCTGGGCGGTCTCGCCGTCAAGATTCTTCAGAGTCTTCGCGCGCCGCCACAGGATCAGCAACACCCCCTCCTTTATGCGACTTGAACCAGCTCATGTGCGGCAAGGGGCGCTCCGCTCGCCGGCGCACGGCGATCAGTTCGGCGGTAATGGCGACCGCAATTTCCTCCGGCGTAATCGCGCCAATATCCAGACCGACCGGGGCATGCACTCGCTCAAACAAGTGGGCGGGAATACCTTCCTGGGTGAGCTCCTTAAAGATGGAAATCGTCTTACGTTTGGAGCCAATCATGCCGACGTACCGCGCCTGGGTTTGTACCGCCCAGCGCAGCACCCGCATGTCGTCGTGATGGCCGCGGGTCACAATCACAATGTAGGAGGACTCATTGGGATGGAGTCGAGCCATCGCCTGTTCGAAGTCTTCGGCGATCACCTCCTTCGCCTCGGGGAAGCGCTCACGGCTCGCGTAGGCTTGGCGATCATCGACCACGATCAGATCGAAGCCGGCATTTTTCGCCACCTTATAAAGATTGATAGATACATGACCTGCGCCGAAAATATAAAGTAATGCTGGAGGAAGTATCGGCTCCACGAAGACCTCGAGCGTTCCGCCGCAGACTAGTCCGGTGTCGTACTTGGGATCCTGGTTCAGATTGAAGGTCAAGCTGCGAGGCTTCTCCGTTTCCATGACTTCGCGCGCCGCTTGCCAGACTTCCGCCTCCACGCAACCTCCGCCAATGGTACCGACGATTGAGCCGTCATCCCGCACCAGCATCTTGGCAGTTTCAAAAGAGGGAATCGAGCCGCGCACGTTCACGATCGTCGCCAAGGCGCCCCGGCGGCCTTCGCGGCGAAGCCCCACGATCTCCTCATAAATGTCCATCAGGCTGATTATTGGTCGGGCCGACAGGCAAGTCAATGCGAACCAAGTGGTGGCCGGTCGAGGGTAACCCGATGGATCGCAACTCAGGGGGCTGATCTCAACTCCCTGTCGTGAGTGACGCAGCCTGGAAATGGGCCCACCGAGGGCTTCTCGGCGAAGCCCCTCCTGCCATCCTCGGTCCTCTAGGTCTTTGCCCCCAACTGGACGGTAGAATGGGTTGCTCTTCGCGCTCATCCCGGGCTCTCGCCGTGGAAGTCAGAGGCATCAGGATCCAGACTTGTTCCCTCGGCCATGCGGCGCGTGTTTCCGGCGAATGCCGCCCTTGAGCTTGGTCGATAAGCGCCGTTCGCGACGTATGCTAGCTTGAAGCGTCAAGGAGATCGATTGATGAAAGCCGTCCGCATCCATGAATTTGGCGGTCCGGAGGTTCTGCGCTACGAAGACGTAAACGAACCGCAGTTGCGAAAAGACCAAATTTTGGTACGGATCCGAGCCTGCGCGATGAACCATCTGGACCTCTGGGTGCGCAAGGGCCTGCCCGGCGTCAGGCTTCCGCACATCCTGGGCAGCGACATCGCGGGCGAGATCGCCACGGTCGGCGAATATCTTACCGGCTTCCAACTTGGGCAGCGGGTGCTGCTGGCTCCCATGACCTTCTGCCATCATTGCGCGGCATGCGTGTCCGGACTCCAGAATCAGTGCCCGCAATTCACCGTGCTGGGGAATCTCGTCGATGGCGGAAATTGTGAGCTCATCGCCGTGTCCCCGGAGATTGTCATTCCCATCCCCGATTGGCTGGGCTTCGAGCCAGCGGCTAGCCTGCCGCTGGTTTTCCTAACAGCCTGGCATATGCTGGTGACGCGCGCCGGTATTCGCCCGGGTCAGACGGTGCTCGTGCTCGGGGGCGGCTCCGGCGTGGGCAGTGCGGCCATCCAAATTGCCAAGCTCTTCCAGGCTCGCGTGATCACCACCGCCGGAGATGACAAGAAGCTCGAAAAGGCGCGCTCGCTCGGAGCTGATTACGGCATCGATCACTACCAGCAAAAGATCTCACAGGAAGTGAGGAGGATCACGGAGAAACAAGGGGTGGACATCGTAGTCGAGCACGTCGGAGCGGCGACCTGGGATGAGAGCATGAAGTCTCTCAAGCCGGGTGGAACGATCGTGACTTGTGGTGCGACTAGCGGGCCCAATGCGGCGTTCGATCTGCGCTTCCTGTTTGCCCGTCAGCTTTCCTTCCTCGGCTCCTACATGGGAACGATGGGAGAGCTACACGACGTGCTCAGCCACGTCTTTGGCGGCCGACTGAAACCCGTCGTCGACCGCACTTTCCCGCTGAAAGACGCGCGCGCGGCCCACGAGTACATGGAGCAGGGCGGGATGTTCGGCAAGATCGTCCTGCGGCCCTGACCGAATCCTACTTCTCTCAGTCCCTGTGGCTGCGCCCGATCCGATTAGGCGAAGTGCCTCGGATTTGGACGATTGCCCTCGAACCCAAGTAAAATAAGAGGAAGGATGAAAGACAACGGCATCAGCTTCGGACCCTACGTGACACTCGAAGATGGCAGGAAGAAGGTGAAGGAGCTCACCTACGGCAATGTTGCGCCGGAAGGAGTCGTACTCACCACCCTCGACAATGCGGTGAATTGGATGCGGAAGAATTCAATCTGGCCGATGACCTTCGGGTTGGCCTGCTGCGCGATTGAGATGATGTCGATGGGTGCCTCCCGTTTCGACATTGCCCGCTTCGGCGCTGAAGTATTCCGCCCCTCGCCGCGGCAGTCCGATCTGATCATCATTGCGGGCCGCGTCTCCAACAAGATGGCGCCGGTCATTCGTCAGCTTTGGGAGCAGATGCCCGAGCCCAAGTGGGTGATCTCCATGGGCGCTTGCGCGACCTCGGGAGGGGTGTTCAACAACTATGCTTTGGTACAAAGCGTCAATCAAGTCATTCCGGTGGATGTGTACGTTCCCGGATGCCCGCCGCGTCCCGAACAACTGATCTATGCGATCACGCTCCTGCAAGAGAAGATCCAGCAGGAGCGAGGAACCATCAAGCGTGCCTTGAATCTCACCACAGTCCAGGCGCCGGCCAGTGCCGACGAACCACAGCACTCCTGAACGTCTGCAGCCTAAGGGGGGTTGTGCGGTTCGCCCGGTCGCCTTGCCGATCCTTCCGAGAGTTGATAATAATTAGGGTGCCAGCCTGACTTTTGCTAGACACACTCAATGCGGAATCCCACCGATTCAGGCAGTGCACCAAGCATCATCGCGCAGGCGCCATGTCGGGCAGACTTGGCGGGCGGCACCATGGACCTCTGGCCACTGTACCTGTTCCACCCCGGTGCACTGACCCTCAACGTAGCGCTGAGAATTCTGACCACTTGCCGCATTACGCCGCAAGCGGACAAGCGAATCCACTTGCGTTCGCTCGATACCAAGAAGGAAGAGTCCTTCGAAAATTTCGAGCAATTGCGCGCCGCCCGCCGCTTTCGTCTGCCCTTGGCAGCGCGCCTACTTCAGTTCTTTGCCCCCCGCCAGGGTCTGCTGATGGAGACCGATTCCGAATCTCCTGCCGGCGCCGGGATCTCAGGATCTTCGGCTTTGATGATCGCTGCCACCGCGGCACTGGCCCGCTTCACCGACCGCAACCTCACGCTCGAACAGATGCGCGTGATTGCGCAAAACGTGGAGGCCCAGATCATCGGGGTGCCGACCGGTTGCCAGGATTACTACCCCGCGCTGTACGGCGGGGTTAGTGCCATCCATCTCGACGTAGATGGCATTCACCGCGAAGCGGTTCCGCTGGCTGCGCAAGAGATCGAGTCGCGCTTTGTGCTCGCCTATACGGGTGAACCCCGCAAATCCGGTATTAACAATTGGAGAGTATTCAAGTCCCACATCGACGGAAACCAACACATCTTCCGCAACTTCGAACGCATTGCCGCCATTGCGCGCTCCATGCATCAGGCTTTGCTTCGTGGTGACTGGGAATCGATGGCAAAGCTGCTGCGGGAAGAGTGGAAACTCCGGCGTACCAATGCCCCCCGTATCACGACACCGTTAATCGACAAGCTCATCGCGATCTCCGCCAAACACGGCGGGCAGGCGGCCAAGGTATGCGGCGCCGGAGGCGGAGGCTGCGTGATTTTCCTTGTCGAAGAAGGCACCGTAAGCCGCGTGGCGACCGCGATCGGGGAAAACGGTGGGCGAGTCTTGCCCTGGCAGGTGGCCCGAGACGGTCTCACCGTGCTCGAAACTCCACGCTCGGCCGGCTGATCGAAAACCGCATCGCGGCATTGTCCAAAACGAGCTGGGAAAAAGCGGCTGAAGGGTCACAATCGCAGCGAGAGGAATTACCTATCTATTGCATCCAATGCACATAGTCCGTCTTGACCTTGACCTGGACTACGCCGTTGAGCCTAGCCCTACGAGCTGAATTTCGTGCCGGTGCCGAGGGCGTTATAATGTCCTCTAGGTTGGCTGGGGCTCATGAAGCCATGCAGGTATTACGTTGTATGGATGTCCCTTCTATTGGGCATGGCAACCGCGAGCGCCTCGGGTCAAGCAGCGTCCCCCGCTCAACCGGCTTCTTCTTCGCCACCCATCTCGAAAGAAACCCGCATGGATCTGATTCGGGCGTTTCAGTCAGAACTCGTCTATATCCGCGCTCCATTCCCTATGGGCAAGAAGGGGCTCACCTTAAAGGACGGGGTGATTTCCCCCAGCGGCCAGGAACTGCAAGCCCTGATCGCCACTTGGGGTCCGTCGGTAAAGCCGGGAGATCAGGCCCGCATCAGCGCCATCGATATCAAGGGGGATCGGATTCATTTTGAGATCAATGGCGGGCCGGTCAAAAAAGAAAAGTGGTACCAGCGCATTCAAGTGGGTGGAGCCGGCGGCACCACACCCATCGCCCCGAGTGATACGAATGCCAACCCGCGCGGTTCTTACGTGGATCTGCTGTTTGATCACTACGTGCCCGACTTGAACCCACAGCAGCTCAAGCAACTCCTCCACCCGGTCTTCGACTTCGACGCAAAGTCTGCGCTCGATGCCTATCTCGAGGTGGTTCCGCCCAAAGCAAGAGACGCCATCAAGAATCACCAAGTGCTGGTGGGCATGAATCGCGAGATGGTGACGTATGCGAAGGGGCGCCCACCCAACAAAGTTCGCGAGAAGGACGGCGAGACCGAGTATGAAGACTGGATTTACGGCGAGCCGCCACAGGATGTAGATTTCGTGCGTTTTGTTGGAGACGAAGTGGTGCGCGTAGAGACCATGAAGGTGGATGGGGAAAAAATCATTCGCACCGCGAAGGAGATCGATCTCACGCCGCAGCCGAGCGTTGCCAAGGCGTCGCAGACGGAAAGACCGCCCAATGCACCCACGCTCCGACGTCCGGGCGAGGAGCTGCCGAGCGACTCCCCCGGGTCCTTGCCGGACAAACCCTCTCCACCACCCCGTCCAGCCGACCCTCCGCCCTCTGGAAATCCTCCCAATTTCCTGGAGTGATTTGAGGGCCGGCGCATTTCCCGGTTGTTCCGATCCGTGTCTCAACCATCATCTTCAGCAGCGAGCTGTTCCGGCGGCGATGGCAGGTTTCGATGGCCCTAGATCCTCTCGCGGATGATGCGCGGCGAGTCGTTATTCGACCAGTGACGCCCCGACTTGGCTACTTTGGCCTCTCCCTCTAAACTAGGGGTGTGAAGGTCGCGCTGGGACAAATCAATCCCACAGTCGGCGATTTCCAGGGAAACAGCAGCAAGATCGTCGAGTTCGCACGGATCGCACAACAGGCAGGCGCTGGACTCATCCTATTCCCGGAACTTTCGATCTGCGGATATCCGCCTCGCGATTGGGTAGAACGCCCATCCTTTGTCGCGCGCAATCGGGAGACGATCGAGCAAGTAGCAGGGAAGACCCTGGGTATTAGCGTGATTTGTGGTCTGGTGACGCCCGCCCGCGCAGACACGGGCAAGCCGGTGATGAACTCCGCCGCCCTACTCACAGACGGTAAGGTGGCCTTCGTGCAATCCAAAATGTTACTGCCCACCTACGACGTGTTTGACGAAATGCGCAACTTTGCCCCAGCCAGCAGCCAAACCCTATTCCGGTTTTGCGGCAAGCAGATGGCTTTGACGATTTGCGAGGACGCCTGGAACGAAACTCATTTTGGAACGCGGAGACTGTATCCCTTCGACCCGGTGGAGGCGCTGATCAAGGCCGGAGGAAACTTGCTGCTGAATATATCGGCGTCACCTTTCTGGTTGGGCAAGCGCGAGTTTCGTTTGAAAATGCTCGCCTGCATCGCACGCACCCAACGTGTCCCGGTCGTTATGGTCAACCAGGTAGGAGGGAACGACAGCTTGATCTTCGACGGCTCCAGTCTGGTCTTGAACCCTGCGGGTGAGGTCATCGCCCAGGGCAAGAGTTTCGAAGAGGACATCATCTATTTTGATTCCGACCGGTTGACCGGGGAAATCCACCCGCAGGTGGAGGGAGAGGAGGCCAGTGCGTACGCCGCGTTGGTGCTGGGTACACGCGACTACGTTCACAAGTGCGGTTTTCAGAAGGTGATTGTGGGGTTGAGCGGAGGAATCGATTCCGCCTTGACGGCGGTGATTGCGGCGGATGCCGTGGGAGCAGAGAACGTGATCGGTGTCGGCATGCCCGGACCTTATTCCTCTCCCGGTTCCATTCTGGATGCCCGGACCCTGGCGGAGAATCTGGGCATTGGCTTTACTCTTCTGCCGATCTCGGGCATCTTCGAGAATTACCGGGAAACTCTGATACCGGTGTTCGCCGGCTGCCGGGAGGACGAAACCGAGGAAAACATCCAGTCGCGGGCCCGGGGCACGCTGCTGATGGCCCTGTCCAATAAATTCGGTGCCATCGTTCTCAGCACCGGCAACAAGAGCGAACTGGGCGTCGGATATTGCACGCTGTACGGAGATATGGTGGGTGGACTGGCCGTGATCTCCGATGTGCCCAAGACCCTGGTGTATCGTCTGAGCGAGTATGCGAATTCGCGCCGTCCCGTGATTCCACGGGCTACGTTCGACAAGCCACCTTCGGCCGAACTGCGGCCCAACCAGAAGGACAGCGACACCCTGCCTCCCTACGACGTACTGGATCGAATCTTGGAAGATTATGTCGAAGAATCCAAAACCGCCGAGCAGATTGCCGCCGAGCACGGCTTTGAGCTGAGTCTGGTCAAAAAGGTGATCCGCATGGTAGAACGCGCAGAGTACAAACGGCAACAGGCGGCACCGGGTCTCAAGATTTCGGAGAAGGCCTTCGGCTACGGGCGGCGCTTCCCAATCGCGGCCAAATCAGATGTCTAGCCCGGATCTCCCTTTCCCAAGAAAGGAACGCATGCATCATTACCTCAGAGTTGTTCCGGTTTGGTTTCTGCTGGCGCTGGTGGCGACGGCGCAAAAAACCCCTTCCTCCTCGCACCAGCCGGCGCAAACGACGGCCGCCGCGAAGCTGCCGTCGGAAAGCCTGGTCAACGCATTCTTGCAGCAGATGTTCGGTTACGATTCCACCCTCAGCTGGAAGATCACCAGCATAAAACCTTCCGAAGCTGCCGGCCTGGCGGAAGTAGACGTTATGATTCAAGGGCCGCACGGGGCACAGGCCCAGAAGTTTTATGTCAGTCCCGACGAACATCACGCCGTCATCGGTCAGATTTTGCCGTTCGGTAACCATCCCTTTGATGCCGCTCGGGAGCGACTGGAGAAGGGCATGAACGGGCCTTCGCGCGGACCCGCGACTGCTCCCGCCACGGTAGTGGAATTCAGCGACTTGCAGTGCCCGCACTGCAAAGACGCCCAACCCAACCTCGACCGGCTTGCTGCCGAGGACAAGGATGTCCGGATCGTATTCCAGAACTTCCCGCTGCCCATGCACGATTGGGCCATGAAGGCGGCGCAATACGCCGATTGCATCGGTCGCCGTTCGAACGACTCGTTCTGGAAGTTCATCGAGAGCGTCTACGGGGCGCAATCGGATATCACGGCCGCCAATGCCGACGAAAAATTGAAGGCGTTCGCCGAGGCTGCGGGGGTGACCGGCGACGAGACAGTTGCCTGCGCCGCCAAGCCGGAGACCACCTCTCGGGTGGAGCATTCCGTCGCGTTAGGAACGGCGCTCGATGTTAACAGCACGCCCACCATCTTCATTAACGGACGCCAGCTCAGTGCCGGGGGAATCAGCTACGAGGTTCTCAAAGAGCTGGTAGATTTTGCCGTGAAACAGAACAGCAGCCATTGAGTCAATCGAGAACGATCTCGTGATCGCCCTGCCCTCAGCAGTGGCCGCTCAGCCGCGCGCGCGAAATCAGGCGAAGAGCGCTACTTGGATCGGAGTGCGGGTTTTTCGCTTGACTTTCCAGGACGGGGAATGCGAATATGAATTCGTATTCATATTACAATGCATACCCGTCTCTTTCTCTGCGGCTTGGGTATATGGATTACAGCTACTCTCGCCCTGCGCGTGATGGGGCAGCATTTGCTCCTGCCGGGAGCCTGGAAGGGAACGCTGATCCTGTTCGCCGTCAGTTTTCCTTTAATGGCCGGGCTCGTGCGCCGTCTCTGCCTGCGCTTTCATCTCGAGCGGGAGCAATGGCTTCGGGGTGCGTTTTCGGTTGCTCTCCCCACGCTCCTCCTGGATCCGTTTTCTAGCGCTTTTTTCCCCGTGGTGTTTCCGAACATGGCGCCGGAGGTTGCAGGTACCTTCGGAGGGTGGATGCTGTGGTGCTGCGCTGGCGCCTTCGTGGGGGTCAGCGTCGATTGGCATCGGCGGTCGTGACCCCGCGCCCAGATCTCCTCGCTCGCGAAGATCTCCCTTCGCTCCCCCATCAGAAGCGCAGCTTGGACAAGCGTGCTCGACTGAAAGCCGCGGGGCGGGCTCTTTTTGGTGCCAAAGGCTACGAACGCGCTTCCGTCGAGGAAATCGCCGAGCGGGCCGGACTCGCGGTCGGCACCTTCTACCAGCACTTCCGCTCCAAGCGGCAGCTGTTGCTCTCGCTGATGAATGAGCT
>Ga0187778_10002611_pt1 | contig 12270 bp, 12 predicted proteins | sample 1015_Q2_SP5_20_M_FD_132418 | JGI IMG/M metagenome (GOLD analysis project Ga0187778, IMG submission 132418) | Tropical peat soil microbial communities from peatlands in Department of Meta, Colombia - 1015_Q2_SP5_20_MG | ecosystem: Environmental > Terrestrial > Soil > Wetlands > Peat | place... | reverse complement strand
GCCACTCACAGTCTTGGTAACTTAACTCCCACACGCGCTGCAGCGACTTCGGGTACTTCCGGCGATTGGGAAACAGGCAACCCCTGTGCACACCAGGCCTTGAATCCACCCTGCAGCACCCATATGTTACTAACCCCTATCCGCTTCAATGCCACGGCTGCTCGCGCGCTCACCGTATCACCGCCCGAAGAAGAATAGAGAACGATATCGACGTCATCCGGAACAGTGACATGTGGAGACTTCCGCAAGAGAGAGGGATCTACCCTGAAAGCTCCCGGAATAGCCTTCGGGCTTTGACTCCCGGTTTCTGCTTCGAAGTCCAACAAATCGAGTACTGCGACCTTCCTGCTGGACTTCAGTTTGCGGGCTAGCATCGGCGGACTGATGCGGCGAAGGCGCAGTCGACGGACCATTCGCAATAGAACCAGTCCCCGCCAGGCGGCATAGAGGCTGATGGGAACCCCAATCGCGATAACGAGTGCGATCCCAAAATGTTTGACCCAACGAATTGCAACATCCAGTTCGTTGGAGAAGAGATAGCCAAGGCCTATGTAGAACCCTGACCATAGGAAGCCACCTGACGCATCAAAGGCAAGGAAACGGGTGAGCGACACTCCTTCCGCGCCGACAAGCGGGGGCATCACGAGATTTAGTCCGGGAAGAAACTTGGCCACACACAATACGGGGAGACCGTAACGACGAAACTTTTCGTGCGCGTTCTGGGAGCATCTTCGTGGGTCGCCACTAAAGCGGCAGAGTAGCCGCTCAGCCTGAGAACCCCACCGGCGACCGAACCAGAACCATATCCCATCCGCTGCCAAGCAACCCCAGACAGCCAGAAAAACAACGATGCTCGTTCGCATTTCCCCATGGGACGAAAGAGCACCTGCGGCCATCAGAAAAACGATTGACGGGACAGGCAGGCAGAGTTGTTCGGCAAGAACCGCAAGGAGCACTCCGGTATAGGTCAGATGTAAGGAGGCGGTCACAACTGTTCTCCTGATCCAGCGGTTGCGCAATTTGCGCGGAGAGGCTCAATGGCAAGTGCGACGATCAGGCTTGATCTGAGCAAGTTGAGTCTGCCGGTTGCATCATGTGCTTCCACATCTCGAAACAATAACGTTCGGTTCCTCTTTGTGAAAAGAAGCCAAATCCGACTATCACCCCGCAGCGGGCGCTTCCGCTGCGTCGGGCTGTCGTTGGAACGGTGAAGTGAAAGGTCGCGCCGCGGCCATCGTTAGGTGTCGCGCACAGGCGGCCGCAATACTTCTCCGCCGACATTTGTGACACCGGATAGGAGTCTTGAAGCTCACGATCCAGTAAACAACTCAGTTCCGCTGCGTCGGTATTGACAGCTCTTGCTTCAGCGTGAAATCAAGCAGCGTCTCACTCGGGATCTTTACCTGGTCTCCCTTCGTGATGACTTCCGATCCTGCGCCAACTCCACCGCCCACCCCGGCACCGATAGCCGCGCCTTTGCCACCGCCGGCAAGGGCACCGATAATCGACCCTACCGCTGCTCCGCCAATCGTTCTTTTTGCCGTGCTCGAGCCGCGTGATTTGCCGGTCAGTTCATATTCGCCAGTCACGAGCGGCACGGTTTGCCCATTCACCACGATGCCGGTTAGCTCAAGCTGGAGTTCTGATTTTCCGGCAAATGTCCCTGATGTCTTGGACTCCGTCAAGCGTCCGTACACATCTGCGCCTTTTGCGACGACTACGTTGCCATCGACGACCAATGCCTGTTCCAGAGAGGCCTGGAAACGGTCCCCCACGTGGTTCTTGGTGGAATCGATGCTATCGATTGTGCGGACAGAGATTTGCGTTCCGGCCGGGATGGTCGCATATGCCTTTGACCCAGCAGCCGCACCCGCTGCATCAGGAACCGAGCTTGCCGGCCGTGCGCCGAGCACCGGTGCACCAGAATCGAACTTTATCGAACTGATGTCGGTGAGGTTATATTTTTGGACTGATGAACCGACCTGGAAGCTGATTTCGTTCTCAGTTCCACCCACGAACTTGCCGTTAATCATGCTGCCGTTCTTAAGTTCCAAAGAATCAGCCCAGGCAGCCACCGCCAAAAGACATACAGTAACAACGAACAACCCGCCGCTACGCCTGAAATTCATAATGACTCTCCTTCATTGACAGTAATTCCCAATTCTCTGTTTCTGTGCTGCTACTTCTAAACGGTCCTTCGATCTATTTGTCTTGATCATCCTTGTTATTCCGATGATCTGCCGCCCGGTCAAAGGAGGCTGAGCCGCACTTGCGGTATCGTGCCATTCCTTTCCACTTAATTGAAATCATTGCAGCACTTCGAGCCGGTGTTTTGCGTCCCAGTTCTGGCCGTCTGTGAGTGCCAGTACCCGCTCCAAGAACGCCTGGACGGGTCGCCTTCCAATTGTTCGCGCCGCTAATGCATCGGCGTCGGCTTCCATCTGTGGATCGCGAAGGATGTAATCGTTGCATCCCTGCGCCGCGCTGTCGCTTACAAGGTGCGCCATCTCGTGTCCCAGAAAACCTTTGAGCGAAAACGCATCGAACAGCTCGATGGCCTGCTGCCCGACGACGATCTTGCCTCGCCCGTCTGCGGCAGTGCTGCCCGCGACATAACCCATGTTCAGGCTTCCGGGGAAAATATAGATGTGCGGAATTGCCCGACCATACGCCTGTGCGACCTCGGTCAGCACCTCGTAGGCCTTGCCCGAGAAGACTTCGTGCGCGCCCATTTTATCCAGCATCTCGGCTTCGCAGGCAGTTTGCGCTTGGATGTTGAACTGTCGACTAAGGCCGGTTGCGTTCACTATTTCTTGCGGGGCTAAGATAGTTCCCAGCACGATGATCCCCGCAAGTATTCTTCTGGCCACTGTAAAGAATACCGACACAGCGGACACGCATTCTCCTCCGAGCCAGCCCAGCTAGCGCTGCTCTCCGCACACTCCCACTTGTGCACGCGAAGGGCAAATGAGGAGCAATCCCGCCATGTTGATGCCAAAAGACTTAGCAACGGGATCGTACAGCCCGTCGTGACCTTTCAAGGACAGTGCCCGCATCCAGGCAGGCTGCGGTGGATGCGTGGCTCTAGTCACGCTTTCATCCGCACCTGCATTGAACCAGGCGACCACGGCATGACGTGCTTTGGCTCGTTGTCGATTTCTGAATACCTGCACTTGCACGCTGTCGGCGTATGTTGCCAGCAGATGTCTCGTTGCGGTCGATTAGTCTCTCGCTCCTTCTGGCTCTACCAAGGGCACTGCTCCAATGCGGGCAGAGTTCCGCGGACATTCAGATTGCCATGTGTTGGAAAACACGGAGCCTTAAGACAATCAGGCTTTGGCCCGGCAAATGCACATCTGTGAGGCGACAGGGATGTAAAGGCCATGATGTATATACCAAATGAAGTTGGGATGGTAACGATCGAAGATGCGAGCCGCATCTTGCGCGCGATCTTCCCAAATTGTCCCCAGCTCAAGCCGTGCAATCCCGCGCCGACCCTCGTACCAGTTGCACCGTTATCCGTGAACACGGCGTTTTAACCGAACCGCAAAGGGCATATGCGCGAGCTGCTGATTCCGATTGAGACTGAAAACGCAGATGAGCTTGTGTTTCCAGCATTTCAAAAGCTACACGGCTATGAAGACGATGACGGCGGTCGTGCTTATCTCAAACCTTTTCGCGAGTCCGCTGTGCACTTGGCTGTTTCACGTCCTCGGATTTGCGCTCTTTGGTCCATGTTCCGATTCGTCAAAGAGACCTACGTCTGGCTCGTCTGGATTCCGCTCCTGCTCCTCGGCCTGGGAATCGGTATGAACCTCTTGGCAGTCACGATGAACCATGGAATTATGCCGGTTGTGTTACCACCGTCGGGAACAATTGCTGACAAAGATAAGATGCATGTAGCAGCAACTGCCAACAGCAGGTTCCTCTTTCTCTGTGATTGGATTCAACTTCGCGCCACCAGGGACGTGGCTAGCCCTGGCGACTGTCTGATCACCGCAGGAGACTTTCTGAAATGGCCTCTGGTATGGATGTGGGTGGGGTTCAGTTGGGGTCAATCCACATGGAGGAAACTAATCGGCTCGTACGCCAACGCTTAGCTGACCTCGGTAGTTCCTCAGCAGAAGTGCAGCCACGCCTAAAAATAACCCCAGATGGAACCCGGTCAAGGCAAGTTCTGCAAATTATGCCGACCCCGCGGGCAGCTTAGCGATGGCTCTTGCACAGGCAAGGGCACGGCCCAGATATGGGCGCAGTTCCGCAGACATTCAGATTGCTGTGTATTGAAAACAGGCAGCTTAAACCAATGAGTTTTGGTCCGGTAAGTGCACTCGTGGGAGTTTTATGGAGCAGACGACAATAATCAGGATCAGGATTAGGACGGTTTCGTTGTTGTTTGTGTTGCTCACGGTGGCACAGTGGGTTTATGCCCAGGATGCTCGGCAGCAATCCTGGACCGTTCTTAACACTGGATTAGCCGAAAAAAACTCTGGTGAACGCACGATTGCGGTGCGCGTTCTCGGATTGCTGAGCAACGACCGAAAAGCGCCGGAATTGGCAATGCAGGCATTGGAGGATCCTAAGCCTGAGGTGATTGCAGCCGCCGCAGATGCCCTTGGGCAGCTGAAGTACCAGGCCGCCAGATCGAAAATTACAGAGATCCTCCAGAGCAATAACGAAGATCCGGTTATCGTGTTGGCGTGTGCACGGGCCTTGCTCGAACTGGGGGACGAAGAGGCCTATAAAGTCTATTACGCTATTCTCACCGGCGAACGCAAAAGCGGAGAATCGCTGACGGAGAGGCAGAAGAAGACGATTAAGGATCCGAACAAGATGGTGCAAACGGGATTGACATTCATTCCCATTCCGTTTGCCGGACTGGGGTATGGTGCCTTTAAGGCATTCACCAAAGATGACGCGTCGCCTGCGCAAGCAGCGGCAGCGACGATGCTCATCAAGGACCCCGACCCGAAGAGCAAAGAGGCCTTGATCAACGCGTCAAAGCACAAGAGGTGGACCGTTCGAGTGGCAGCAGTTGATGCACTCGCGCGCCGGAACGATCCCACGGTGATTCCGCAACTCGAACCGAGATTGAGCGATGACAAAGATGTCGTAAAGTACACTGCTGCCGCGGCGATCATTCGCCTGGCTGATCTACAGGATAGTTCGGCGGACCTGCGCCAGCCACTCCGGTAGCAGCCTCGAGGTGAACGATAAGTCTCGGGATGGGAAACCTGAATGACCATCTATGATTGCTCGGTCCCACGAGTTGGTCGACAACCCCACGAAACCCGGGCGCTTGACTGTTGCGCTACAGGTTTTTCTTTCTCGACCACAGGGCGGCAGATGATCGCGCTTATCACCGTTTTGCGACGGCGTTAATGTAACAATACCAATGTCCACTGTCGACACAGAGGAGTTGACCCAGTGCCCTCACCGACCGTTGCACCTGCGGCACCAACCAGCGCCCCACCTGCCATTTCTAAGCAAGTTCGGAAGTGGATTTGGCCGCTAGCCCTGGGATTTTTCTTTCTGCTCATTCCGGCGCCGCCAGGCTTGACCTTGGCAGCATGGCATTACTGCGCGCTGTTTGTCGCTGTTGTTGCAGCACTGATCACAGAGCCATTGCCTGGCGCAGCTATTGGATTCATCGGTGTTACTGTGGCCGCAGCTTTATTGTTAGTCGGCAAAACCCCGGGTGAGGCTACTAACTGGGCACTCTCAGGATTTTCCAACGACGCGGTATGGCTGATCTTCGCTGCGAACATGTTTGCGTTAGGTTATGAGGCAACAGGACTCGGCCGACGTATCGCGTTGTTACTGGTTAAGGCTCTGGGGCGGCGAACGCTTGGACTCGGTTATGCGATCGCGCTTTCTGATCTGTGTCTGGCGCCCGTGATGCCGTCGAATACGGCACGCAGCGGAGGCACGGTGTATCCCATCGTTAGGAATATCCCGCCGTTATATGGCTCACTCCCCAATGATAGTCCGCGAAAAATCGGCGGATACCTGCTGTGGACGGGCTTTGCCACAACCTGTGTTACCAGCTCCATGTTTCTGACCGCACTTGCGCCCAACCTGCTCGCCGTGGAAATCGCACGCAAGGTGGCGCACGTGGACATCTCGTGGAGTATGTGGGCGGTTGGCTTTCTTCCTGTCGGCATCCTGCTGTTTGGCACCACTCCTCTGCTCTCCTACCTGCTTTATGCGCCGGAGGTCAAACGGGGAGATAAGGTTGCGCAGTGGGCTCGCGGCGAGCTAGCCACGATGGGGCGAATTAGCAGGAAGGAGCTGACGATGGCGGTGCTGGCCGTGATGGCGCTCATCGGCTGGATTGGCGGGAGCCACTGGATCAGCCCGGTCACCGTGGCTCTAGCTGTAATCTCGGTCATGCTGCTCAGCCGGGTGGTCAGTTGGAACGACATTCTTGCCAACAAGCAAGCTTGGAGCGTGCTGGTTTGGTTCGCCACATTGGTGGCGATGGCGGAAGGTCTCAGCAAGGTGGGCTTTCTTACCTGGTTTGGCTCACGTGCCGCGACTTATATGGTCCGCATACCGCTCGTGCCGATGCTGATTGCGACGGTGGCGGTATTCTTCGTCATCCACTATCTGTTTGCCAGCATAACAGCGCAAACGACCGCACTGCTGCCAGTATTTTTGCTGGCGGTACTATCCGTGAACGGTGTTCCCACAAGAGGCATCACTCTCATCCTGGCTTATTCGTTGGGCCTGATGGGCATCCTCACTCCCTACGCGAGCGGACCAGCGCCCATCTGGTATAGCAGTGGGTACATTCCGACTAAGGACTTCTGGAGATTGGGCGCGATCATGGGCGCTCTCTATCTTTTCGTGCTGCTTGCCGTCGGCATGCCGTTGGCCATTAAGTTCGTCCACTAACGCCTGCCTCGTGCCGGACCGCGAATGTGGGAAGCAGGGTTTAGAGGGGCTAGGCTGACCGGTTGCTCACGCGGCTAGCAGCGTACGATCTTGTTGCTCTTTATTCCTCGCGTCGCATTGCGCGAATCGACCACTAACTTGGAATCGTTCACGATCTTTTTGTAATCGTAATCGGAATGGTCGGTGACGATGAGCACGCAATCGTACTGGCCGAGATTATCGAGGGAGGCACACTTCATCCGCAGGTCGTATTTGCGTCCGCGGCCGACGAATGGGAAATACGGATCGTTGTAGCTGACAGTCGCGCCTTCTTTTTGAAGCAGTTCGATGATGGTGAGTGCCGGCGACTCGCGCAGATCGTCAATGTCCTTCTTATAGGCTACACCCAAAACAAGAATCTCCGATCCATTGATGGCTTTCTTTTGTCTATTGAGCGCGCCGATGGTGGCGGTGACGACATGGTACGGCATCGCAACGTTCACTTCGCCCGCCAGTTCGATGAACTTTGTGCGGAAGTCAAACTCCTTGGCCTTCCAGGAAAGATAGAACGGATCGACAGGGATGCAATGCCCTCCGAGACCGGGACCGGGGTAAAACGGATGGAAGCCAAAGGGCTTGGTAGAGGCCGCGTCGATGATCTCCCAGATATCGAGATTCATGCGTAGGCAAAGCATCTTAAGCTCATTGACAAGGGCGATATTGACGCAGCGATAGCTGTTTTCGAGCAGTTTGGTCATCTCGGCCGCGGCTGGCGAGGAGACCGGAACCGTACGGTGAAAAATCGACCCATAAAAACCGGCAGCGATTTCGCTGGCCTGCCAGTCTACGCCGCCAATCACCTTGGGAATATCGGGGCGAGCCACTTCGGTATTGCCTGGATCTTCGCGTTCAGGTGAAAACGCAACCCAGAATTCATTTTCGTCGGCATCGCCGCTACGCGAGACTTTCAAGCTTGCCTTATTTTCTTTTTCGAGAATCGGAATCAGGACCTCTTCTGTTGTCCCTGGGTAGGTTGTGCTCTCGAGAATCACGATCTGACCCGCGCGCAGGTGCGGGGCAACGGCGTGAGCCGTGTTCGTGATGTAGCTCAGATCGGGTTCGTGGCATTCGCTGAGCGGCGTCGGTACGCAGATAATGATCGCATCCATCTCGCTGAGCTGCGAGTAATTTGAGGTAGCTTTGAACCCGTTCGCTTTGGCGGCGGCAATCTCTTCGGGCGTGATGCGAAAAATGTAAGTGCCTCCTCTGCTGAGTGTGTCGACTTTCTTTTGATCGATATCGAAGCCGGTAACCGAGAATTGTTGTTCGCTGTAAAGCAAGGCAAGAGGCAAACCCACATAGCCCAGGCCAATGATCCCGACGCGCGCCTGGCGCGTCATAATGCGGTTTTTCAGATCCGAATAAAGAGAAGAAGCAGCTAATTGAGTCGTCATAAATTTCACCAAGCAAAAGTTTTCGATCATCGGAGACATTGCAGTTTGCCTGCCAGTGCGAGTTCCTGCTAAGTAGCTCACTGCCTTGCGCTACAACTGAGCCCCGTGCGATGCGCCGTGGGCAGCTGACCGCCAACGCCCGAATGTGGGCACTGAGCTGGAACGCAGTGGACACAAGGAGACTCACAGACGCTTCTGCCTGCGGTATCGTATCCACTCCAAGGGCACCGCCGGAATGTGGGCACAGGTCCACAGACGTTCGGACAGCGTGCAGGAGAAACATTGAGCTTAGAACAATGAGGCTTTGGCCCCGCGCCGACGTAGAACCGATTGCATCCTCGCCAATGCAGACGTTCCACGAGATCGCAGTTGCATGACGTGCGTCCACTTCGCTGAGAATTCAGTTTGGCATGCGCTTTGCACAAGCATACGGGAAAGAGGTAGGCCAATATGGACAGCAACTACGTATATCTTTGTGGCGTCATGTGGTGCGGTTACGGCCAGCAAGAAGCTGGCGCAGAACTCCTCAGGGCGACTAGTTCTCCTGATCCAGATACAAGGACGCTTGCCTGGGCGATGCTGGCTAAAGGAATGAGTGAGCTCAGGAAGAAAGTGATAGGAAACCCCTGTTGAGAAGATTGTTACGTAAAGCGCGAAGCCGCAGTGCCGCTGGTATGGGTCGCTCCTGATGAGCCTCAGTCTGAATGTGGTAAACGCGCCGTGACAGGCACAAATATCTATTCCGAATCTGGCAGCGTCGCAGGGCCTGACGTGAGGCTGCTGGCGATCCGCACAGGCTGCCGACCAGCTCCGAACCTGACGACTTGCAACAGTGTGAGACCCATCTCATGAGAAGCTGGTTCCATTCCTTTTGGTGTTGGCGGTTTTAGGAGGCGCTTCGGCCGCGGTCGATGATGCGGTCGGCTTGCCTTTCTGCGCGCACGAGCCGATAATTCGCTTGGATCGCTTGCCGGCTCGTCCCGCTAAGTGATTGCCTCGTGTCCAGTCGCCGCATACCGGGCACGGGGCATAGTTTTGGTTGGATGCCACGTGGGAGTTGAACCCACATCGCGGGCAGTTACACAGGAAGCCCAGGCTGTTCGATAAAACTACCACCCCGGCCTGGGAGAGAGAGTCACCGCAGTATAGTGATCGATCCGGCGCAAGGTGAACTCGCTGACGCTTCCGTGCAGAAAGAGGCCAGCGAACTGAGGCTGGGCCGTGTCCGGAGAAAGGACTCTCACCTCCCAGCGGCTCAGGTTCTGGACTAGCCCTCTCAGGTCCAACCGGACTTTCACGTTCTCTGCTGGGACGCGGTGATCGTAGTTGAGCAAGTGGAGAATGAAAGTCCGACCGTCGGGTTTCCTAGTCAACTGGCCTAGCACGTAACCGCGCGGCTCCAGGGTGAGGCGAGGCCCTCCCACCGCGGTTTCGGCGCGCGCCGCAATTCCCGGCTCCGCCTTTCCGGCCCTGATGATGACGCCCCCACCGGCGGTGAACACATCCAACTGGGCCTTTTGCTCGGCGCTGAGCTTGGGCAGGTCAGCCGGCATCACCAGCACTTTGAACCGGTCCAGGGGGACTCCCTTGTCCAGGTGCGCAAGCACTTTGCTCTCGAAGAAGACGCTCTGCTTGAGGAATTCGTCGGCTAGCGGGTTGTGCGGCTCCGCGGAGATCAAGGCGATCCTCGCAGCCGGCGCGGCTTGGTGATACAGTTCCTGATGCTCGACCAGGAAATGGTTGTATTGAGCGATGGCCGTCCAGGCGTCCTGGGCCTCCGGCTCGCCCTTGATCAGCGCGGAGAGGAATCGGCCCTCGATGTTGCGCGAGGTGGCCGCGCCGAACGCGTAGGCCTCGGCGATGGAAAGCTTCTGCTCGGCCGGGCTGGGGATGCAGCGCTCGCGCGGGCCGCAGTGGTAAACGTCGTTCTCATACTTCAGGGGCTGCCAAACCTGCTTCTCGCCGTTTAGGAATTTGATCTTGCGCGCGTTAGCTACCTGCCAATGACCGTCCCACACTCCCGGAGTGTCCTTGCCGTCCTCCTCCCAGATCGCCTCGTTAATGTCGTTCATCCCAAACCGGTCCGGAGGAATATGAATATTCGCTTCAACCACGACCTTGGGCCGGCCGGTTTCCCGTGCCTTCCGCTCCACAGTCCGCTGTGTGTCATCGAGTAACTGGGCGAGACCGTTGTCGTAACCGATCATGTTGTCCCAAATGATCGCGTCGACTCCCGCCTCCACCGCCAGCCCCGCCTTCTTCATGAGATAGGCCCGCCAGCCGGACTCGCGCGCATCGGCCAGCCGGCGCTTCCAGGAGATGTGGAGCCCAGTGTTGGTCAGGCCGGCGTAGAACAAGGGGATGCCGTGCATCCACAGGCCATAGTTCTTTGTTTCTGGGTCGTCGCGGAAGGCGCTAATTCGGAACATGTTGGAAGCCGACAGGTAAGCTGAGACATGGATGCCGTTCTCATGGCAGCGGGCAATTACCTTCTTCAGGTTCTCGCGGTTCTCGTCCTCGTCCTTTAGCGACCAGCCGCTGCTCCAGGTGACCCAGATCCAGTTGAACTTCGCCTGCTTGAGCAAGCCGAGCATTTGCTCGAAATCGCGGTCGTAGATGTGGGTCAACACATCTTTCTCTTCGGCGCTGAACTTCTCGCCCCACCATGTCCGCTCGGCCTTCCAGCTCTCGATTTGTCCGCCGTCCAGCCGGATGAAACGAAAATTCCCCTGCTCTGCCCACGGCGGCACGTTCTCGGCCTTGGCGCGATACAGTTTCGGTGCTGGCTGAAAAGGCTGGGCGGAGCAGAGCAGCAGGGACGCGGCCACCAAACCAATCAGTCCAATGCTTCTTACGACTCGGACTCGGACACGCTGCATGGTTTTGTTCCCACGAAATCTCATGAACAGATCGCCGATTTGGGCGCCGTCCTCGATCTTATAAGAAGGGCGTTCTTTCGATGCAGTATCGCCCTCTTCCGTGCCCTCACAAAGACTGTTAACTCGACGAGCCCCGGGCTGACGGAAGCAATGTCAACTGTGGCCAGGGGTTCTACATGCAGGTGATGGCTCGACCCAAGCCAGAGTTAGGTTTCGACCTTGCGCTCCGCAAACTGTTCCCGGAAGCATTGATCCTCTTCCATCGCGGACCACTGTGGGTTTGATGGTATACCGGATGCTCCTCTGGCAACATCCCCGGCTCCCAGCAGAAGGCATCATGATTCTCGACCTCGCCCAAAATTTCCAGCACATACCTGCATTCTTTAGAGAACTTCGACGCTACCTCGATAAACCGCTGGCGACAGGTCATGCGCGAGCGCAGAATCCGGTCCACTCAGTAATTATAGGCGTGACCGAAGCCGTCAGCTGCGCAGGCCTACTTTCCGCGGACTCAGACACACAGTTGGCACACAAAATCGGTCGGCAAACTGCAGTTTCTCTTGGGGTCCGACAGTAAGTCGACACGAGCCAGTCTCCAGCGAACCGGAGTCGCAAGAAATTGAAATGCCAGTCAGACCGCAGTTGCGTTGCAATAGCGACCCTTGCAGCGAGCGCGCGCCTATCGCTGCTCTAAGAGAGCTCTCGGCTGTTGGAATGTTAGTCGGAATCACTTCCCATAAGCCGACTTCTAGCCCCGAATAACTTCCGGATTGCCCGTCATCCGCCCGGAATAGCGCTGAGCCCCCCAAGGCAAAACGTTGCCACAAACCGACTTCACAGGACTAATTCCTCGAAGCCGTTTGGTGACAATTTCTGGTTCGCCCACCGTTCGAATAAAACGAAGCCGACACTATCTCGGAAAGGGTAATAGGGCAGGAATGTTCGATCCTACTGCACCGGGCGTTCGCGCCACATTCATAATCCAGCACACCATGACGAAGTAGCCGACCAAAGCAGTGAGTTCAACGACTCCAGCTTCTCCCAAATGAGATACCGCTTCG
>Ga0187778_10002606_pt1 | contig 12277 bp, 10 predicted proteins | sample 1015_Q2_SP5_20_M_FD_132418 | JGI IMG/M metagenome (GOLD analysis project Ga0187778, IMG submission 132418) | Tropical peat soil microbial communities from peatlands in Department of Meta, Colombia - 1015_Q2_SP5_20_MG | ecosystem: Environmental > Terrestrial > Soil > Wetlands > Peat | place... | reverse complement strand
GCAATCTACAGCGGCGATATAGGCTGCTATACACTTGGTGCTAATCCTCCCGTCGATATGCAAGACACTAACTACTGCATGGGTGCCAGTATTGGAGTCGGGTGTGGTTTTTCGCAGGCCGGAGTAAAAGAGCCGATAATTGCAACAATAGGGGACTCCACGTTCCTTCACGCCGGCATTCCTGCGCTCATCAATGCGGTCTATAACCGAGCCCGGCTCACGGTTGTCGTATTCGACAACCGAGCCACGGCGATGACGGGCTTCCAGCCCCACCCAGGAACCGGGATTACGGCCCTAGGAGAAAAATCCAGGGAGGTACTGATAGAGGACGTCGCGAGGTCTTGCGGTGCAGAATTCGTGGAGGTCATCGACCCACATCAACTGAACAATGCGATCGCTGCCATGCACAAAGCGCTGGGCTATGATGGCGTCTCGGTTATTGTCTCCAGGGCTCAGTGTGTAAGGGACGTCTTGAGAGAAGCACGAAGGAAAGGAGTGGCAACTGAACTATACGACATCGACCCGGAGAGATGCAACGGTTGCGGAGTCTGTATTACTATGTTCGGTTGCCCAGCCATAACATGGAGGGAGGATGGTAAGTTAGCAGAGGTCGATCACGTGTTATGTGCTGGCTGCGGAGTTTGTGCTCAAGTTTGTCCTCTTAACGCGATACACCCAGCGAGGGCTAAGTAATGGAGTCAGGACCAAGCGAACTTAACATCTTGATCGTTGGTGTGGGCGGACAAGGAAATCTCCTGGCTTCTGAGATCATATCCTGGGCTTCGGTCAAGCAGGTGTTGAAGGTCCGGGTAGCGGACATTTTCGGAGCGGCCCAACGCGGTGGGGCAGTGACAAGTCACATCCGAATCGGCAAGGATGTCTACAACCCAGTAATGCCCCGAGACAGCGCGCATATACTACTGGGGTTCGAGCCGGTAGAATGTTTGAGAGCCGCGAACCTACTTAGACCCGACTGCACAGCAATAATCAATACAAGAACCATAGTCCCGTCCTCAGTAAGCCTCGGTCAAGCCACTTATCCGACATTGGTTGAAATCACTTCCCTGATCCAAAAGCTAGTGAGGAAAATGATTACACTAGACGCTGTTTCTTTAGCCCTTAGAGCTGGCGACGCTTTGATGCTTAACATTGTGATGGTGGGAGCCCTGGCAGGCACTGGCGTAACACCCATACGCAAAGAAACTTTCATCGAAGCCATCAAGGATCTTGCGCCAAGAGGCACTGAACACAACAATCTGACCGCATTCACCTTGGGATTCGAAGCGGTCCAAGAGAAATTGACAGTGGAGCACCCTCTTAAGCGCGGCATACCAAGCCTTTGATTTCGTCGCTCAGCATTCCGAACCAAAGCTTGTGCATCACAAAAGTGACATGTTGCGTGAGGTATCTGCGACGTTGATTTTTCGCGGTTGAAGCGCTCGACGGAATCGCTAATACGTTGATGAGCTAGGGGAGACCATCGAGGGGGGTTAGTTTTGGCCGTTGCCTCAAAACGGGTTGAGATGATTCCTCGGTCGGGAATTCGCGAGATTTTTGATTTGGCGCGGGGGGTTCCGGATCTGGTTCATTTTGAGATAGGGGAACCGGACTTCCAAATGCCGGCTCATATCACTGAGGGGTCAATCCAGGCTCTTAAGGAGGGTTTTACAAAGTACACGCCAAACGCGGGTTTGGAAGAGCTTCGACAGGCGATATCCGACAAGATCGAACGCGAGAATGGCTTCCATGCAGATCCGCACAGCGAGATCATGGTTACGGCGGGGGCGGTTAACGCACTCTCCTTATCGATTCTGTCAACCGTCAACCAAGGGGATGAAGTTGTAATCCCGGATCCGGGATACGTAAGTTTCGCTGCGGACGTTCTTCTCGCCGGGGGCGTCCCGGTTTTCGCACCACTACGCGAGGAGAACGATTTCCGCCTCAACCCTGTCGACATTGAGAACCTAGTCAACAAGAAGACTCGAATGATCATTCTCAACTCTCCTTCCAATCCAACTGGCGCAGTAGAACTCACGGAAAACCTTAGACGAATTGCGCAGATTGCAATTGAGAATGACACGCTTGTGTTATCAGACGAATCTTATGAGCGCCTTGTGTATCCGGGCAACGAACATTGCAGTATGGCCCGTTTACCTGAAATGCATGATAGAACGCTAAGCATTTTCTCGTTCTCGAAGACTTATGCTATGACTGGAATGAGGGTAGGATATATGACTGGGGCCACTCCTCTGATACGGCAAATGACCAAACTGCAGGAACACTACGTATCCTGCGTAAATGCTGTCGCGCAGAAGGGTGCGCTAGCCGCTCTTCGGGGTCCTCAGAAATGCGTTGGGGAAATGTTAACCGAGTACACTCGCCGGCGGGATCTTCTAGTTGACGGTCTTAACGAAACAGGAGTAATAACCTGCCGCAAACCCGCAGGTACATTCTACGCCTTTCCCAACATCACCAAGACAGGTTTTGACTCAAGAAACATGGCACGAAAACTCCTGACGGAAGCCAAGGTGGTGACGGTTCCTGGTGTCGCCTTCGGAAAAAGTGGTGAGGGTTATATCAGACTTTCATTCGCGACAAATATCGACAACATCAAGAAGGCCATTGAGCGAATTCATGATTATTGCTCTAAGCTAACCCCTCTGGTTAAGAGCTAAGCTTGGACTGTGAGCCGGAGAGATCGAGATCAAACGACTCGCAAAACGTGACTCCTCAGAGCCCACAGGTTGTCCACGAATCGTTGCGAGCTAACTGATTGCATTTTCCAGGAGAAGATCCGCAGTGCCAGCCAAACAATGTAGAACCTTCGGCCCAATTCGTGACCTTTCCTGAAGTCCGCACCGAGTTCGTTTTGGGCGATTAGTCTTAAATAAATTCAGATTTGGATAGTATCGAGGGAGAACCTTGGTCCAAAAACAGGATTTACTTGAGAGATTACGTGCCGCTGTCGTCGCGGGCGACGAAACGAAAGTCACCGAGATCGTCCAAGAAGTAATCCGAGATAACGTGGATCCACTGGAAGCACTCGAGAAGAGTCTCATTCCGGGCATAAGAGAGGTTGGAGAGAAATTCGAAAGGATGGAAGTCTTCCTGACGAGCATGATGTTATCGGCGGATGCAATGAAAGCGGGCATGAGCCTCCTCCTCCCAAGAATTCCAAAGGACAAGATCCCCAGACGAGGGACAGTCGTGGCAGGAACCGTGAAGGGGGACATACATGAAATAGGGAAGAACGTTCTGGCAGCCCTGCTAACAGCAAACGGGTTCGATGTTCACGATCTAGGTTGCGACGTGCAGGCATCGGCCTTTGTGAGAAAGGCTGAAGAGGTGAACGCCGATATAATCGCCGCCTCCGCATTAATGACGACAACGCTTCCAGGTCAGAAAGACATACTCGACTACTTGAATTCCGTGGGAAAGCGGGAGAAGTATGTTGTGATAGTTGGAGGAGGACCAACTACCGCGGAATGGGCTGAGGATATCGGCGCAGACGGGTACGCCGAAACGGCAGTGGACGGAGTAAAGCTGGCGGTAAGAAGGCTAGAGGAAAAAAGTAAGACGTCAGTCCCATGAGAAGTAGCCTAAGCGTCACTAAACGCGCTCTTACCGGCCCAATTTGTTCAGAAAGAGATTTCGACCGGAAGGTTTTCGCGCCGAAGCTGACTGAAGCACTAAAACAGTGCGAAATAAAATTCGACCCGGCAGTTCTGATTCCATCAGAAGACAGCATGGCGGACGATCTCTTTAGAGCCGCAATGGGTTTCTACGCGGACGTTGGAACATATTGCCTCGATACGGAGAGGATCATCAAATTCGATCAAGACGAAATTAAGGAAGGATTGAGAAACGCCCCGTCGCAGGCGAGATTTGGGGAAGAACTGGACGCGGGCGTCCTCAGACCCAGGCAACCGGAAAGCAAGGAACCTCCGTGGTGCTTCATCGGGGCGGGCGGGGCACCGGTATCCTCTGAAGAGATTTTCCTTAGCCTTGTACAAGGTTACGGAGAAATCAGCTTAGCCGATGCCATCACCACGCCTGAACTTACAATGGTAGATGGGTTTCCGATTAGGGTCAAGACCCCGTTGGAGATTTTCGGTTCGATCAGGAACGCAGTCTTAGCGAGAGACGCGTTAAGAAGGGTTGGGAGGCCGGGCCTACCGATAATGAACGCGTTGGCAACGGCCGCATCGGACACCGCACTCATCGCGGCTATGCATCCAAACTACGGACTCAGACCCTCAGACGGATACTTTGTCGCAACTATGGCTGAACTGAAGACTAACTACCAACTAATGAACAAGTCATGTGTCTTGACCAGCCAAGGCGCGAGAATAGGCACACTCGCCGGTTGCGTAATGGGAGGTTATTGTGGTGGACCTGAGGGTACAGCCCTAACGGTAGCGGCGCACCACGCACACGGAATCCTTGTTAACCAAGCGACGTACCATCTGAATCATCCGGCACACATGAAATACATCTCTAACAGCAGCCCCGAGATGTTATGGTTAATCAGCACTTACGCCCAAGCGATAAGCCGAAACACCCATCTACTTTCTCTTAACTTGAACTACACATCTGCCGGCCCCGCAACGGATATGGCTCTCTACGAAATTGCTGCCCAAGTAATCACCGCGGTTGTATCGGGTGTTTCCATAGAAGCCGTCGGGCTCGCAAGGGCGGTTTACGTAGACCACCTTACTCCTATCGAACCAAAATTCGCAGCGGAAGTCGCGCATGCCGCGGCTGGATTGAAGAGGACCAACGCCAATGAGATAGTGAAGACTTTGGTGAAGAAATATGTCGACAAAATCCCGAACCCTCCGCCCGGTCAGAGATATCAAGACTGTTTTGACGCGAGAACCGGAAAACCTTCTCGCGAAAGCCTAGAAATCTACACGGGCGTCAAGAAAGAACTTGAAAATCTGGGCCTAGCGTTTAAGTACTAAGTGGGCAACTCGCCATCTGCATTAAGGAGGACGCGGCCCGTGATCACGTACATGGATGTTCTGAAGGAGATCCATTCGGGACCAATAGTATCCGAACGAGATTTTGATTTGAGAGTTTTCGCACCCAAACTGCAAGAGGCTCTAAAGGCGCATGATGTGAAGTTTGATCCGAAGAATCCAGTGCCATCTGATGACGGGCTGGCGGACGATGTTTGGGATGCGGCCAAAGTCTTCTACTGCAACGTCGGGACTTACTGTCTCGACACAGAGCGACTTGTGAAATTCGATGAAAACGACGTATCACAAACGTTGAGGACAGCGCCTTCCGAGTTCGTCTTTGGAGAGGGAAAGGAAAGGAGAACATTGGCCCAGAGGAAGCCGGAGGACAGCACTCCCCCTTGGTGCTTTCTCGGGGCGGGAGGTGCCGCCGTATCCTCGGAAGCGAATCTCTTGAGCTTAGTGCAAAATTACGCCACGATTCCGGGAATCAACTCATTAACGTCGCCGGCTCTGACAACCGTCGATGGCATTAGAATAGCCGGAGGGTCTCCGCTCGAAATATACGGAGCAATCAGGGCCATAGGACTCGCAAGGCAAGCGTTGAGCAGGGCCGGAAAGCCTGGCTTGCCAATAATGAACTGTATTTCTACAGCTTCATCAGCCATTGCAACAATCGCGGCAAGTCAACCACAGTTCGGATTGAGGGCTTCTGACGGTTGGCTGTGCGGAACGATCGCTGAGATGAAACTTGATTACGGCGTACTGTCCAAAGGCGCGTACCTGCTTAGTTGGGGTGCCAACGTGGGGTCAGAGACCGCGCCTGTACTTGGGGGATATGCAGGCGGGCCAGAAGGCACCGCTCTTGTCAACACGGCATATAGCATCATGGGCACAGTGATCCAGAAGGCCTCCTACCAGCTATCATTTCCAATGCATTTCAGGTTCGGATGCAACACCGACAGGCAGACCATTTGGAGTATAAGCTTGAGCGGCCAAGCAATCAGTAGAAACTCTTCTCTCCCTCTATTCAACCTAGGCTACTTGGCTTCTGGCCCGATGACCGACATGGTGCTATACGAAACCGCCGCCTGGGTCATAGCGGCTGTGGCTTCAGGAGCTCATGTGGAAGCTGAAGGTGTTTGCAAGGCAACTCACATAGATCATTTTACTCCAATGGAACCTCGATTTGCAGCCGAGGTCGCACACGCGGCCGCGGGGATTAAGCGGAGTTTCGCAAATGAACTCGTAAACAGTCTACTTGTAAAGTACGAGGAGAAAATTCAGAACCCACCCATCGGCATGACGTACCAAGAATGCTACGATGTTAATACAGGAAAACCTAGAGAAGATTATCTGCGGCTTTATTTCAGAGTAAAGAAGGAGCTGGAGGATCTCGGATTAGAATTCAAGTATTGAAAACCTCCTTCTCTTCTGAGAGAGAACCGGGTTACACGCGGTCCGCTTCGCGCTCACTTGATTATGCCCATGATTGCTTGAGGCAAGTCGTAGAAGTCGCGCACATAGGAATGCTTCCCTCTGCCAGCGGTGGCTAATTTTTCGCACATCTCTGAGTCCCCGCCTCCGGTTCCAAGGGGGACTTGTACCACGTGAAGTTTCGGATATTTCCAGGCCATCTCGACCGGGTCCTTCCCTTTAGTGATCCAGCCATCTGTTATCAGGACGCCTGTACGATCCAGTTGCATTAGTGTCTGCAGTTGATCAAATCCCGCCTGTAGGGCCGATTCTATGTCCGTAGACCCACCAGGTTTCAGATCTAACATCTTGTCAATGACCTTCTCTACATCAGGCTCCGCCTGCATGTGTTTCAGTAGGTGCGCTCGGCCGCTGAAGGTGATGATTGAGTAGTGATCATTCAAAAACATGTACGCGAAGACGCCGACTGCTAGTGCTGCAATCAATATCTTTCCCGCTTGCATCGAGTTGCTGACGTCCAGCATCAGTGAGACAGCCTTCTTCTTTGCTCGCCTCTCAATACAAGCGATGTTACTGTAATCCAATGCAGGCGTTCCAAGACAGTTTTCAATCGTTTCTTCGAGATCGAATTCTTCCAGCCCCGGCCTGAACGGAACCGGGATGTACTCTGTGGGAACGATATTTCGTCGCGCAATCCTAGCCACAATTCTCATGATTGTTCTGTTTAGGGCAGTCTTTGCCCGCTGTCTCTGTTTGGTGTCCAGGTTCGACTGGCTCATGAATAGAAGTTGGAGAGCCAACCATTTTGGCTCTGACTGTTCTGCCACCTGCACGATTCTGTTGAACAGATCTTCTTGAAACAGAATTTCAGAGAGAGATCGCGAGTTTCCCTGCGAGAGACGGATTAGTTCGGCGAAATTTCCATCTTGAAGAACTCCTTTTATCCCCTCCGCCGCCTCAGATTTTTCCTCTTTCTTGCTCTGGTTGTTCACTAACGGGGGGTTTGAGCGTTGATCGGCCGCGTTGTGTGTGAATTCACTCAGTGTTGATTCAACTATCTTCTCTACTAACTCCTCAATCTTCAGAGAAGCCCGGTCTTGCACTTGAATCTTTGTTGCTAGGGCCATGGTTGCGGCATTCACCCACATAGCCCGATGCGAGGGAGCAGGTTCCGAGAGGTGCTGAACCAATTGTACTATGTCGATCGCTGCTCGAACTGACGCTCCTCGTCGGATGTTGGCGTCGTTTCTGGTCTTCCTTACAATCCGGACAGCTATGGCTATCGTCCTGTCGTCGTTGCATCCCGTTTCCTTCTTGACAATCCTGCGTTCTTCGTCTTCCGTTTGAAAATCGAGATGCAACCATACAAAACGATCCCTCAGGGCTTCGCCGAGTCTGCCGGTTCCTACGAACTCTTCAGGATTCTGAGTCGCGACTACTAAGAAACCGGTTCTAGCTCTTATTGTGCCTAGCTTAGAAATCACTATTTGTCCCTCGTCCATCGCGGGGAGCAAAACGTTCTGTGTTCCTTCTGGCAGCCTGTTCAGTTCATTGATGAATAGGAATGCCCCTTCCGTCATGGCCTGAGACAACGGACCTTGTATGAACGTTTCCCATGAGTATCCTTTTGCTAGGACGAGCGCTGGGTCAAACCACCCAGTCAGTTTATGTTCCGTGTACCTCTCATCCCCATCAACCTTTAGAAATCCCCTATTGAAGTGCCGCGCAATGGCCAACGCGATGACTGTCTTTCCGATTCCAGCAACTCCTTCAATTAGGAGGTGCCTGTTCGAAGCGATTGCGGCGAGCGCTTTCGCTAGTTCATCTTCGCGGCCAATTATCTTCCATCGTTCCTGAATCTCTCTGATCTCGTTAGTCGTCCCAGCCATTATGTCACCTAGCCGTGTGTCGGTTCGAGGGTTTATCCAATATCGTTTCGCCGAAGGGTGTAATCGCTTCTTATGCGCTTCATTGACGAATCGATGCTTAGAACGCTACGCTCCACGATTTTCAAGTATTCTTTGAAGGGCTTCCGCGAAGACGTTGTTCGTTAGTCCCAGTCGGAGGAAATCTACCTTTGCTTCGCTGGGCGCTCCTATTGTCTAGCGTTCATTCATGTTCTATATTCCGAGGTACACCGATTTGATGTGTTCGGATTCGAGCATTTCCTTTGCGCTGGCCTCTTGGACAATCCTGCCCTCTTCCATGAGATACGCCCTGTCAGAGAGTTCGAGGGCGCTCCTAATGTGCTGTTCAACTACGAGAATCGTTATTCCCTGGTCTCGAATTGTTTCCAGCACCTTGAAGAGTTCATATGCGAGCTTCGGCATCAGACCAAGAGATAGCTCATCAATCAACAAAAGCGTCGGCTTCAACATCAGTGTGCGTGCGATTGCGAGCATCTGTTGTTCTCCTCCGCTCAGAGTCCCTGCGAGTTGCTTTCTCCTCTCCTCGAGCCTCGGAAAAACCTTGAAGCAAAATTGAAGAGAATCATTCAACATGTTTCTTGGTTTCGTGTAAGCGCCCATTAACAGATTCTCGTAGACCGTCATTCCGTCAAACAGTTGCCTTCCCTCGGGCACCATCCCTATCCCTTTCTTGGCTACTTCGTGCGCTGGGAGCTGATCGATCCGATCGCCGTTCAATGTTACTGAACCCTTGGCAGGTTTCATCTGCCCTGTTATGGCTCTAAGCGTGGTTGTTTTTCCAGCTCCGTTGGGCCCGATTAGAGATACCACTTGACCTTTGTCAATCTTCATCGATACGCCCCTAAGTGCTTGGAACTTTCCATAGAACACATCTATTCCATTGACCTCTAGCAGCATCTGTGCAACACCTCACAGCTTGTACTTCTCGCCGAGGTATGCCTCAATAACTTTCGCATCCTTAGCTACTTCCTCGGGGCTCCCTTCGCTAATTTTCTTTCCAAAATCCAACACAACCAGTTTTTGCACTAGGCTCATAATGAACCTCATGTTATGGTCGACCACCAGAAAACTTAAGCCCGCTTTGTTCAATTCTTTAATCAAGTTTATCATGCCTAGTTGCTCTGTGTTATTCAACCCGGTCGCCGGCTCATCAAGAAGGATAAGTTTGGGTTCGGTGGTCAGCGATCGCGCGAGCTCAACACGTTTCATTTCAACGGCGTTCAGAGTCCCAGCTAGGAGGTCCTTCTTTTCTGGGGCCAAGGCCACTTGGCCAAAGGCTTTCATTGCTCTTTCATTCGCGTCAGTTAGAGTCGTAGGCTTTCTGCCGAAGACTGCGCCGCTCTTGACGTTGTCTAGTATAGTCATGTTGAGGAAGAGTCGGGTTATCTGGAATGTCCTTCCGATACCTTTCTCACATATCTTGGATGGATCAAGGCCCGTTATATCGTGCCCGTCAAAGTACACCTTGCCGCTGCGTCCCGCAACTTGTGTCGGCTTGTAAATGCCATCAATGACGTTGATGAGCGTCGTCTTGCCCGCGCCGTTAGGTCCGACTAACCCGACAATTTCCCCCTGATTCACATCGAAGCTCACGTCGTCAACAGCTACAAGCCCGTGAAATTTCTTCGTAACATTCTTTATTGAAAGAAGGCCTGCCGTTTGCATATGTTCTGCCGTGCCCTAAGTTGTATAAAGTGTTTCTCACTAGAGCCCAATCTTAAGCCTTAGTTCTGCCCCCGTTCTTACTAGCAGCATTCGGAAGCCGTACACTCTGCCGGGTGGTGGCGACTTGTGAAAGGAACTGGAAGGCTATCGTGCTCTCCCGGAGATCGTAATCATTAGAGGTTCTTCCACGAAAGTCATAAATAACGACCGCAAACGTACCGATTTCACATGATTCCTCTTAGTGACATTCTTGTCGACACCCTAATCCGCGGCGCATTCTATGTTTTGGTCTCCGCCAGCCTGGCCCTACTGTTTGGGATCATTTCTGTTGCCAGCTTTATGCATGGAGATATGGCTATGCTCGGAGGCTATGTCACGTTCTTCGCTTTGACTTCCTTGAACGTTAACCCGGTGCTTGCTGTTGTGTTAACCGGTATCGTAATGTTTCTGGTAGCAGCTGCTATCGAACGATCGCTGCTTCGGCCATTGCGTAGGATTAGCGGAAAATTGTGGATGTTTAACACGTTCGTTTTGACGCTTGGAATCTCTCAAATCATGCAGAATGGCGCGCAGGTGGCGTTTGGACCCGAGTTTAGGGGAGTCTCCGCACTTTGGCCGGGCACCGTCGACGTCTTGGGCGTCTCGTTCTCCAATGACCGATTGATCATGCTCGTCGGAAGCGTCGGTATAATGGTCCTGCTGTGGGCCTTCCTCAAATTCACGAGGCTCGGGAGAGCCATTAGGGCTACCGGGATAAACGAAGAAGCCGTCCCGTTATTCGGCGTGAACGTGAACATGATCTACCTGTTCACTTTCGGCTTGTCGGGATTATTGGCGGGCGTGGGCGGAGCGTTCTACATGGCGCTCTACACAACTTACCCTCTGATGGGTGTGACTCCGAATTTGAAAGCTTGGATCGTCGTGCTCATCGCCGGATTGGGCAACGTCAAAGGCGCGGTCATATGCTCGTTCATACTGGCACTGGTCGAAACCCTAGCGATCTATTTCCTAACATCCGGTTGGCAAAACGTCGTAGGCACTGTCGTCGTTATTTTCGTTCTTCTATTCAAACCGACGGGGCTCTTCGGAACGGAGGTCAAAGGCATATGGGAAAAGTAGGAAGTGTGATGCCGAAACAAAGTAATGTTCTGTATTTCGCTGCCATATTGGTGATCGTAGCTGTTGTCTTTCCACCGATCCTACGCAACGACTACCTAACCACCGTCCTCATCTCTATCGTAATGTGGGCGGGAATAGGCGCTGCATTTGACCTAACTGCCGGATACATCAAAGTCACGAACTTCGGCTTTGCTGGATTCTTCGCGGCCGCAGCTTACACTTCAGCGCTTCTCGCGGCCGATTATGGGCTTTCCCCCTTCATTGGGCTCATCCCCGCACTACTGGCGGCCACTGCGTTTGGTGCTTTCGTAGGTTTCTTGACTTTGAGATTGCACGGCATCTTTGCGGCCGCTTTCAGTTGGTTTATGGCCACGACGTTGCAGTACATCTTGGCTGCAACGCCAGATTATACGCGCGGATACGAGGGGCTCTCGGTTCCACAGTTCTTTTCGGGCACTTCATTGATCCCTTACTATTACCTAGTATTGATCATGTACATAGTCGAACTTGGCATTTTGTTCAAGTTAGTCAGGGGAAAGGCCGGATTTGCATTCAGGATAATTGGTGAGGACGAAACGGCGTCTAGGACGGTGGGAGCGAATGTCACTTGGTACAGGTCCATCTGCTTTACAGTAGCCTGCCTCTTCGCGGGGCTTTTCGGCGTATTCTACGCTCATTATCTTGGTCTTCTTACGCCCGACGTGAGCAGCCTAGCCATAACGATTCAAGCACTCGCCATATGCTACGTAGGAGGAAGGGGAACGCTTTGGGGGTCGCTTCCCGGAGCAATTCTAGTAATCGCGATATTCGAGGTCTTTAGGCCTCTTGCCGCATACAGATTCATCATCTACGGAATTCTGCTAATAGTCGTAATGATCTGGGCGCAAGGGGGGCTAGCCAGCATCTTTCGGAAATACTTGAAAGGACCCTTAAACCTGGAATGAGCGCACCAGGTTGTTTCAAAACAGGGTTTCATGAATTCCACACGTGTGGAATTTTGCGAAAATGACGGAGTGCAACAGATACCATGTCCCCTAGATGATGTTCTTCGTGTTCACATTCCATGTCTCAAACGCCTCGCTGCGAAACCTTGAAGTTCCTTCCGGCAAAGCGTGGCAGTGTCTTACTTCGAGTAAGGATCTGCGATGCGTCCGCTTGCCTTGGATT
>Ga0187778_10002602_pt1 | contig 12279 bp, 18 predicted proteins | sample 1015_Q2_SP5_20_M_FD_132418 | JGI IMG/M metagenome (GOLD analysis project Ga0187778, IMG submission 132418) | Tropical peat soil microbial communities from peatlands in Department of Meta, Colombia - 1015_Q2_SP5_20_MG | ecosystem: Environmental > Terrestrial > Soil > Wetlands > Peat | place... | reverse complement strand
GGTTAATCTGTCTGGAATTCAGTTGGTGAACTGTTTTCGGTGCTAATGCCCGTTTGTACTTGCTTGCGAGTTTCAGGACGTATTTGCCGACGAGATCGGTTTCGATATTGACCGTATCAGACTTGCTCCTTAGGCCGAGTGTTGTTGCTCTGAGTGTATGAGGAATTAGACAGACTGAAAAACACGATTTGGAAATATCGACTATGGTTAGGCTAACACCGTCTAGAGCGACGGCTCCCTTCTCAACCATCATTTCAGTAATTTTTGTCGAAGTGATTATCTCCATTTTAGTTGAGCCGTCATTCTGAAGTTGAAGCCTCCGGACCTTACCTGTTCCATCAACGTGGCCGGTGACGATGTGTCCTGAAATTCTTTGGTTGAGCATGATGCTTCGCTCAACGTTGACTTTCGATCCTTTTCCCAATTGACCTAGGTTAGTGCGTTGTAAGGTCTCTTTGATTACCTGAAAACTTCCCGTGGTCCTTTTCTTTTCTACCATTGTTAGGCAAACTCCGTTTACAGCGATGCTGTCACCAATGCGAAGACCCCGCGAGGTTTCCTTAAGATCAATAGCAAGTGCGTACGTGTTCCCCCTCAGATGGTTTGTTGACGTTACAGTTGCGATATCTTCGACTATGCCAGTGAACATAGCTTCAGCCTTCTATTATGGATGAAATTGTTTGCACCACGTAATCCAGTAATAGCCTTCCAGTTTCAGGAGTGGCATAAGTGGGGTCGCCTATAATCCCTGACTCGCTGACCTCTTTTGTCTTCCACCCATATGCAACGTTCTGAAGGTCGTCGGATTCCAAGGAGACCTTTGGGGGGAATCTGGGTTCCTCAGATATCACTTTGGATATTTGTACGAGGTCTGGATGTATGGCGAGCATCATGGAAGTCTCCAGTTCGTCAGCGTGCCCAATCATTCCTGGTGGAGATTTCCGAAGATGAGTGAACTTCTTTCTCGCGATATCTAGGATCGTGAAGGAGTAGAGTTCGAGCTCTGGGTGAGTGTGCTTGATTGATGTGATCGAGCTGTCCAGTAGCGCTCTGTTACCTCCATGCCCATTTATCAGAATTAACGTTCTAAATCCACTCTTGGAAAGGCAGTCAGCAACTTCGCCAATCATCGACAAGAATGTGTGAGGCATCAGGGAGACTGTTCCAGGAAATCCCATATGCTCGAGCGAGTAACCGATCGTGAGGGTTGGAAACATTATAGAGGGAAGACGGTTGACCAGTTTCTTAGAGACATCTTCAGCGATTATGCTATCGGTACGGAGTGGGAGATGGGGCCCGTGTTGCTCGATACTACCTACCGGGATTATGATTCTAAGTTTGGGGTCTTTGTTGACTGCTTCTTTGATCTCTGTCCAACTCATGTCCGCTAGGTTCAAAATCAGTTCACCTTGTAAGTGAGCGAAATCTCCTCGCCTATCCGTCTCAAGTCGACGGGTGTCAGTCTTATCGCTCTGTTGATCTTCGAAACACCCTTTCCGTCAACAAGTGTCGTGGCATTGCTACCTCCAATGATGAAGGGTGCGATAGTGACTATGATTTGGTCCACTAATTGGTTCGAGATCATTGACCAATTGAGTGTTCCTCCGCCTTCTAGGAGAATACTCCGGATTCCAAGTTGGCGGAGACGGGTCATCAGCGTTTTCAGGTTGACTTTGTATCCTCCAGTTTGGATGATTTTCGCTCCTGCCTGCCGCAATCTGCGTACGCGCTGGTTCGAAGCCCGTTTTGATACTGCAACGATTACGTTAGGGGAGGTTCTAAAGACGTTGGCGTTGGGCGGTGTTCTCGCGGCGCTGTCAACGATTATCCGGATTAGATTTTTCCCTTTCACATGTCTCACAGTCAAGTGAGGATTGTCGTGTAATAGTGTCCCGATTCCAATCATCATGGCATCATGGTTACTTCGTGCTCTGTGTAGGTTCGTTAGATCTCGCTGAGAGGAGATCTTGGAATCTCCAGCTTTTGTCGCTATTTTGCCGTCTAGTGACATTGCTCCAGCAAGTGTGACTAAGGGTCGCTGGTTAACGTTCAATCGAGCCATGTACGATCTGTCCGTCTATCATGACGCATTTGATGTTGTCAGGTCGTGCTCTATGGACCACGGATGAGATTAGATCTCGTGAGAAATTGAGGTTTGGTGCAGATTGATCGATGAAGAGGATGTCAGCTTTTTTCCCCGTTTCTAGTGTGCCGAGTTTCGAACTGAGACCTAGAATCTTAGCAGGGTTTATTGTCGCCATTCTCAGGATCTCAGTCGAGCTAATAGCCGCGGGGTCAAGGGCAGTTGCTGTGATTAACCGTGCGGTATAGTCCATTTCGCGGAACATATCAGGAGCATTAATCATCACATTGTCAGTTCCAAGTGCTACTCTGATCTTCTGCCGGAGAAGATCCCCAATGGGAGGTGTTCCTAGGCCGAGGCTTGCGTTTGCTCTTGGACAACAAACAACTCCAATGTTCCGTTCAGTGATCATTCGAATGTCGTCAAATGATGGATGCGTGACATGAATTATCATATTAGGCGTCATATACTTGAGAGTTCGCTGGATTTCCGTGGTGTGGAATTTTTCGTTCGAGAAGTTCACCGCATCTAAGCTCTCGGCCGCGTGAATTGCGATTGGCTTACCACGTTGCGTTGCCATTCTGTTCATTTGCAGTAGTGCCATCTGAGTGTATTCATTAGAACCACTGAGGCCGATTCCGTAGCTAAATGATAATGCGTCCTCCGTCTCGCGGAGATTATTTTCATCGAGGCCTACATCTTCAGTGACTTGCGATTCGGAATACGCGAAATTGGGTCTGCATAATAGCAGTGCGCGTTGTTTAGATTCCTTGAGTGCCTGCTTGGCTAATTTTACTCCTTGTAGACCGCCTTCTCTGAAGTCTGCGAACGTTGTGATCCCAGACGCTAGCATGTCTCGTGCGGTCTGTGATATTGCTTCGCGAATCAAGTCTGGGGGTTCGTTGGCTAGCACTTGTGACTTGATTCCATAGAGCGGGTGAACCAGTTCTTTTAGTCCTCTTCCAGCTCCCAAATCCTTGGCGATTGAATCACCGATATGGGTGTGTGCGTCGATCAAACCGGGGATGGCCAATAATCCGTTTCCGTCAATTGTAACGGCCTCGGCGGGGACTTGAGGGCGTTCCTGGCCTATGTATTGAATTGTGTCATTCTCGAGCAGGAGGTTACCTTGATCGATCTGTTGAAAACTGTTGCCTGCCAGGATCGTTACGTTTGTGACAAGAGTTTGCGTCATCTATTTTCACGAACGTTAGGCGATATGACGCAACCGTCCCTCTCATGCCTTACATGCTCCAATTGCATGGTTGCAATCTCTGCTGCTTTCCTAGCCGTTTGAGCGCGCCCGAGGCCAAACTTAAGCGGTAGACCATTGAGTGAATATCTGCTAAGTTGTGTGGAAACGGTTTCCTCAGTTAGATTAGGGGTAACTGCCATGAAATTATCCCCGCCCAAGTAGAAGAGAAGGGAGTCTAGCTCTCCGAATAACATCATCAAATCAAGATGTGCCCGTTGGAGCCTGATCGATGTCTCGAACGCGAAACTGTGGTCACTAATGGCAGTTATGCCGTCCACATCGATATGAATGATCTGTGCGTAGGCTTCATCAAGCTTCAACGTTTCTTTCATGGCTAAGACGCCGCTTCTGTATTCGGACTGAGCGCTTCCAGCCGCGTGCAGCATCTTCGACGCCTGCACTTGCGCTTTGAACGGGGTAACGCCAATCCCGATGCTCATGCTTACTGTGAACGGAAAAAGCTCCTGCACGTTTGATTGGATCTCTTTATGTTCCGCTTCTGAAATTCCATTGGTTACCGCCAACGTCTCGTCGAATCTATTGAAGAAAACGAGACCGTTCTTCATTGAGAAGCTGTTCTGCAAGGTTGAGTAAAGATCCGCCTGGAGGACCTGCAATCGGTGTTCGCGATCGTTACCTAATGTGCCGGTCCAAGGTCCGTAATTATCAATTTGGATCAGCGTTACCTGAACACGCGGCTGATTCATTCCGCAAACACCGGGTAATTGGCACCTTCCATGGTGAGGAGGTGACTGCGTACTCTCACTAGCGCGAGCGCTGCCTCAACGCTACGATTTGCATATTCCTCAGCTCGCGCCTCGGCTTGGGGCCAGCTCTCTCTGGGACCGGAAACCCCCAGGGTTACGGGCTTACGGAATTTAGTCGAGAGGCCAGAAATCTGATTTGATAGTGCTGCCGCGATTATTTCATCATGACCGGTCTCACCTTTCACTATAGCGCCTAATGTGGCGACTGCGTCAACGTCCTCTTTCTCCAGCAAATCCTGAATGATTATGGGCATATCGAAGGAACCAGGGACCCTGCAGACGTACGTGATCCTTGCGCCAAGCTCTTTTGATCGCTTGACGCTTTGATCAAGCATCCGTCTGGTGATCTCTTGGTTGAAATCTGCGACGACCAAACCTAAGTTGACGATTGGCGGCACTAACTCACACTCGGGTAAGACAGGGCAGGATGGCACTCAGACGAGGCGAGGTAATGGTTCACGATTTGTCCCCCGTCAATAATACAAAGGCCGTGATCTCTCGCGTAGGCCTTCGCACCAGTCGTGCCGAGTGCGCGATGCGTTTTCCCATCTAGCATCTCACAGATCGCCGTAGACGGAGTGAGTCCTGCTAGCCTACAGAGCTGGAGGGAGAGTTCGGTATGACCACGCCTACGACTAAGCGAGCCTTCTGACTCAAGAAGGAGATGAACATGCCCCGGCGACTTGAATCGTCGAGTGAACTCTGACCTGCAGTTTGGGTGGTTCTCCAACACCATTCTCGAAATCTTGGCCATCTCCTGAATTGTGAGAGCTCTATCTTGATCTGTAACTCCAGTGAACGTACTGCGATGGTTGATGGTCACAGAGAAAGCAGGCCGGTCACCATATGGCTCCTTCTCTTCCATCAAATCACGTAGAACTGGAAAGCGCGCTACCGAGGAGGCAAATATATCCTGGAGAAAACCTAGCCCTAAACGCCCTCCAACCGAATGGTCGACCGTGAGGCAAAGCAAACCCCCAGCATCACGTCGCATAACTCTAACATGCTCTTCTGAAACCAGTTCGGACGCAGCAACGAGATCAAACTCATTCTCGCGTGCGCTTGAATCATGCAGCAAGACAAAGTTTCCTTTCCGGAACTCACCGATTGCAAATGCCAATTCGTGAGTGAATTCATCGTGGTTCAGCGAATTTTCACCGCTAACGGGATTGACTAGCCCGATATTTAGTAATTACTTGCCTTTCAGTAATTACTTGAATATGTGTTGATCGTTCTGACGCGTCCAAACTGAGCAGTTCAGTGATTACCTTTCATAAGGTCGTAATCTAGGCCTATCCAGACTACACTGGCTACGCCGATTATTACACCGGCAGCTAGCCACGGCAGATAGGTATAGCTTGTCCAAGTCCACCAGATATCAACAATCAATATGATTACTCCTAGCGCGATTGCAAGGTAGGATTTCACATTGTTCATCTGGAACTGTTGAGAGTACGTCTGTCAAGGTTAAAGGGTTAACGCCTCGTCGTGAACTTCAGGGCATGATTTATTTTCCTAATTTATCGTAATCGCTGTTGATCCGATTTGCACAGAGTGAACATTCAGGCAGTGAAGGAAGCGCATGTGACTGAGGAGAATTCTAAGGGGGCAAAAATAAGATGGCTGATCAACGAAGATGACGGCGCTCCTAACTTTCTTATGCGCCATTTCACAATAGAATCAGGCGGTTTCACGCCGTATCATCAGCACGACTGGGAGCATGAGGTCTACATTCTTGAAGGTCAGGGCAAAGTACGATATGAGGATCGTGAGGAGAAAATAGAGCCCGGCGACGCGATATTGATTCCACCAGGCAAGAAGCATCAATTTAGGGCAGGTTCCGAGCCATTGAAGTTCCTGTGCATGGTTCCGAAGTGACCTGCACAGATCCTTATGACTGAAATGCACGCGACATCTAGCACGCATAGAAGACCTTGTACAATTGTTATGGATTTTGACTCCAACCAGCTTAAGCCCAACTGGCCCTCATGACTGAGGTGAATACCTTGAAACCTTTGATGATCTGGTTGATGCTGGTTCTCGCTTGTATCATGCTGGCGCCAGTTCAAGCGGACCAGCTTTTCATCAAATCGTTTGGATGTTACAAGGACGGCGCGTGGCAGGCGCACTGCAAGGCAGTCATAGTACTTCCAGCTCTAACTGGCCCAACCTCGATAAACGTAGCAATGACTGAGTACGTTGATGGCAATAGTTGGAACTCCCACAATTTCTCGTATGTCACCTACACCTGGGCTTTTACGGCCGTTGATACTTTCAGTTTGGTCGGATTGAGTCCTGGTGATCATCAGATATACGCCGTCATTGCCATGCAGGTTAGCTCAGGATTCCCACCGATTCAGAGTTCTCTCCCTGGACAGACACCGGTCGCAACAATAAGTGTGGGCTAAAGACGTTACCCCCTACAATTGGATATCAGCAAGGGCTAAAGTCTGTTAACTCATTTCGTAAATTGATGCGTCATCATATTGAAATCTGCCTTCTTATCGTGAGTATAGTTACGGTTAGTACATTCCCCGTCGTCAGTTCCCAGAGCTCAGGATGCTATTTTACCGCGATGAATCTTTATGGTCCTCCCAGCGTTCAAGTGGGACAGAAGTTTGATGTAGAGACGTTGTTTAGTGTAACCTGCACTGGAGCCGGATTCTATACCGTGAGAGCCGACTTGGCGGATGCAAGAACCGGACAAATTCTTTCGACAAGCCGAACGACATTTTCAATTCTTGGCCCCTTCGCTGCGGTCATTACGAGTAGCGTCGTAGCGCCTATAACAGCCGGATGGTGGCCACTGCAGATGAACTTGTATGTGCTGAACTTGAGTGGGGTTCCAATTGCACCGCAATCTCAGCAAATGTTTGGCCTAGCCATCCTAAGTAGTCAGTCGAACCAAACGTCTCACGGCAATTGATTCTAGTTTACTGAACGAAAGCCTTCGCCTCAGTCTGCACCTACACTCTGAGGTCAAGGAGGTCTCTACTTACGATGATTTCTCCATTGAATTCATTTCTAACGCTCTGAACGGCTTCCTTTTCCTTTCCCTTTAATTGAGGAAAAAGATGAGTAAGTACGACTGTTTTTACGCGCGCCTGGTGTGCTATTTTTCCAACTTCTGAAGGCACAGAATGGTTTGTTATTCGTGCCATTTGCTCCATGTCATCTGGGAATGAACATTCCTGAATTAGCACATCGGCACCATTTGCCAACTCAATCAGTGACTCGCATGGTCTTGTGTCGCCGCTGACCACGACCGAGTTATGTGAATCTTCGATTCTGTAAGCATTAGTTATGTCACTTCCGTGGTCCACCCGCGCCATTAAGACGCGGTAGCCTTCGGTCTCGTAAACAACTCTATCGGTTGCGTCGATTGCTGCGACGTCCAATCCCTCTTTTCTTATTATTCCGACTATCTTAGGGGCGTAGGGGTATACTTGCTCAAAGAGCAATCTGCAGAAGTCGTGAGTTCCAGGTGGTCCGTGAACATAAGTGCGATCTTTCTTTCCGAGGAGGTAGTTGCCAAATACTAGGGAGGGAAAGTCTAACGTGTGGTCAATGTGAAGGTGAGTGAAAAATATCCTGCTAATTCTCGTAAGTTCGAAGCCCGATTTCATTAGTCTTGTTGTTGTTCCCGGACCACAATCGATCAAGAGTGGTTCATTATTCACCTCGATCACTTGTCCCGGTGAAGATCGATCAGGGTCTGGCACGGATGCGCCTGATCCCAATATTACGACTCTCAATTCAAGTGCCCGTCCAAAGTTTGCAAATTTTCAGATTTCTCATACGCTATATTGCTTTCCTTGTACACCACAGTATTCAAGTCACATAGATACTCGAGCAGGGGTGTCACCAATAACGGATAACTTATATTCCGTTTTTTTGCTGTACTCTAAAGTCTGACGTGCCTAGTGAGCTGGTAAGAAATTTCCTATGAATCTCCGGACAATAGTGATGGGCATCCTTCTAACAACTCTTTTCCTCCCATTCTTACCATTACCTGTGGTTAGAAGCAGCCAGACGACCACCACGGCTACTACCATGACCATGGCACAACCAGCCTCACAGGGTCAATGTACACTCCTCACGCTCGCGTTCTCAGCCCATACCGGAGAACAAATAACCGGTACCTATGGATCAGACGTTTCCGTTAACTTCTACATTCTTTCCCAGAACGACCTCGCTACCATACAGAATTGTCGACTTGGAGCGAGTGCTAGACCCATCTTCATAGAGGAAAAGTCAGTAGGTCACAATAATCCGTATAGATCTCTATCTTTTCCTGCAGATGGAACATATTACTTTGTATTCCTGTTCGTCAGAGGCCCCACCCAATTAACTACAGGGTATGCAACCGTTGAACTGAGTTACCCTTCCTCCGTTCTGATCGTAGGCACTTCAGGAAGTGTATCTGCTTCCAGTATGTCAACGGCCGTCTCTCTTACTTCGGCCTCAAGCGTTTCTTCGCTCTCTACTATCTCAACACTTACGTCTGCGACCTCTGCTTTGCCTTCCTCAACAGCGGAGTCAACCACAGAGGCACCCGTTGCATCCACGTCGACGTCGGTCGTGAGTGAAACCAGCGCTCCTTCCGGTTTCTCGACTTTTGGGCTCGAGATGCCCCTCACAACCCTATTGGTTGTGATTGTGGTGATTATAGTTGCCGTTGGAGGATTGATGGGTGCAACATTGTTTAGGAACAATAAACGTCGAACTCTTTCGAACTATTTAGCAAGGATAGATTCAACTTATAATGAGTTCGCGGTTGATCGAGAAGAATGCAGAACTCGTCTCGAGACGCTGAAGAGCGATGTGATTGAAATGCTTAACAAAGGCAAGATTGACGAAGGCTACTTTCTCATGCTTGACGAGAAGATTAGTGAATATCTGAAGGAATTGATCCAAGCATCGCCAAAGTATAAGCGAACCTCGGGAACCGTTGATGATGTTGCCGGCACTGCAGCCCCTGGTTCGTCGGTTGACCAGTTCAGGTATTGCAGTAACTGTGGAGCTAAGCTATCACTCGACGAGAAAGTGTGCAAAAAATGCGGAGCTACACAGTGACGTGAGTTATAGGCTCACCAACACTTGTCGGATAGCCTCAGCGATTTACGTTCTCTCTGCGAGCAAGGACTCGCTGGAAGTAGCATTTTCCAAGTTTGTCCAGGAGCATCTCCTTCTCCTTACTTTTTCCTCCTGCCGAACCTACCAAGTCCAGAGCTCGTTTGAAGATGACTATAGCCTGCTCATATTCGCGAACGGTCATACTGGCGTCGCCAGCAATGATCAGATATTTAACTGCCTGATTAGAATCGCCTCCCTGGGCAAAATGATACCCAATTACTGACGCGTTTTGTTCCAAGCTCTTTGCGTAAACTCTCTCCATTGACTCGGCGATCTTCAGATGATACCTAGCCCTCCGCATTTGGATAAGATCTTCAAGTAACAATTCTCTCAGTCGATTATCCGTGAACATGAATCTGCTTTCTTGGTGTGGAACTTCTACGATCAACCCTCCACCAATCATCGTTTCAAGGTTTTCCAAAACATTCTCCTCACTGTCATGAGCACTCTCGCGGAGCACGGCGAAGTCGAATTCTGTACCGATAACAGCAGCAAGGGTGAGCATGCTAACCACGCTTGGATCAAGCTTTTTCAGTTTTGAACGGAGACTGGATTTCACGGATTGGGATGATTGAGCTGATTTATCCACTAATTGTAATGATATCGAGTAAACCAACACTGGATATTGAACATTCTTTAGCTCACGTTCACCGAGCTCAGTAATTTCATATTCTAGCTTGTTCCAAACTTGAGCATATACTTCACGTGAGATGCAGATTCCTCCTGGAATCGCTAATGGTTCAATACGGGAGGCAATATTCACGGCGTCTCCGTAAACATCTCCTTCACGAAAAACGACATCTCCGACGTGTATTCCGATTCGCAGGAGGACTTTCTTCTCTTCTTGGGTCGTGTCAATTGACAGAGTTCTCTGGATATCAACGGCGCATTGGACTGCTTGCAATGCGCTCGGGAACTCAACTAGGAAAGCGTCACCAATCGTCTTTATCTCATGGCCTGAATGTTTGGCTAAGATCGGCCGCACTGTCCGCCGTTGAAGTTCCAATTTTTCTAACGCAAGCGCTTCGTTCTCCTGTGTCAACGCAGTGTAGCCTACTATGTCAGTGAACATTATCGCTGCCAGTTTACGCTCTTCGGTCAACTAGTTTCGGAAGAAAACCTAGGAAGGATGGAGATAAAGTATTCCAGATTCACGTTACTCTGTTCACAAGTGATGACCCATTGCGCATGCGTCAGGATTAGGAAAGTCTGTGTCGATCAAGTTCAACTGCCATGTCGGAATAATCTCTCGCATACATTTTTCTAATGATCAAGTAGCGCTTTGATTGTTCGGGAAGTTCCTTCTCGTATATCTCTATGACGCCATCAAACAGGTCAATCAGTGCCTGTCGCTGCTGCTCCGTAACCATGAGAGGATTCAAAGTTACAATAACAGTGAAAACTTCTGATTTTCGTTTTACTAGAAACTCGTCGAGCCACCTTCTTGTTGCCAGAGCCTTATGCTCTAACAGTACGTCAGAGACCAGTTGATCCAGGATAATGAGTTTCGACCGTCTATTATCCGTAAGAGGTTCCATAGCTTTCGAGAGAGAGATGTTGAAATCATTAGGATTCTGTATATCCATGATTTTAATGATGTTGTTTCCTTTCGGGATTTTATCAGCCCTCGGAGTGAAAGCGTAAAAGTTCTCTCTGAATCTGCTCGTTAATGTCCGCGTTTTAAGTACATGACGAGAAACAAAGAAAACCGGGAACCTCCGGCTGATAAAAGATGAGATTATCTTCTCGATTAAGAGATCTTTTTCGTCATATTGTGGTGACACCACGATTATGGAATGCCCTAGTGGGACACCTCCCCCCAATGATTTGTCAATTTCAGCGTAACCAGTAGGGACAGCAAGTAGCCTATCGGAATTGATTTCTCGACTTGTGTTCTTCCTCTTCTTTCTTAACACTATAGCTAAGGATGCCGTCACTATTCCGATCGCAATCAATGGTCCTCCAACTTGAGGAACAGTTTGCGAGGTCATGAAAATCATGTCTGAGCTTGTTTCTACTTTCGAGGTAGATGACGATAGGGTCAGTGTAGAGCTGGTGGAGTTAGTTAGAGAAGCTGTTACTACTAGAATAGGAGCTGAACGAGTAACAACCTAGACCACGTAGGTTTGGTTATCGACCCCGAGAGTGTAGACGCCAGCAAAAAGCCATGCCTTTACGTCCAGCCCCCAGGGTCCCAACGTTACTGGTGAACGTAAATTATTCGTAATTGTGATGTTCCACGTCTTTCTTCCCCAAGGATCTGGTATGCTCCCTAAACCTACACTATTGCTTGCAAGAGTCTCGCGAGAGCCGTGTGGCGAAATGTCGACGCGTACTAGAACATTGTCTGTGGTCGATGTGCAAGTTATCCGTAAGGATACATTCAACTGAAAACTTCGATCAGCGATCAACTTATCTCTCGGTAAGTTTGTGCCCAGGATTGCAATAGAGCCAGTGACCGCATAACCCGCTGGCATCCAAACGAGCAGAACGAGCACCGATAGAAGAACAGACAAAGTGTACTTTTGCATTATCATGCCGCCTGTGAACCTAGATTTCGACTCTTACCCGACCTTTCTTTATCATGACTTCATTTTTCTCGTCTACGAAAACGACAAGATCCCCTTTCTCAAGTTTGACGACCTCCCTTACAGCCTTCGGAATGGTCACTTGAGATTTCCCAGTTATCCTAGAACTTCCTAGGATTCTCATAGTACATCTTCACAGAAGTATGAAAGTAATGATGTATGGTAAGCCTGATGTAACCAGCCCGCTCGTTTTGAAGTGACAAACCGGATCGTGCTGGCGAAAGCACGATCAACCAGTCAGACGAGCTTCTAATACTTGAGTATTGGTGAGGACCAACTAAGTAACCAGACAGACGAGCTGTCGACGAGTCAAGTAGGTTGATGCAAGACAGAGAGGACATCGATTCTCCTCGTCTGAGACTACTACTCGAATGCCACACTCAGGACATAAATGCGGAATCGTTTTGCTTCACCGCTCGACATATCCCGCAATTGAATTCTGCATATTAT
>Ga0187778_10002601_pt1 | contig 12279 bp, 10 predicted proteins | sample 1015_Q2_SP5_20_M_FD_132418 | JGI IMG/M metagenome (GOLD analysis project Ga0187778, IMG submission 132418) | Tropical peat soil microbial communities from peatlands in Department of Meta, Colombia - 1015_Q2_SP5_20_MG | ecosystem: Environmental > Terrestrial > Soil > Wetlands > Peat | place... | reverse complement strand
GGGCAGCGTCCAGCGGCCATCGGAGCGCTCGCGCACCAGCAGCACGCGATCGTTGCGAAACACCCCGCCGCGCACGTCAACCTTGGGAGTGGCGTAGCCCTGCTCGCCCGCCCACAACCCGCGGGCTGAGGCGACGGGGATTCGCAGCTGCGCCGCCAGCAGCTGCGCGACGAGTTCGGTGAGCTGCGTGTAGCGCTCGCGATCGTGGAGATCCTGCGTGAAAGCGAGGCCGTTCTGCGCGATGGCCTGCACCTTGCGCGCCCACTCGAGCACCTTGCCGCCCGGCGCCTTCATGCCCGGTGCGGCGAGCGCCGGCGCGCGCCGCGTGGCGGCGCGGCCGGCAGAGCGCGTTCACGCCGCCGCTCGCTTGCCATTGACCGCAGCTGCGCCGTCCACTACAGGTTGCGGATCAGCGCATCCGCAAATGCGCTGGTCGAGACTTCGTGAGCCCCCTCCATGAGGCGGGCGAAATCATAGGTCACGATCTTCTCGCCGATGGTCTTGTCCATGGCGCCGATGATCGCGTCCGCCGCCTCGAACCACCCGAGGTAGCGGAACATCATCTCCCCGGAAAGGATCACCGAGCCCGGGTTGACCTTGTCGAGATTGGCGTACTTCGGCGCCGTGCCGTGGGTCGCCTCGAACACCGCGTGACCGGTGAGGTAGTTGATGTTGCCGCCCGGCGCGATGCCGATGCCGCCCACCTGTGCGGCAAGTGCATCCGAGAGATAGTCACCGTTGAGGTTGGTCGTCGCGATGACGTCGAATTCCTCGGGCCGTGTCAGCACCTGCTGCAGCGTGATGTCGGCGATGGCGTCCTTGACGATGACGCGACCGGCCTTGCGCGCCGCGTCCATCTCGGCGTTCGCTTCCTTTTCGCCCTTGCTCGCCTTGCTGCGCTCCCACTGCTCCCAGGTGTAGCACTGCACGGCGAACTCACGCTCGGCGAGCTGATAGCCCCAGTTGCGGAATGCCCCTTCGGTGAACTTCTGGATGTTGCCCTTGTGGACGAAGGTCAGGCTCCTGCGCTTGTGGGTCACCGCATAGGTGAGCGCCGCGCGGATGAGGCGGTCCGAGCCCTCCTTCGATACCGGCTTGATGCCGATCCCGGAGGTCTCGGGAAAGCGGATCTTGGCATACGCCTTGGGGAAAGCCTGGCGGAAGAGCTCGAGGAACTTCTGATCGTCGGGGCTGCCGGCCTCGAACTCGATGCCGGCGTAGATGTCCTCGGTGTTCTCGCGGAAGATCACCATGTCGACCTTCTCGGGGTGCTTGACCGGGGAGGGCACGCCCTTGAACCAGCGGACCGGCCGCAAGCACACGTACAGATCGAGCATCTGGCGCAGCGCCACGTTCAGCGAACGGATACCGCCGCCCACCGGGGTGGTGAGCGGCCCTTTGATGGAGACGAGATATTCGCGACACGCCGCCACTGTTTCCTCGGGCAGCCAGGTGTTGAACAGCCTGTTGGCCTTCTCTCCGGCGAAGACCTCCATCCAGTGGATCTTGCGCCGACCGCCGTAGGCCTTGGCGACCGCCGCGTCCATGACCCGCACGCTGGCGCGCCAGATGTCCGGCCCGGTGCCGTCGCCCTCGATGAACGGGATGATCGGGTTTGCAGGCACCACCAGCTTGCCATCGTGGATGGCGATCTTCGCGCCCCCGGGGGGCGGCGCGACCTTCGGGGTGGCAACCGTGGCCATAGGTTTTCTCCTGGGAAGTCCAGCCGCACGGGATGCCGCCGGGCGCGCAATGCTAGCACAGGCACTTGCGCGGGCGGCGCGCGTACCTAAGGGCGACCGCGTATGAGAGACTGCAGCGCGTACTTTGCGCCGGGGGCGGTGAGGAAAACGAGCAGCTATGTCCGAGGGCACGGATATTAATAAGAGTAGCGCGGCGCTCGCCAGGCCCTCGTTGCTGCGTCAGATGTGCGCGGTCCGACCGATCGATCCGGAGGAGGGCGCCGGCAGAAGCCGCCTGAGGCAGGTGCTCGGGCCTGGCGCACTCACCGCCATCGGCCTGGGCGCCACCATTGGCACGGGTATCTTCGTGCTCACCGGCCAGGTTGCCGCCAACCAGACCGGACCGGCGATCACGCTGTCGCTGCTGATCGCTGCCTTTGGCAGCATGCTGGCGGCGCTGTGCTACTCGGAGTTTGCCGCCTTTCTGCCGGTGCCGGGCAGCGCCTATCGCTATACCTATGCAACGCTCGGGGAAGCGCTCGCCTGGTTCATTGGCTGGAATCTGCTGCTCGAGTACGCGATTTCCGCCTCGACCGTTGCGGTGAGCTGGTCGGCATACGTGGTGAGTCTGCTCGGCGACGCGCACATCCAGCTGCCCGCCGCCCTGGTCAACGCGCCGCTCGGGCTCGATGCCCACGACCACCTGCAGCGCAGCGGCGCCATTATCAACGTGCCGGCGATGCTGATCGTGCTCGCGATGACGGTGGTGCTCTACGTGGGCGTGCGCGAGTCTGCCGGCGCCAACACGTTCATGGTGACTCTGAAGGTCGCGATAATCATCATCGTGGTGATCGCCGGGCTGAAGTTCGTGGACCCGGCGAACTTCCGGCCATACGTGCCGCCGAATGCCGGAGCCTTCGGACACTTCGGCTGGAGTGGCGTATTGCAGGGCGCCGGCATCATTTTTTTCTCCTATGTTGGTTTCGATACCGCCTCGACCATGGCGCTGGAAGCGCGCAATCCGCAGCGCGATCTGCCGCTCGGCATTCTCGGTGCCCTGGCCATCTCGGCGCTGCTGTACGTGGCGATGGCCAGCGTCCTGATCGGCATGGTGCCGTTTCCCAAGCTCAACGTCGCCGCTCCCGTTGCGGTCGCGCTCGATGCCCACCCGCAGCTCGGCTGGCTGGCGTGGCCGGTCAAGCTGGGTGTCATTGCCGGAATGACCTCGGTGATTCTGACATCGCTCCTCGGCCAGCCTCGCATCCTGCTGTCGATGGCCGACGACGGGCTGCTGCCCCTGTCGATGAGCCGTTGCCACCCGCGCTTCAAGACCCCGCACGTGTCGACCGTGATCACCGGCGTCGGCGCGGCACTGATCGCCGGCATATTTCCGCTCGACGTTCTCGCAGATCTCGTCTCCATCGGGATCCTGCTCGCCTTCGCCGTCGTGTGTGCCGGGGTGCTGGTGTTGCGGCGCACGCGTCCGGACGCCCGTCGGCCGTTCCGCGTTCCGTGGGCGCCCGTCACCTGTACCCTGGGCACGCTGGTGTGCCTCGGGCTGACGCTGACACTGTCCAACGGTACCTGGATCCGCCTGCTGGTCTGGACGATCATCGGCATGTCCATCTACGCCTTTTACGGGTTCCGCAACAGCCGTCTGCGCCGATGACCCTGACGCTCGCGAGCACGCCCGCCGCGGATGGCTTCCGCATGCCCGGCGAATTTGAGCCGCACTCCGGCTGCTGGATGCTCTGGCCCGAGCGTCCGGACAACTGGCGCGAGGCGGCGCGCCCGGCGCAACTCGCCTTCGCCGCGGTTGCCTCCGCCATCGCCCAGTTCGAGCCGGTCACGGTGGGCGCATCGAGCGCGCACTACCTGACGGCGCGTGCGTTGCTCGGCGAGCGGGTGCGGCTCGTGGAGATGGCGCACGATGACGCCTGGATGCGCGATGTCGGACCGAGCTGCGTAGTGAACGGGCGCGGTGCGGTGCGCGGGGTCGACTGGCAGTTCAACGCCTGGGGAGGACTTAACGGCGGACTCTATTTTCCCTGGGACCAGGACGAGCTGGTGGCACGCAAGGTGCTCGAGAGCGAAAGGTTCGACCGCTACCGCGCGCCGCTGGTGAACGAGGGTGGCGCCATTCACGTGGACGGCGCGGGCACCGCGCTCCTTACCGAGGAGTGTCTGCTCAACCCCAACCGCAACCCGAGCCTCCCCCGGGGCGATGTGGAGCGGCTGCTGCGCGCTTACCTCGGCGTGAGTCAGATCATCTGGCTGGGCCGCGGCGTATTCAACGACGAGACCAGCGGCCACATCGACAATCTCGCCTGCTTCGCGCGAGCGGCGGAGGTGTGTCTCACCTGGACCGATCGGCGGCGCGACCCGCAGTACGCCATCTCGCGCGATGCCTGGGAGCGACTGCACGATGCGCGCGACGCGTGCGGCCGGCGTCTGCGGGTCACACGGCTGCCGATGCCCGGTCCGCTGATGCTGCGTGCGCGCGAGGCGGCCGGGATCGTTGCCCGCGAAGGCAGCAAGCCGCGCCACGCGGGTGAGCGGCTGGCGGCGAGTTACGTCAACTTCTACATCGCCAACGGCGGCATCGTCATGCCGCTGCTCGATGCACGCACCGACCGCCTGGCGGCGAGCCGCCTGCGGCGTCTGTTTCCCGGGCGTCGTGTGGTCGGTGTGGCATCACGCGAAATACTGCTGGGCGGCGGCAACATCCACTGCATCACGCAGCAGATTCCTGCCGGAAGGCGCAGCCGCTCGCTGCGACCCGAGCGGCGGCCCCGCGTTAACCGGTAACCAGCCGCACGGTGTGTGGCGCTACAGCAGGCGCTGCGCCGCCTCGAGCCAGGGGCGCTGCGCGCGGCGGTAGTGCCCGGGGGCGATGCGCGCCTGCTCGAGGAGCTCGCGGGCCACCTTGCGCGCTTCCTCGGGCCGTCCCTGCGCCTGCAGCAGCTGCGCGTAGCGCACCGCGGCCTCAGCCCCGGGGTAAGACGATGCGAGCACCTGGTATTCCTCGAGCGCCTTCTGCACGTTGCCCTCGGCCGCGAGTGCGCGCGCGTACAGCAGGTGCCCGGTAGGCGAGCGGAAGTCCGGGTTGAGACGGATGAGCTCGTCGAGTGTCGTGCGCGCCCCGCTCGCGTCGCCCTTGCTGAACTGCGCCTGCGCGAGGCCGAGCATCAGGTTGGGATCGTGCTCGTAGAGACCGGTGAGCGCCTCGCGGTACTGGGCGATCGCCTCGTCGTAGCGCTCGTGTCGCAGCAGCTCCTCGGCGTAGCGTTGGCGGCTCGCAACATTGCCGGCAAGCCGCACCTCGTTCTCGTAGCGGCGCAGCTGCGCGCCGTGATCCAAGGCCTTCCTCAAGCCGCGCGCGGTACGCTGCGCGCTGCGGCTGCGGAACAGCTCGGGGAGGATCTCGACCGCCACGTAGGCGAGGATGCCCGCCAGCGCCAGACCCGGGATGATCAGCACCCAGATCCACAGCTGATTGCGGCCAGTCTTGATGACATGAATGATGAATGCCGCCTGGATGATGATCGACAGTATCAGGAACAACATTCACGGCTCTCCGCTATCCATGGTGCCGCAGTCTACTTAGCCGCACGTGCCGGCGAGGGCAGCGCGAACGCAACCAGGTAGTCGCCACGCGCAGTGCCGAGCGGACCATGGCCACCGGCGCTGATCACGAGATACTGGCGCTGCTCGCCGCCGGCGCGGTAGGTCATGGGCGTCGCCTGGCCGCCGGCGGGCAGGCGGTATCTCCACAGCTCGCGCCCGGTCTCGATGTCGAAGGCGCGCAGGTAGTTGTCCATAGCCGCGGCGACGAATACCAGGTCGCCGGCCGTGACAATCGGTCCTCCCATGTTGGGCACTCCGAAGTCCCGCGCCGGCACGAACCACGGCGTCATCCCGGCGGTCGAGCCGAGGGGCGACTGCCAGGCAATGCGATTGCGTCGCAGGTCCACGCTCACGAGCGCGCCCCACGGCGGCCGGCTGCACGGCAGACCCCACGGCGAGAGCAGCGGCTCACGGCGCATCGCGTAGGGCGTGCCCGCCTGGCGCGCAAACTCCGAGTGCGGGTAGCGGCCCGAGCGCCGCTGCTCCTCGAACTGCTGCGGCGTGAGCAGCGTTACCACCGTCGGCAGCAGATTAACCGCTGCAATGATGCGCCCGCGACTCTCGTCGAATGCCACGCCGCCCCAGTTCACGCCGCCGATGTACCCGGGCATGAGCAGCGTGCCACGCGTGTCGGGAGGGGTGAAGATGCCCTCGTTGCGCAGCGAGGCGATGAGATGACGGCACTTGGCCCGATCCCAGACCGTGAGTCCCCAGGCGTCGGCGGGCTGCAGCGGTGCCTGCGGGGTGAGCGGCGGCAGAGAGGAGAAGGGCTGAGTCGGCCACGCCTGCTCGCCGGACACGCGGCTCGGCGGAACACGTCTTTCCGCGATAGGAAACAGCGGCTGGCCGCGGGTGCGCTCGAAGACGTACAGCATGCCGGTCTTGGTCGCCTGGATGACCGCCGGCACCGGCACCCCCTGCACCGCGACGTCCCCGAGTACCGGTTGTGCGGCGAGGTCGTAGTCCCACAGGTCGTGGTGCACGAGCTGTTGCTGCCACACTGGTCGGCCGCTCCGGGCATCGAGCGCCAAGAGCGAGTCGGCAAAGCGGTCGCTGCCGAGACGCTGTCCACCGAAGTGATCCGGACTCGCCGAGCCTGTGGGCACCAGCACCAGGCCATGCTCCTCGTCGACCGACATGACACCCCAGGCATTGCCCGCGCCGGTGCCCGCGGCCTGCACCAGGTCCCATTCGGAGGCTGCGGGGTGTGTGGGCGAGTCCGGCAGCGGGTCAAATGACCACAGCTTCGCGCCGCTGCGCGCATCGTAGCCGCGAATGACTCCGCGCTCGACGTCGGTGGCGCGGTTGTCGCCGCTCGCCGATCCCACGATGACGACGTTGCCGTAGACCGCAGGCGGTGAGGTGACCAGGTACGCGCCGGCATCGCGGATGCGCACGCCGCGCGTGAGATCCACTTGTCCGGCATCACCGAAGTCAGCGCACGGCCGACCCGTCTCGGCATCGATCGCGAGCAGACGCGCATCGAGCGTGCCGGTGAACACGCGGCGGCGGCAACCAGCGCCGAGCCGGGCGTCGGCGCTTTCCCACACGCTGACGCCGCGCGAGCTGGTCTCGGCGTAGTGGCGCGTGCGATCGACGTGGGGGTCGAAACGCCAGCGCGGGCGTCCGGTCTCGGGGTCGAGCGCGATCACCACGTTAGTCGCGGTCTCGACATACAGCAGACCGAAGGCGAGCACCGGAGTCGCCTCGAAAGTGAGCTTTGCGGCGCTGGCAAGTCCCGCACCCAGCTCGCCGGTGCGATAAGTCCAGGCGACCGTGAGGTGATGGACGTTGCTGCGGTTGATCTGATCGAGGCTCGAGAAGCGCTGTCCGAACGCATCACCGCCGTAATAACCCCAGTCGCTCGCCGCCGGCGCCTGCGCCAGCGCCGCGGGTGCCGCGGCGCACGCCAACGCGAGCACTGCCGCACGCGCCGCCGCGCGCGCGGGGCGGTTGCGCAAGAGCGCGGCCGCCGCAGCAGCCAGAACTGAAGATGGCATCACGGCCCGCATTATCCGTGATGGCGCGCGCTGTTGCGCGAGTTCGGGCCGCGCGTCCGCCCGCATGCTGGTATTCTTTGCGCCGTGCGTTCAACACGGGCGGTCGCGCCCCGTCTCGGGGTGGTGAGTCTCTTCCTCGCAGTTCAATGGCTCGCGGCCCCGACTCTCACCGAGGCGCAAGCAGTCGGCGCCGTCGGCAACGCGCCCTTGCTGCATCACCGCCCGCGCGTCGGTCTGGTGCTCTCCGGGGGCGGCGCCCGCGGCGCCGCCCATGTCGGCGTCCTCAAGGTGCTCGAGCAGATGCGCGTACCGGTCGATGCGATCGCCGGCACCAGCATGGGTGCGGTGGTCGGCGGACTCTACGCGAGCGGCCTGTCGGCACGCGACATCGAGAAGATCATGACCTCGATCAATTGGCAGGACGCCTTCCGCGACCGCCCGCCGCGCGAGGACCTCGATCTGCGCCGCAAGGAGGAGGATGAGAACTACCTGGTGAAATTCCCGCTCGGCGTGCGCGACGGTCACATCGTGCTGCCGAAAGGCCTCATTCAAGGACAACGCCTCACCGAGACGCTGCGCCGGCTCACGCTGCCGGTGGCGCGCATCACCAACTTCGACGACCTGCCGACACCATTCCGTGCGGTGGCCACGGATCTCGAGACCGGCGACCGGGTGGTCCTGGGCTCGGGCGATCTGACCACCGCGATGCGCGCGAGCCTTTCGGCCCCCGGAGTATTTGCGCCAGTAGAGCGCGACGGGCGGGTGCTGGTCGACGGCGGTATCGCCGATTACCTCCCGGTGGATATCGCACGTGCCATGGGCGTGGACGTGCTCATCGTGGTGGACGTCGGTGCTCCGCTGCTCGCCCGACAGCAGCTGAACAGTGCCCCGGTGATCTCCAACCAGATGCTGGCGATTCTCATCCGCCACAGTTCCGAGGCGCAGCTTGCCTCGCTGACGTCGCAGGACATCCTCGTCCAGCCGCCGCTCGGCAACACCTCGTCGTTCGACTTCGGCAGCGTCGGCAAGGTGATCGGAGCGGGCGAGGTGGCCGCGCGCGGCAAGCTCGAGCAGCTGGCATCGCTTGCCGTGAGCGATGAGGAAATGCAGCGTTACACGCTGCGCCGCGAGACCGGCCGCACGCCGCCGCCGCAGATCGACTTCGTGCGCGTCGATCCGGGGTCCGAACGTTACGGCCCGGCGATCGACAGGCTGTTCGACGACCAGATCGGCAAGCCTCTCGATCCGGCCGTCGTCGCGCGGCGCGTGTCGGAGCTCTACGGCCGTGGTGGGCTCGACACACTCGACTATCGCGTGGTCGGCGCCCCGGACCGCTACGGACTCTCCTTCGATGCGCGCCCCAGCTCGCTCGGCCCGAACTACCTGCGCTTTGGCCTGAGCCTGCAGGACGATTTCGAGGGCAACGCCACCTACGATGCCGCGATGCGTTTTGTCATGTCCGACCTCACGCGAAATGCCGGCGAATGGGTCACGGATCTGCAGATCGGTACCACCTCGCTCATCTCGACGGAGCTGTTCCTGCCGCTGGCGCCCGTCTCGGCTTGGTTCGTTACGCCGCACACGTCGGTCGAGGCCCGCGATCTGTACGTGTATGAGGAGCAGAGTCTGGTGGCAGAGTACCGCGTGCACACCTTCGACTACGGCGTGGATTTCGGGCGCCAGTTTGGCAACTGGGGAGAGATCCGCACCGGGCTGTTCCGCGAGCAGGGTCACTACGTGCTCGAGATCGGCGAGCCCTCCGAGCCGAATCTGCCGGCGCAGGGCTTCACGCCCTTCGACACGCGCGATTACTTCGTGCGTTTCACCTACGATCGGCTGGATGACATCAATTTTCCGCACCGTGGCCAGCAGGCGAGCCTGCAGTTCACCGGCGCCTACGACGCTACCGGCACCGGACAGAACACCGACCAGCTGACGCTCAACTACATCGGCGCGTACTCATTCGGCCGAGATACGTTCTCGTTCTCCGCCTCCGGCGGCGTGACCATGCAATCACACGTCACCGATATCAACCTGCTGTTCCCGCTCGGCGGGTTCCTCAATCTCTCGGGCCTGCGCACCGACTCACTGCTCGGGCCCGACTTCGGAATCCTGCGTGCGCTCTACTATCGCCAGGTCGGCCGCGGCGGCCCCGGCTACTTCGACGTGCCGACCTACATCGGCATGTCGCTGGAAATGGGCAACGTGTGGCAGACACGCAGCGAGGCGAGCTTTGGCAATACGCAGAAGGACGCCAGCGTATTCCTCGGGTTGGACACCTTCCTCGGCCCGGTCTACCTCGCCAGCGGATTCGACAACCACGGGCATCAGGCGTTCTACCTGTTCCTCGGGCGCACGTTCTGAGGAGGCGGCGCTTCTATTCAATACGGCGAGGCGGCGAGGGCTGGATACGCCCTGTGTCACCACGTTTCATCCCGCACTTACCGGCGGCCATCACTGCCGACGACGTAGGCGCACAGCGGCTCGGCGTCCGTGTCGAACGCGAGTTGCAGCTCCCGGGCAGCAAGGAGCGCGGAGGCCAGCGAGAGAAAAATGAATTCACTGTCCTCGTTACGTGCCGGACCGTGGTCATGCGTCGCGGCGATGCGGACGGTATAGGTATTCATTTCGTGCGTCACCTTGCGACAGCCGAGACTGGGCCGGTAGTGCCAAAGGTCACTCGGCAGGCAGATCCGGCACTCGCGCAGCGCGCGTTTGGCATGACTTACGTCTCTTCACCACGTACCGCCCGGCGCCATACGCTCGCAACCATGAAATACCGTGTGCGTTATCTCGGCTGCCGCCTCATCAGGTACGCAATGTGCGGTAGCGTCATTTTCGTCGACATTGACTCATGGCGCCCTAGGCGTTGCCTTCCTCGGTAACGACGCCGCCGACCCGCTGCGGCACGGATCAGGTGTGTCGCGGCGCCGTCGCGGATGAGCGCTAGCGACCTCTAGGGGTCGCCGGTCGGCACGATCGCCGACGTCTCCACCATCACTACCACCGTCCGATCGGGCGCACGCGTGCGGTGAATCACGCCGCGTGGCACCACGAATCCCTCGAGCGGCTGCAGATCGACCGAGCGCCCTTCGAGATCGATGATGAAGTGGCCATCGAGAACAAAGAAGAATTCGTCGTCGTTGTCGTGTTTGTGCCAGTGGTACTCGCCCTGCAGAACGCCGAGCCGGATCACCGAGTCGTTCACCTTGCACAAGGTCTGGTTGTACCAGCGGTCCTTGCAGCTCGCCACCAGGGCCGGCACGTCCACCACGCTCAATGGGGCGAACTTGATGTCAAGGTGCGTGGCATACGGGTAGCGGTTCGCTTCGCTCATGGCTAACTCCCTGATGCGAACGGGTAGGCACTAGGCTGCGCGCCGCGGTTGCGCGCTCAAACCGTGGCACGCGCGCTGTCTACAACCCGCGGCTCTCGGCGAGCTTCTCGATCTTCTGAAACACGAGCGCAGGCTTGTCGCCGGCACGCGAGTACTCGTGCCGACGGCTCATCTCGGCCATCGCCGCATCGCGCTCGGCGGGCGTCGGGTACCAGTGCAGTCTCTGCCAGTCGGGCCCGAGGAGCTTGCGGAACGGGTCGCCCGGCGGCAGGCTTACCCGGATCCCGTAGGGGCGCAATTTCTCGATCGGGGGAGTGCGCAGGTTCTGTGGTTGACTGATGGCCATGCGCGAAAAAGCTTACGGCGGCCTGTGGTGGGGCCGCAAGTCGCGCTCCCGGTCAGCGGGGCTTGAGACACAGCGCTACTGTCCCCACACTGTCTGTCCGCGACGCCGGAGGGTCCTATGGCCGTATTCCGCAGGAAGTCGACGCTCCCGACCGAAAACACTGCGCTCCCCGGGCGCAGCACGCCACTCAAGGTATCCGACACCCACTTCGTCAATGGTCATCGCATCGTCCCGCCGTTTCCCGAGGAACTGCGCGAGGCGCTGTTCGCCATGGGCTGTTTCTGGGGTGCGGAGCGGCTCTTCTGGCAACTTCCCGGGGTCTACTCCACGGCCGTCGGTTACGCGGGCGGCTGCACGCCGAATCCAACCTACCAGGAGGTCTGCAGCGGTGACACGGGGCACGCCGAGGTGGTGCGCGTCATCTACGATCCGCGCAAGATCGACTACCGGCAGCTGCTCAAGGTGTTCTGGGAATCACACGATCCGACCCAGGGGATGCGTCAGGGGAACGATTTCGGCACGCAGTACCGGTCCGCGATCTATGTTTCGGATCCAGAGCAGCGCGCCGCTGCCGAGGAGTCCAAGCGTCTGTATCAGGCCCGGCTCACCGCGGCTGGGCGCGGCACGATCACCACGGAAATCCGCGATGCGCCCCCGTTCTTCTACGCCGAGGACTATCACCAGCAATACTTAGCGAAGAATCCCGATGGGTATTGCGGGATTGGAGGCTGTGGGGTGCCCTTCAAATCTGCGGAGTTAGAGGTGGGGGAGAAGGCGTAGTCGGAGGTTCGCCGAGGGTTCCTTCAGGAAGTCACACGTTAGCGTCGTCCTAACTCACGACCCCGCGTGTTTCTGCGGGAAAATCCAGCGGGTGATCGGCGTTGAAGTCTACTGGAACTCTACCGGTGTGCCGGGCTTAGGAAAGTCCGCGGGGAAAGATTCCCAACAGCGCCTGGGCTGTGCAAGTCGTTTCCGGATGCATAGACGTGCTTGAACTTCGGGAGCGGGTTCCGCCAGCCCGCTCGAGTATCGTTTGTCATAAATCGTTGTCTTCCTATCTACTCCTCGATATGCGACGAGATCGACAGACGACAGCTGTCGAGAGCGGTTGACGAATGCGTCTCGGGAATCCATCCCTTCAGGGCGGAGTCCGCGCAAAGTGCAGTCGATCGGGATTTCTTGCTATATGCATCATATACAGATATGATGTGTATATGGGTTCGAAGTTCGATCCCGATAAGGACGCGGCCAACATAGCCAAGCACGGGCTCTCTCTTGTCGAGGGGG
>Ga0187778_10002600_pt1 | contig 12282 bp, 10 predicted proteins | sample 1015_Q2_SP5_20_M_FD_132418 | JGI IMG/M metagenome (GOLD analysis project Ga0187778, IMG submission 132418) | Tropical peat soil microbial communities from peatlands in Department of Meta, Colombia - 1015_Q2_SP5_20_MG | ecosystem: Environmental > Terrestrial > Soil > Wetlands > Peat | place... | reverse complement strand
GCGATCCCGGCAAGCAGAATGGTCTGTATTGGCAGTCGGCTGAAGGGCAGCCCCAGAGTCCCCTAGGGCCACTTGCGGCGTTCGCGACCTCCGAAGGATATTCCGTAAAACCCGATGCCCACGTGCCTTTCCACGGGTACTACTTCCGGATGCTCGACGGGCAAAGCGACAAGGCGAAGGGCGGCGCGAAGGACTACGTGGTCAACGGGAAAATGGTCCGTGGATTCGCCCTCGTGGCCTACCCAGCCCAATACGATAACTCCGGGGTGATGACCTTCCTTATCAACCAAGACGGCGTGCTGTTTCAAAAGGATCTGGGGAAGACCACAACGGAAACGGCAACGGCCATGAGCAAGTTTGATCCCGACGGATGGACCCCGGTACAAAACTGACCACAGATCTCCCCAACGAGCGCTGGGATTGGAGTCAGCGAGGTCCCGCTTGAGCCCAGGAGCGCCGGGTCGGGAGACCTACTCGGACGCCTTTGCTACCAAAGGCTCCACCACGGCGATGTTGGCGACGAGTTCCTCTGGCAAACCGTGCCGCTCCTTTAGGTATTCCGGGCTGTTGTAGGAGATCCAAACTTTCCCCTGGCCATCGTCCCAAACCAAGATCTTCAGAGGCAGATCAATGGCGATGCTGGGAGTCGCCAGCATGAGGGGCGTTCCAGCCTTTGGGCTGCCGAAAATCAGTAGCTTCGTGGCAGGCATCTTCATTCCTATCTTCTCTGCCTCACCGCTGTGATCGACCAATGCGAAAAGCGTCACTCCTTTGTATTGTAGGATCGTCTTGAGCCTGTCCACGGTTTCATCCACGGAGTGATGGCTCGGCCTATCGATCATTCCTCTGCCGCTTGCCGGTGCTGCCTGTGCCATGGATTTCTCCTTCACGGAGTCAGGAGGCTTTTTTCAACGAACGTTTTCTCTGGTTCCGATCGCCGGCGTTCGGTCGGCGGTCGAAAGCAATTGAGCGGTGATCGCTACGGCCGGAATCAGGAAAACGATTGAGCCCATCACCCACATGAATGCTCCTGCAGCAACCTGATCGTTTAGCGCGCTCAGGCCGAAAGGACGGGGAATTTCACCGTAACTCGGATAGAGCAGGCGGCCGGAAAAACACAGAAATGCCGAAACCCCGGTATTGAGAAAATCAGCCAACAAAAGGTAGGGAATCAAGAGCCAGCGCGTGCTCAACCGACGCGATGGCCACGGTTCAATCACAGGCCACCAAAACAGGATGCTGGTCAGGAAGAAGCACAGATGTTCGAGGTTGTGGCGAAACTCAGAGCTCAAGGCGAATTCATAGGCTCGGGGCAGGTGCCACAGGAGAAAGGAAAGATTCATGGCCATCCAAGCGATTCGGGGGCGTATCAGGAGCCTCGAGACTTTCCGGATCCAGCGAGTGCGAAAGACCGGCCCCAGAATCGAGCGCACCACCCAAGCCGGCAGCCCACGCAATAAAGGCACCATGGGCGCACCCAGCAAAACCAGGGGTGGAGCGATGGACATAAAGGTGAAGTGCTGCCCCATGTGCATGAACAGCAGCGATTCACTAAAGGTATCCAGAGGAGATGCGACTGCCACAAACAAGGCCAAGAGCCCGCCCAGAAAACAGACGAGCCGCCAGGAGGGAAACAAGGCGGCCCGGGTCCTACGAATTCGTCCCCATCCTCTGAGATAAAGGAAGGCGGTGAGAAGCAGGAGGCAGCTGATGGTCGGCGGCACGTCCCATTCGGTGAACAGTTTACTGACCGTGTCCGTCATTTCCAGCTCTCACCTGCCGACGTCCGTGGAAGAGATGGCGGCGGCATGCGCCTGCGATGCATCCTGAGCGGGCGGCTGACCGATGGGGTGGAGGGTCTCCAGAAAACTAACAAGCGCCTCAACCTCCGGGGGAGATAGGTTCTTGCCATAGGCGGGCATATTCCCCCCACCCTGCAGTACTTGGCGTATCAACTGATCTCGGGTCAAGCGTGTTGCGACAGAATCCAGGGCAGGGCCGCGTTGGCCGCCATATCCGTCAATCGAGTGACAGTTTCGACATTGCTTCGATTGGAAGACGATCGCACCCTGGCGTTCGAGCGGACTCGCGCCGCGTGTGTAGCGCATGGGCACAGGGGGGCCGCCGCTCCAGGCCTCCATGTTTGGACTCCAAGGAGTGCGAGTGCCAAGGCGGGTCAGCACCGCAAAACAGCTAACCAAGGTTAGCAACATCAAGATGGCTGCCGGCCTCCGATGCCAGCTCTTCTCTCCCTCGGGAGAAACAAATGGCAGCACAATCAGCAGGCATATGCCCAGAACGGGTGCGGTCAGTATGAACGGAGTCTCAAGACTTGGCGGCAAATAGGAAAGAACGGCGTACAGCCAGAGAAAAAAGAAGTCGGGTCTGGGAACCGTTTGAATGATGGTGGGATCTGGTTGTCCTCCCGGCCCGTACGGTCCGAAAACCACCGCACAGACGGCTACCGCCGCTACGACCCCACCAGAAAAGAAAATATCCTTCCACACCGCACCGGGGACGAAGGGCATCCCCTCCTTCTTAGTGAGCTCGTGGTATTCGGCCAAATACGTGGATCTCCTCACGACACGGCCTGGCATCGGCCACTCGTTCACCCCCAGTTTCAAGACCATCCAGATATGTAGAGAAGCCAGGGCCAACAGAATTCCGGGAATGACGAAAACGTGAATGGCAAAGAAACGTGACAAGGTAGCCCCTGCGATGATCGGCCCACCCAAAAGCAAATGAACGACGGAGCCACCAATCCACGGAACACGGCCGGCTATGGAGGCTCCAATGCCCAATCCCCAATAGGCATCCTGATCAAAACGTAGTACCTGACCGCTGAAGGCCATACCCAGCGTCATGAGAAGGAGAAACACGCCCACGATCCAGGTTAATTCGCGTGGATACTTATAGGCACCGAAGAAGAACACCTGGGTCATGTGCACCAGAACCACCGCAACCATGAAGTTAGATCCCCAGCCGTGCATGGCCCGAAGAAACCAGCCCAGGGTGACCTGATGGTTCAAGACGTTCAAGCTGTTCCAGGCTTCGCCCCCCGAGGGGACGTAGACGAGGGCGAGCAATATTCCGGTTACAACCTGCAGCATCAAGAGGGTGAAGGCCGCACTCCCAAAGACATAGAACCAGCTCGCTGTCTTCGGGGGGATCCGATGCGAGGCCGCCTCGGTTACCGGGGCCGCCAGCTGCGCTCTCTCGTCAAACCACTGGAAAATCTGCTTCAGCCAGCGCACGGGGGGCCTCCTTGGGCGCCAGCGATCCTTACAAGCTTTGCGGAGGTGGCCAGAGTTGGCAATTGGCCGGCATTGATTTCGAGTCGCCCCGCGACAATTCTGCAATCGTAGGTAAACAGGCCCCGTTCCGGCGGTCCCGAGGCGCGCGAACCGTCAGCGTAGTAGACTCCCCCGTGGCACGGGCACATGAAAAGCTGGGATTGCGGAAACCATCGAACGGGACATCCCAGGTGCGCACAATTGATTGCGAAGACGGTGAATTGGTCCTGAGAGACGCGACGAACCCAACAGGCAACCCCGTCGGTTTGGCCATCCCACGGATGACGGCTCGGGTTCGTGAAGCTGGCTAGCCGAGTTTCTCCGACTGGAAAGCTGTCCAGTGCTCCGAGGGAAACCCAAGATTTATACGCCTGATCGCCTTTTACGGGCCAGAGCAGATACTTCACCACCGGAATGGCGATGGCAATGCCGACCAGCGAATTGAAGAGTAGTCCGGTCTTCAGCAGTAGCCACCGGCGTGAAACCTCAAGTGGACTCTCCCTTGGAACCACTTCGCTTTCGATACGCTCGAGTTTATCTTCGCTCACGTCCTGCCTCACATGAACCTACGGGTTTTGGGGATATGGCTGGCCCGGTGTCGTGCTTCGCAGCGATGCCAGATAAGCAACGACGTTCGTCACATCCGCGTTCGTCAAAGGCCGGTCGGGACGGTCCTGTCGCCAGTCCGGATGGCCGAGATCGGGGCGCCCCGCAATGGTGATGGTTCTCAAACCCTGGTTACTCACAAGAGCCAGGTAGGAAGTGTTGGCGATGCGTTCATTCGGCTTCTGATGGCAGGAAAGACACGCTGCTTTGTAGACCTGCTCGCCGCTCTTGCCGTCACCTAGCAGGTTCGTCGCGTAGGGAGGAACGTTCGTCGCACTCAGGTCGGCCTTGGACCAATTCCTGCGGATGCCCTCAACCAACGCATCAACTTGTCGATCCGTGAGAAATCCGCCAGCGGATTCGCCGAATGCCGGCATCTCGCTTCCCGGCATGCTTCCCGTGATCCACTTTCTCAGCGAGGCATCGTCGACAATCCCCAGGTAGACAGGGTTGGCTATGTCCATCGCCGGACCGTTCTGCCCATTCTGGCCGTGACAGGCGGAGCAGTTCTGGTTATACAGCGTAGAGAAATCGACCACCTCCTGAGGGCGCAAAACGGGCGGGGGGTTTTCGGGCAGACTGCCCACGCGATTACAGGCCGGGCAGGAGAGAACTACCATCGCGCAGGCTATCGACATGAGCCGGACCCGCCGCATCAGTTTTTGCTTTCTTTGTCCGTGGGACGCATTAGCTCCGGTGTCTCCAGACCCATGCGCAGCAAAAACGGCAAGCGTTGGTGGGTGCGGATGCGTCCCGTCCGTGTGACCACGATTCCTGCGACGACGCCAAAGAAAATCTGTGACACGGCGAACCAAACCCAGTTAATGCGCGCGTCGAAGGCGGGGTTGATGATACCGAGAGTGGAATGCAGGCCTCCGGTCCACAGCAACGGCCCAACGATTCCGCCAAGCAGGATGGGTCGGGTGGGCCACATCGGAAGCAGCGCTCCGTAGAGCAAGCCGACGAGCAGCGAAGTAGCTGCATGAATCACCAAGGCCATCAAAAAGCCGTTCCAGTGAAAGGCAGCGATGTCAGCCGTCGTGGGATTCCGCCAGTGTCCGACGCCCGCGCCTCCCAGAAGATTCACCGCATACCAGATGCTGTTGTGAGAAATGTAACCGTAGAGCAGGGCTGGAATCACCATAGCAATTCCGCCGGCGATTCCGCCCTTCAGCCCCGAAATGATCGGGTAGGTCTCGACCGGCAGGTAGGCGCGGTGACGATCGCCTACCTCGAGACGCGCGACGCTGGTTCTCTCCGAGACCACTCCGACGACGGGCCCGACGACCGGGACTGTTTCGTGATGTTCCTGAGGTAACACTTCACGAAACCACCCGATACAGCCGCCGATCATGAGCAAGACGCCCACGACAGCAAGGCCCCCGTTGGTCACGAGGCTCGCCAGCAGAAGCGTGAAGCCGAAGGCGAGCACGATGGGCCACGCCGTCGGTGCGGGCAGAACCACATTCTTGGTTTCGGTCTTGCTCTGCTGCCTGTTCTCCATGAACTCCTCAACGCCCTATGACGTAGACCACCGTAAAAACGACGACCCAGACCAAGTCCACGAAATGCCAGTACATCGCCAGAACAGAGATCCTCTCCGCATGTTTTTGTTCGACGCACCGCGCGACGGCAAACAGAAAGACGATTGTCAGCATCGTCAAGCCGACCACCACATGCGTGGCATGAAGCCCAACCAGCGAATAGTAGGTGGTGCCGAAGAGATTTGTGCTGATGGTCAGGCCGTCGTGGTAGATCAACTTGTGCCATTCGATCGCTGTGCCGCCCAGGAAGATCAAGCCCAAACAGATGGTGCCGCCGAGCCACAGGGTGAAGGCGTTCATGCGATTGCGCTCAATGGCCCGTTCTGCCAGCCAGATGGTGAGACTGCTCGAGAGCAGGCATATGGTCGCGAAAACCGGCACGTCTAAGACCTGCTGCGGGGTCGGGCCGGACAAACTTTTCCCAATATAGAAAACGTACGCCACCACGAAAATGGTAAAGATCGCGGCTTCGCCGATGATGAGGGCCAACATGGCGATCCGTCCCCGAGACGGGGTGCGCCATTCACCCGGGTACGCTGCCGCAATCCCCGAAGCCGCGCTCATCCTTCATACTCCCAATCCGGATCCTCAGGGTGTTTTAAGTCCCACAAGGGGCGCCGGCTGCGCACAATAGGCTCCTCAACGAAATTGTAGGCGGGTGGCGGCGAGGTCGTGCTCCACTCAAGGGTCCAGGCATCCCACGGATCGTTGCCGGCTTGCTGCCCGCGAAAGTACGACCAGATGAGATTCAAGGCAAAGAGCAAGACGGCCACGGCCTGAATGATTCCTCCGAAGGATACGACCAGGTTCAATGTGTTCCACCCGCGATTCGGTTCATAGGTGTAGATGGAACGCGGCATTCCGAGGATTCCGACGAAGTGCATCGTGTCGAAGGTGACATGGAAGCCAATGAGGAAAAGCCAGAAGTGCCATTTCCCCAACTTCTCGCTGAGCATTCGACCCGTGGCCTTGGGGTACCAGTAATAAATCCCCGCAAAAATGCAAAACACGATGGCGCCCACCAAAACGTAGTGGAAGTGAGCGATGACAAAATAAGAGTTGTGCAGTTGCCAGTTCCAGGGAGCCACCGCAAGCATGATTCCGGTGAGCCCCGCGATTAGAAACTGGTAGAGAAAGGCTGTGCAGAAAAGCATCGGGGTTGCGAACCGGATTTTTCCTCCCCAGATGGTCGCCAGCCAGTTGAAAATCTTGATCCCGGTGGGGATGCCGACCATCATGGTGGACAGCACAAAGAATGTGTTGGAGACCGAAGTCATGCCGACGGTGAACATGTGATGCGCCCACACGCTCAAGCTGATAAAGGCAATGCCAACCGAGGCGGCGACCATGGCCGGATATCCAAAGATCGCCTTCCGCGAAAAAACGGGAATGACTTCGTTGGCAATCGCGAAAGCAGGAAGCACCAGCACGTAGACTTCGGGGTGGCCGAAGATCCAGAAAAAATGCATCCAGATGACCGCCGACCCGCCCGCTTGCGTGTCAAAGAAGTGTCCCCCGAGATATCGGTCAATCACCAGCATGATTTGAGCAGCGGTCAGCGGTGTAATGGTGATCAAAGTGAGACCGCTGACAACCAGCATCAGCCACGAGAACAGAGGCACCCTCATCATGGTCATTCCCTTGCACCGCATGGAAATGACCGTGGCGATGATGTTGATGGCGGTACCTAGAGTCCCAAACCCGCTGACAATTAGTGCCAGCGCCCAATAGTCGGTGGCATGGCCCGGAGAAAACGCCTTCGCTGTCAGTGGTGCATAGGCCCACCAGCCGACGTCGGGCGCCGTGCCGACGCCGTAGAGCCCTCCGCCTCCTAGAAAGCTGTAGTAGAGAAACAGTCCGCCGAAGGCCGTCAGCCAGAAGCTGAAGGCATTCAGGCGCGGGTAGGCCATGTCGCGCGCGCCGATCTGGAGCGGAACGACGTAGTTGCCGAACCCAAACAGAATCGGGATTCCCACGAGAAAAACCATGGTCGTTCCGTGCATCGTGAAAAAGCGGTTGTAGGCCTGCGCTACGAGGAAATGGTTTCCCGGGAAAGCCAATTGAATTCGAATGGCGACGGCTTCGGCGCCAGCTACCAGCAGGAAGAAAATGGCGTAGACAATGTAAAGTATCCCGAGGCGTTTGTGATCGACCGTGACCACCCATTCGTGGAGCCATTGCTGAAGTGCCTCAGCGGAGCTGGGGGAGGACGTAAGGTCGATCGAACTGGGGAGTCGTAAGGAGTTTTCACTCATTGCCGTTTCCCAATCCTTCAGCGAAGAGTCGCTAAATAATCCGTGACTTGGTCGAGCTGCTGATCGCTCAATTGCATGGCGGGCATCAGGCAAGCGCTCTTCAGACTCGCTGGGTTCTGAATCCATTGCCTGAGAGTTTGGGCGTTGTTGTCGGCCGCCCCCGAAGCCAGCGTCTGCCGGCTCATCAGATGGGTGAGGTCCGGGCCGAACCGGCCCGTGGCCGCAGTCCCCCGGATGGTGTGACAACTCATGCAGGCCTGCGTTTCAAATACGCGCTTCCCCTCGGCCACGGCAGGTTGTTCGACAGCCGGTTGCTGCTGATTCTTCACCCAGACGGAAAACTGGTCGGGGGTGTCGACATAGACGCGCAGAAGCATCAACGCGTGCTGCGCCCCGCAGAATTGTGCGCACTGACCCACGTAGAGTCCCGGCTCCAATGGGTTGATCCAAGTCGCGTTGGGGTGGTTGGGAATCAAATCGGTCTTGCCCGCCAGTTGCGGAACCCAAAAGCTATGGTCCACGTCGGCCGAGAGAAGAGTGAGATAGGTCGGTACGGGCGCCTGCTCGCTACTCAATGGAACATGCAGTTCATTGGCCGAGACGATTCCCAGCTTCGGGTAGCGGAACTCCCACCAGAACTGATGCCCAATGACCGTTACATCCAGGGAAGACTCGGGTTCCGGCGCATCCTGAATCGCGAAAATCAGGCGTGCTGTGGTGAGGAACAGGACGATCACGATGAGAACCGGAATGACGGTCCAAGCAAGCTCGATTTGCGTGCTACCGTAAATCTGCGCGGGTTCGCTCAGCTGGTCGGCTTGCTTGGCGCGATATTTGATGACGCAGTAAGTGAGGAGACCCGCCACCACCGCAAAAATGCTGCCTGTGATGGAAAGGACAAACAACGACAGTGCGTGGATCTCATAGGCGGGCGTAGACGTCGGCGCCATAATGCTCGGAGTGGCTTGCGGACCTCTTCCCTCGATCCACAGGAAGGCGAATGACAAGCACCGTGTGAGACACGATCGAAGCGGGACAGAGAGTATCGGAAGCATGAGTTGCACCTTCCATTGCCACCCTACTCTGTGGCTAAGAATTTCTATTGCGGCTTCGGGCGGGCCCTCGTTTCGTTTTCCCTCGGATCTAGATTTGCGTCGAGTCGACGACGCGGGCTGTGGTCCAGGTCAGGGCGTGTGGTGACTAGGGGCGTCTGCTGATAACGCGACAGACTTGAGCTTCCAATGGACGTGGGTGGCCTGGCAAGTCCAGGCAGTCAACTAAGGCCTCCGCACGGCTGCATTCGGGCCGTTTTCATCCCCTACGTTACAGAACACAGCGACAGTGGTCAATCCCTTAGCTTTTTCGCCCGGGGAGCGCGGTGGGGAGGAGAGTCAATTCCTCCTGTTACCGACTCTCGATTCCTGAACAATTCTCTCATCGCCACGAAGGTGAGTCATGCCACAGAATGAACGGGGCTTCGAGCGGCACAAGCGCTCCGCTATGCTGTGGGATGAGGCGCGGCGTGTAGTCAGCCAGGGGGCGGTTGGCCGGAACCTGCGCGGTGTAGGTGAAGGCGTTCGCAGAACCGACGAGCCGCTCCGCCCGAGTCATCCGATGTCGGGAGGGGGCCGCGCCGTTGTGCCCTTCCGCGTAGAGCTCCGCAGTCACAGCCTCAGGGTCGAGATCGTCCAAAAACACCTGGGTGTGAAACAGGTACTGCCCGTCTTTCTGTTCCACCGTCGCCGAACCAAAGCGCACGGTCCCCCAGTGCTTTCTGAGTTGGGCTTGCCAGCTGAGCAGACCCGCTCCGATCGCACCTTGGTTCGCGGCTCGCTCTCGGAAAGCGGACGCAGCGGCCAGGTAATGTTGCTCGGTGTACTGCCGGACCACGCGGTTCGCTGAGAAGAGCGGTGTCAACCGGCACATACTCTCACGCATGCGAGCCACCCAATCGCGAGGAATTCCTCGATCATCCCGCCGATAGAATTCGGGGACAATCTCGCGTTCCAGCAGATCATAGAGGGTATCGGCTTCCGAGCCATCCCAAGTGGGATCATCGCCGTGTTCGCGACCGTCGCCGATGGCCCAGCCGACTTCTGGCGAATACGCTTCCGCCCACCAGCCATCCAGCTCGGAGAGATTCAAACCTCCGTTCACGAGCACTTTCATGCCACTGGTGCCACTTGCCTCCCACGGACGACGGGGCGTGTTGAGCCAGAGGTCTACTCCCTGCACCAACTGCTCCGCCATCAGCAGATCGTAGTCGCTTAAAAAAACGACCCGAAGCCGAACTTCTGCGCGGCTGGCGAATTCGATCCACTGGCGGACCATTTTCTGGCCCTCCACGTCCTGTGGGTGGGCCTTCCCGGCAAGGACGAGCTGCACCGGGCCCTCCGCGTTGTTCAAGATGCGCACAAGCCGATCCGGATCGTGCAAGAGAAGGATGGGCCGTTTATAGGGAGCAAAACGGCGGGCAAAGCCGACGGTAAGGGTATCCTTATCCAGCACCTGGGCGGCCTGCACAAGCTCCTGCTGGGAGACTCCACGACCTGCGACTTGCCGGGCGTACCGTTTGCGTACGAACTCGACCAAGGACTTACGGCTTTCGGCACGAAGCTGCCAGAGATCGGAGTCGCCGACTCCACGAAAACAGTCCTCCATCCCCTCCAAGGTTTCGCGCCAGCGCTCCTTTCCACAGATGAGTTCCCACAAACGATCGGCTCCGGCAGAGTCCCACGTGGGGGTGTGCACGCCGTTCGTCACGTGGCTGACCGGGACCTCATTCTCGGGCCACCTGGGAAACAGGGTCTGGAAGATCCGCCGGCTGACCTGACCATGCAATTTGCTGACGCCGTTTATAGCCGCGCTCCCTCGGATCGCCAGATAGGCCATGTTAAACGACTCTGACGAATCTTCGGGGTTGCGCCGCCCTAGCGCCAGCAGATCCTGGAACGAGATCGAAAGCTTCTCTTCCGCGTAGTGTCTTACGTACGTTTCCATCAAATCAGGAGCGAAGCGGTCAAAACCCGCCTCGACCGGCGTGTGTGTAGTAAAAAGGTTACCTGCCCGGGTGATCGCCAGGGCCTGATCAAAGGGCTGTTGGTGGTCTGCCATGTGGGATCGGGCTCGTTCGAGCACCGCAAAGGCGGCATGCCCCTCATTGAGATGGCACACCTCCGGCCGCAGACCAAGTGCTCTCAGCAGGCGCCAACCCCCGATGCCAAGGATCAGCTCCTGCCTCAAGCGCAAGGGCGGACCGCCGCCGTAGAGTTCGCTGGTGATGCCTCGATCGGAAGGAGCATTGGCCGGATCGTTGGTATCGAGAAGGTACAATTTCGTCCGGCCCACTTTCGCCTGCCAGATACGAATCCACAGTTTGGAACCGGGCAGGTCGAGTGACAGGCGCAGCCATTCGCCATTCGACTCACGAACGGGTTGGATGGGAAGTTGACCAGGGTCATTGAACGGATATAACGCCTGTTGATACCCCTGGGCGTCGATCTCCTGACGAAAGTACCCTTGCTGGTAGAGCAGACCGATCCCGGTCACAGGGACGCCTAGATTGCTTGCCGTCTTGAGCTGATCGCCTGCCACGTTGCCGAGGCCGCCTGAATAAATGGGCAACGCTTCGCTTAGCATGAACTCCATCGAGAAGTAGGCGACCGAGGACACGCTGGAGGAGGGGTACGCTCTTTGAAACCACGCCTCGGAGCCCTCGGTCATCGTTTTCTCCCGATGGAGATCCGTCAGCAGTCTTCGGAAGTTCGGGTCTGCCGTAACACTCTGCAGCCTTTCGTGCGACACGGTTTGCAGCACGACCCAGGGGTTGTGGGTCAGCTCCCAAAGCTCAGGGTCGAGTTGCTCCCAAAGTTGATCAGCCGAGTGGTTAAACGACCATCGCAGGTCTAGGGCTAGGTCGCTGAGGGCATCGGAAACGGCTGTATCAGACGGGCGATTGCTGGAAGCAGGGCTGCTCATGGTGGACTCTCCCGGCCGACTTTGTTTCCGCCCGCAGCTCGTTTTCTGCCTCCGAAACGAACCTTCGGACGGAGTGAACTTCGTCGCTACCGCCGGATGCCTCGAAGGGAGCGGGCTTCGCCGGCGGCACAGACGATTCGGTTACCATCGGCACGCCATTTTAGATCATAATGACTTCGGCAAAACAGGGGTCCGTCGACGCGGGAATTTTTCGGCTAGCCGGTAGAGCGAAATTTTCCCGCCCATATCTGGGACGGCGATGACGCCGGCATGGGGAGTCACTGCGACGGGATGAGAGGCAGCTGCATCTGAAGAGCGAGGGCAGGGCTAAGCGCGTACTGCCTTTCTGGAAGAGGAACAGATGAGCGGCGGGGCGCGTATGCCACCCTTTCCTCAAGACTACCGGGCTTCGGGCGTGCTTCTGCATGTCACTTCGTTGCCGTCGCCTCACGGCATTGGCGACATCGGACCCGCTGCCATAGCGTGGGTCGACCACCTTGAGCAAGCCGGGCAAGGCTGGTGGCAGTCGCTGCCGCTCGGCCCCATCGGTTACGGTAATTCGCCCTATCAGCCCCTATCCTCCTTCGCCAGCAACGCACTCGTGAT
>Ga0187778_10002599_pt1 | contig 12285 bp, 9 predicted proteins | sample 1015_Q2_SP5_20_M_FD_132418 | JGI IMG/M metagenome (GOLD analysis project Ga0187778, IMG submission 132418) | Tropical peat soil microbial communities from peatlands in Department of Meta, Colombia - 1015_Q2_SP5_20_MG | ecosystem: Environmental > Terrestrial > Soil > Wetlands > Peat | place... | reverse complement strand
CCCGCGGCCGCGAGGCCGGCGGCCACGCGCGCAACCTCGGCGCGCAGCTCGCGATAGGAGAGGGTGCGGCGCGTGCCGCGCTCGTTGCGGAACACCAGCGCTTCCCTGCTGTCGGCGAACCTCAGCAGGTTGGCGGCGAAGTTGAGCTGCGCGCCGGGGAAGAACCGCGCTCCGGGCATGAGGTGCGGATGCTCGATCACGGGCCCCGAGCCCCACTCGGCACGCACGTCGGCGAAGCGCGCCAGTTCCGTCCAAAAATCCGGCGCTGAGCTCAGCGACCAGGCGTACAGCTCCGCGTAGTCGCCGAGACGCAGGCCGCGGCGCGTATTCACGCAGCGCATGAAGCGCGTCAGGTTCGCATCCGCCACGCGCGCAGCGGAGGGCCGCCAGAGCTCAGACATGTGAAGGTCAGGCCACGGGAACTGCCGGAATGTTACAACGACTGGTAGTTGGGCCCCGAGCCCCCTTCCGGCGTCGTCCAGGTGATGATGCGGTACGGGTCCTTGATGTCGCAGGCCTTGCAATGCACGCAATTGGCGGCGTTGATCTGCAACCGGCGGCCACCGTGGCCGTCGTCGATCATCTCGTAGACGCCCGCCGGACAGAATCGCTCGCAGGGGTTGCCGTACTCCTTGCCGCAGCGCTGCGCGCAGATCTCGGTATCGGCCACCTTCAGGTGCACGGGCTGGCTCTCGTCATGCGCGTTGCCCGCGAAGAATACGAACGAGACGCGATCGCGCGGCGGCAGCGTGCGCTCGACCCAGTGCCGCTCGGGTGAGGTAAACCGGTCGAGCTTAGCCAAGCGCGACCAGTCCGCGCTGTTCTTCAGCGTCCAGGGCGAGTGGCCGCCGCTCAGCATCTCCCACGAGGCGTTGAGGAGCCCCGGCCACAGGCCGCGCTTGAAGGCGGGCTTGAAGTTGCGCACCTTCTTCAGCTCCCGGCCGCCTTCCGAGGCGCGCCACGCGCCGTCGAAACCGGCCGCCGCCCCGGTGTGCGCGAGATGCCCGCCGGCGAGCGCCCCGCAGCGAATCGCCTGATGCACGCCCTTGATCTTGGCGAAGTTCAGCGTGCCGCCGGCATCGCCGACGAGGATCGCGCCGGGCATCTCCAACGTCGGGGTCGACTGCCAGCCGCCGGCCGCGATGGTGCGCGCACCCGCCGACACGATCTCCCCGCCCTCGAGCAGTGCCTTTACGGTCGGGTGATTCTTGTACTGCTGGAACGCCTCGAAGGGCTGTAGCCGCGGATCCTCATAGTCGAGGCCGACGATGTAGCCCACGTACACGCGGTCGTTGTCGAGATGGTAAAGGAAGCTGCCGGCGTAGGTATGCGGGTCCGCCGGCCAGCCGAGCCCGTGCTCGATGCGACCGGGGCGCACGCGTCCGGCGGGCAGCTGCCACAGCTCCTTGTAGCCGAGCGCGAAGGTCTGCGGACAGTGGCCGCGGGCAAGATCGAATTTGGCGATGAGTTGCTTGGAAACCGAGCCGCGCGCGCCCTCGGCGAGCACCGTGACCGGCGCGTGGATTTCGGGTCCGGGGGTGAAGTTTGGTCCGGGCCGCCCCTCGCGATCGAGCCCCATGTCGCCGATCCGCACACCTTTGACGGCACCCTGCGCGTCGAACACCGCAGCGGCCGCGGCGAAGCCCGGAAAGATCTCCACCCCAAGCGCCTCGGCCCGGGAGGCGAGCCACCACGTCAGCTGGCCGAGTGAGACGATGTAGTTACCGTGATTGTTGAAGGGGGTCGAGTAGGTCATCGAGCGCGGCAGCAGCCGGATGAGCCAGTCAGGTACCGGCTTGAAGGAGCGCGCGCGCGTCAGGATGCGGAAGTCGTCCTCGGTCGCGGGTACCTTCATGCCGGGGTACTCGCTGCGCCACTCGGGCAGCAGCTTCTCGAGCGGTCCGGGCTCGAGCACCGCGCCGGAGAGCGAGTGCGCGCCCACGGCCGAGGCCTTCTCCAGGACGCAGACGCTGGTCGCGGGCTTGAGCTGCTTCAGACGGATGGCGCACGCGAGGCCCGCGGGTCCCGCCCCGACGATCACGACGTCGTATTGGAGACGATCGCGCTCGAGCGTCTCGCTTGCGACGTTCGCCTCAGTCACGCACTTTCACCCGAGCCCGTGACGACCTGACGCGCAGCTCTACTTCGGCTGCATGCGGATCGCGCCGTCGAGGCGCAAGGTTGTGCCGTTGAGCATCGGGATCTCGAACACGCTCGCGACCAGCTGCGCGAACTCTTCCGGCTTGCCAAGGCGTGCCGGGAAAGGCACCTGGGCGGCGAGCGATTCCTGAACGTCGCGCGGCATGGCGTCCATCATGGGGGTGTGGAAGATTCCCGGTGCGATCGACACGCAGCGGATGCCAAAGCGCGCCAGCTCCCGCGCAATCGGCAGCGTCATACCGGCCACCCCGGCCTTGGTGGCGGAGTAGGCCACCTGGCCGATCTGCCCCTCGAAGGCGGCGACCGAGGAGGTGTGGATCAGAAGACCGCGTTCGCCGTCGGCGCCCGGGGCATTGCTCTGCATGATGGCGGCGGCGGCCTTGTCGCAGAGGAAAGTGCCGATCAGATTGATGTGGATCACTTTCGTGAAGAACTCCCCCGCCATGGGGCCGTTCTTGCCGAGCACCCGTGCGGCGCCCACCACGCCGGCACAGTTCACCAGCAAATTGAGGCCGCCGAGCCACGCGCGCGAGGTGTCCATGGCGGCATTCACCTCGGCCTCGGAGGTGACGTCGCAGCGTACGAAGCTGGCGGCGGTCCCGAGTGCGGCGGCGGCGGCCCGCCCCGGCCCCTCCTGCACGTCGAGAATGACGACCTTGCCGCCCGTCGCAGCGATGTGCCGTGCGACGGCGTTGCCGAGGCCCGAGGCGCCGCCAGTGACGACCGCGCGCGCTTCCTGAATCTTCATCGATGCTCCCCCAGCGGGTGCGCCCGGCGGTTACATCATCTCCACGGCCACGGCCACCGCCTCGCCGCCGCCGATACAGAGCGAGCCGATGCCGCGCTTGCCGCCGCGTCGGCGTAACGCGTGCAGTAGCGTCGTCAGGATGCGCGCCCCGGTCGCGCCGATCGGATGACCGAGCGCGCAGGCGCCGCCGTTCACGTTGACGCGCGCCGGGTCGATGTCGATGTCGCGCATTGCCGCCATGGTGACCACGGCGAACGCTTCGTTGATCTCGTACAGGTCGGCGTCATGCGGCTTCCAGTTGAGCTGCGTGAGCACCTTACGGATCGCGCCCACGGGGGCGAGCGTGAACCACTCCGGCTCCTGGGCATAGCTTGCGTAGGCGACGATCCGTGCCAGGGGCTTCAGTCCCCTGGCGGCGGCGGCCTGCGCGTTCATGACAGTGAGCGCCGCCGCGCCGTCCGAGATGGACGAGGAGCTCGCCGCGGTCACCGTGCCGTCCTTGTTGAACGCGGGCTTCATGGTGGCGATTTTGCTCAGGTCACAGGTCCCGGGCGTCTCGTCGCGCGCGACGACGGTCTCGCCCTTGCGGCCCTTCACCGTGACGGGTGTGACCTCGACGTCGAACTCGCCGGCCTGCAGCGCCTGCATGGCGCGCCGTACCGACTCGGCGGCGAACGCGTCCTGCTGTGCACGCGTGAAGCCGTAACGGCTCGCGGTTGAGTCCGCAAAGCACCCCATCGACTTGCCGTCGAACGGGCTCTGCAAGCCGTCGCGCATCATGTGATCGACCAGCTCGCCGGGACCCATGCGGTAACCGGTGCGCGCCTTGGGCAGCAGGTACGGGGCATTGCTCATCGACTCGAGACCACCTGCGATCACGATGTCGGCGGTGCCGGAGCGGATCTGGTCGGCCGCCATCATCACGGCCTTCATCCCCGAGCCGCACATCTTGTTAATGGTGGTGCACGGGGTCGCGATGGGCAGGCCCGCGCCGAGCGCCGCCTGGCGCGCCGGGGCCTGCCCCAACCCGGCGGGCAGCACGCAGCCCATCAGTACTTCCTGAACGTCACCGGCGGCGATGCCGGCGGCCTCGAGCGCGGCCTTGATGGCGGCGCTGCCGAGCTGCACGGCCGTCAGCGGTGACAGGGCGCCAAGGAACGCTCCGATGGGGGTACGCTTGGCGGAAACGATGACAACGTCTGGACCGGACATGGGAGCCTCGCTTTGACTCAAGTCAGCGCGCCATGACACCTCGCGCCCGCCGCCGCGGCAGCGGCGCGCGGACGAGCTGGGAGGCGCTGCCGCGCGGTCGCAGGCCCCCCTCGAAAATGGCGACGAACGCCTCGGCGATCTGGGCGCCCGTCAGGGATCGATCCTCACGATACCAGTGCGCGATCCAGTTGAGCGCGCCGGCAAGGGCAAAGGCCGTCATTTTTGGGTCGCATGGCTGGATCGAGCCGTCCTGCACGCCCTCGCGGATCAGGCGGCGGATCCCGTGGTCGATCTCGGACTTGAGGGACTTGATGTGCCGGCTCATTGCCGGCGAGAGGTCCTGATCCTCGGCGCGCACCATGCACCAGCCGAATTCGGAGGCGACCGCCTCACCGTAGTGTCGCAGCACCGCATTGAGCCGCTTGCGCGCCGGTACGGCGAGGTGGCGCACATCGCGGAACGCCGCGCGGATCTGCTCGACCCCGGCCACGAAACACTCGAACAGCAGCTGCTCCTTGCTGGTGACGTAGTAGTACACCGTGGGCTTGGTGACTTCGAGGCGGGCGGCGATGTCGTCGAGGGAGGTGTTGTGGTAGCCCTTGCGGTTGAACTCGCGTGCCGCGGCGCGGATGACGGCGTCGCGCTTGACTTCGCGGTCGTGCAGCCGCTCGCGGCTCGCCCGCCACGGTGAGGCGACCGGCACGACGGTCTTGCCTGGGGACGGGGGGCTGCTGCGGCGGTTGTTCATGGGTGAAGAGTATTATAGCGATGCGGGGGTGGCAGCGTGATTGCCGCCGCGGGGACGGGCGCTTCCGGGGGCGCGTTGACCGGCCGTTGCGGCCCGATCACACTGGCGGGTAGGCATTTTACCGGCGGGTAAAATCTTCCGCCCCGGCGGCGCGAAACAGCAGGAACAGCCACATGAACGCCGGTCTCGAGGGTAGCGCGGCACGGGCGAGCAGCGAACGCGCCGTGGCACGCCAGCCGCTGCGGTTCGTATCCGCGGCCTCGCTGTTCGACGGCCACGATGCGGCCATCAACATGATCCGTCGGCTGCTGCAGGCACGCGGGGCCGAGGTCGTGCATCTCGGCCACAACCGCAGCGTCACTGACATCGTCCGTGCCGCCATCGACGAGGATGTCGATGCGATCGCGGTCAGCTCCTATCAGGGCGGCCACAACGAATACTTCACCTACATGGTCGACATGCTGCGCGCGCGCGGCTACGGCTACGTACGCGTCGTGGTCGGCGGCGGCGGCACCATCGCGCCCGCCGAGATCGAGGCGCTCGAGCGGCACGGGGTGGAGAAGATCTACACCCCCGAAGACGGCCGGCGCATGGGTCTTGCCGGGATGATCGACGATGTCTTTGCGCGCATCAGCGCGGTCGAGAAGCCGCCCTACGAATTCCGTCCCCTCAACGCCCGCGATCACGGCCTGATCGCCCGCACGATCTCGGTGCTCGAGGGCGCCGGCGCCGCGGAGACCGGCGGCGGACAGCTCGAGCAGATCCGCCGCGCCCTGGCGCGCTCGCGGCACAAGGCCCCGGTGATCGGCATCACCGGGACCGGCGGGGCGGGCAAGTCGAGTCTCACCGATGAGCTCCTCGCGCGCCTGGTGCACCACTTTCCCGACAAGCAGATCGCGGTCGTGGCGATGGACCCGACGCGCCGCCGCAGCGGCGGCGCGCTGCTCGGCGATCGCATCCGCATGAACAGTCTCGCGGCGGAGAACGTCTTCATGCGCTCGCTGGCCACGCGGCGCGCGCACCTCGCGACCTCTGCGGTGCTGAAAGAGGTCATCGCGCTCTGCAAGGCGGCCGGTTTCGACCTGGTGCTGGTCGAGACGGCGGGCATTGGCCAGTCGGACACCGAGATCGTCGACCTCGCGGATCTGACGCTGTACGTGATGACCAGCGAGTACGGCGCCGCCAGCCAGCTCGAAAAGATCGACATGCTCGACTACGCCGACCTCATTGTGCTGAACAAGAGCGAGAAGCGTGGTGCCGAGGACAGCCTGCGCGACGTGCGCAAGCAGTGGCGACGCAACCATCCCGAGCGCGCCCGGCTTGCGGACGCCGACCTGCCGGTCTTCCCCACTATCGCGAGCCGCTTCAACGACCCGGGCGTCAATCGGCTGTTCGCCGCGATCTGCAGTGCCCTCGAGGGCAAGCACATCGGCAGTGGCTCCTGGAAACTCACGGACCCAGGTCCGATTGCACTCAGCGCGCGCGTGCCGCTCATCCCGGGCGCGCGCACGCGTTACCTGGCGGAGATAGCGCACGGCGGGCGCGGTGCCCGGGCGCGCCTCGAGGCTCAGGTCGAGGCGGCGCGGCGCGCCTTCGGGCTGTATGAGTCGCTGAAAGCCCTGCACGATGCGCGGCTGCCCGGCCCGCTCGAGCGCTATCCGCAGGAGGCGCTCGCGGACGGCGGCGCCGATGCCACCCGCCGCGAGCTGCGCGCGGCCTACAACCGCGCGCTCGAGGAGATGGGCGCGGAGGCGGTGGCGGAGCTGAAGGCCTGGCCGGAGCGGGTGCGCTCGGTGACCGACGAGACCTACTCCTACAAGGTGCGCGACCGGCTAGTGAAGGGTGAGAACTACACCGAGAGCCTGTCGCGCTCGGCGATCCCGAAGCTTGCGCTGCCGCGAGTCAAGGACTGGGGTGAGGTGCTGCACTTCATCCTCACCGAGAACCTTCCGGGCTTCTACCCCTACACCGGCGGCGTGTACCCCTACCGCCGCGAGGAGGAGGACCCGACGCGCATGTTCGCAGGCGAGGGCGGCCCGGAGCGCACCAACCGACGCTTCCATTACCTCGCGCACGGGCACGGCCCGCGACTGTCGACCGCCTTCGACTCGACCACGCTCTACGGGGAGGACCCGGACACCCGCCCCGACATCTACGGGCGTACCGGCAACTCCGGCGTGTCGATCGCCACGCTCGATGACATGAAGAAGCTCTACTCGGGGTTCGATCTGTGCGCTCCGGCGACCTCGGTTTCCATGACCATCAACGGACCGGCGCCGATCCTGCTGGCGATGTTCATGAATACCGCGATCGACCAGCAGGTCGAGCGCTATCTGCGCAGCGCCGGCCGCTGGGACGCCGCCGAGCGGCAGATCGCCGCGCTGCACGCGGCCAACGCGGCGCGCGGCATCGCACCGCCACGCTACAAGGGCGTACTGCCGCCGCACCACGACGGCTCGGGCCTCGCGCTCCTCGGGGTGAGCGGCGCTGAGCTGCTCGAGCCCGACACCTACGAGCGCATCCGGGCGCAGGCGCTGCAGGCCGTGCGCGGCACGGTGCAGGCCGACATCCTGAAGGAGGACCAGGCGCAGAACACCTGCATCTTCTCCACCGAGTTCGCGCTGCGCATGATGGGCGACGTGCAGCAGTACTTCATCGACCGGCAGGTGCGCAATTTCTACTCCGTGTCCATCTCGGGCTATCACATCGCCGAGGCGGGCGCCAACCCGATCTCGCAACTCGCCTTCACGCTCGCCAACGGTTTCACCATCCTCGAGTACTACCTCGCTCGTGGGATGAAGATCGATGATTTCGCGCCCAACCTGTCGTTCTTCTTTTCCAACGGCATGGACCCGGAGTATGTGGTCATCGGCCGCGTGGCGCGGCGTATCTGGGCGCGCGCCATGCGCGAACGCTACCACGCCGGTCCGCGCAGCCAGATGCTCAAGTACCACGTCCAGACTTCCGGGCGCAGCCTGCACGCCCGCGAGATCTCCTTCAACGACATCCGCACCACGCTGCAGGCGCTGTACGCGCTGTTCGACAACTGCAACAGCCTGCACACCAACGCCTACGACGAGGCGCTCACCACGCCGACCGAGGAGAGCGTGCGCCGCGCGGTCGCGATCCAGCTCATCATCAATCGCGAGCTCGGCCTCAACAAGATCCAGAATCCGTGGCAGGGCTCGTTCGCCATCGACTACCTGACGGACCTTCTGGAGGAGGCGGTCTACCGCGAGTTCGACGCGCTGTCAGAGCGCGGCGGCGTGCTCGGGGCGATGGAGACCATGTACCAGCGTGGCAAGATCCAGGAGGAGTCACTCTATTATGAAACGAAGAAGCACGACGGCTCGCTGCCGATCGTGGGGGTCAACACCTTTCTCTCCGGCACCGATGCTGCCGAGGAGCACAAAGGGGCGCAGCTGATCCGCTCCACCGAGGAGGAGAAGCAGGACCAGGTGGCCGCGGTGCGCGCCTTCCAGGCGCGCAACGCGCAGCACGCGCCCGCGGCGCTCGCACGGCTGCAGCAGGCGGCTGCCGACGGCGCCAACGTGTTCGCCGAGCTCATGGAATGCGTCAAGGTCTGCTCGCTCGGGCAGATCTCGCGGGCGTTGTATCAGGTGGGCGGTCAGTATCGCCGCAACATGTGAGGTCGGGCTCAGCGAGCGCCGTCAGGATCGCCTGACGCGCGCGGTCACGCAGGTCGGCGGCCGCCTGATCGGGCGTGCCTGCCGCCGCAGTGAGCAGCGGCAGGATCTCGAGCTCGATCGCTCCGGGGCGGGGGAGCGAGCGGTGCGGCGGCAGCGCGCGGCGCGTGCCACGCAGCACCGCTGGCACCAGCGGGCAGCCGGCGCGGATTGCCGTGGCAAACGCGCCGGTGTGGAACTTCAGCAGCCCCGGGGTGCGGGTAAACGTACCCTCCGGGAAAAACACCAGCGAGTGGCCCTGGATGGCGTTGCGCAGCACGCGGCGCGCATCGCGTGCGCTGCGCTGGCGATCAAAGCGCTCGACGAACTCCGAGCCGAGCCGCCGCAGCAGCGCGCCGGCGAGCGGCACCGCAGCCATCTCGCGCTTAATGACGAAGCCGAAGCGCGCCGGCAGCGCCGCAGTGAGCACGATGCCGTCGAGATAGCTGGCGTGGTTGCACACCACCACGCACTGTCCAGGCGGCAGCCGCTCGGGAAATCGCACCGTGAGCCGCATGCCGGCGAGGCGCAGCAGCGTACGTGCGGCCGCGCGCGCCGCGGTACGCCGCCGCATGACGCCCGGCAGCCCCACGAGCAGCAGCAGCAGCGTGACCCCGACGCAAAGAAACGCCAGCAGCGCCCACACCGCGCAGGCGAGCCGCACGGGGCCGAGGGCCAGCGCCTGCAGGACGGCGGGCAGCTTCACGAGGGTCTGACGGCCATGACTGTGCGGTAGTTTGCGGTACGAACTGTGAACCGGTTCTCTTTATGTTAATGCCGGAGCACAGATGTGAAAGTCGTCACGTCGATGGTACGGCCGCGCTCACCATACTCCTCCCAGCACTTTACCGGGAAAGCGTCGCTCGGGGGCCGCGAACCGCGCGGTGCTGAATGCGGCCCTGTAGCGAGACAAGGCTTGTCCAATTCCGCCATCGCCATGACAGCCAACACCGATTCCGCAGACCCTGCGGTGTCCCGCTTTCTCGATGCAGTGTGGATGGAACGCGGACTGTCGCCCAATACACTGGCGGCCTACCGCGCCGACCTCACCGCGCTCGCCCGCTGGCTCGCCGAGCGCAACGTGCCCATCATGCGCACCTCGCGCGCCGACCTGCAGGACTTCATCGCCCACCGCGTGCGCGCCGGTGCCCGGCCGCGCTCCACGGCGCGCCAGCTTTCCAGCTTCCGCCGCTTCTTCCGCTACTTCATGCGCGAGGGCGTGATCCGCGAGGATCCCACCGCGCAGATCGCCATGCCGAAGATCGGCCGCTCGCTGCCGCGCTCGCTCACCGAGGAGGAGGTCGAAGCACTGCTGTCGGCCCCGGTCGTGAGCGATCCGCTCGGCAACCGTGATCGCACCATGCTCGAGGTGCTGTACGCGACGGGGCTGCGGGTCTCAGAGCTCGTCAACCTGCGCCAGGGCCAGGTCAACCTCAACCAGGGCGTGATCCGCATCCTGGGTAAGGGCGATCGGGAACGGCTCATTCCCCTCGGCGAGGAGGCGATGCGCGCGCTCAAGGAGTTCAGCCGCGGCGCGCGTGGCGAGATCTTGCTCGATCGGCAGACCGACTACCTGTTCCCCACCCGCCGCGGCGACCGTATGACGCGCCAGGCGTTCTGGCACATCATCAAGCGCTACGCGCGCAAGGCGGGCATTGCCAAGGAGCTCTCGCCGCACACCCTGCGTCACGCCTTTGCCACGCATCTGCTCAATCATGGCGCTGACCTGCGCGTGGTACAGATGCTGCTCGGACACAGCGATCTGTCGACCACGCAGATCTACACGCACGTTGCGCGCGAGCGTCTGAAGGAACTGCACTCTCAGCACCACTCGCGCGGCTGAAGGCTTGGGCAAGCCCTGAAAGCGGCTGCAGGAGCGGGCCCCGTGCTAGACTGCGCTCCCCGTTCCGCGCCGGCCGCGAGGGCGAACCTTCGCAGGCCGTCGCGGTCGAATTGCCACCCAACTCCGGCGGTCGTGTCATGAGTACCCAGAGACTGGTCGTGTTGCTGACGCTGTGCGCGGCGGCGCAATCGGCCGCTGCGCAGCAGGCGCAGCCATCGCCACAGGCGCAGCCAACGCCGCAGGGAGTGCAGGCACAATTGCAGCAGGTGCAGCAGGCGATTCAGCAGCTGCAGGCGCAGCAGGCGCAGGTCCAGGCCAAGGCCGATCCGCGCGTCGAGGTCGCGAGCCACATCTCCGGTGCGCGCCCCGACGAGCTGCGCGCCACGCCCATACCCGGCGTGTGGGAGCTCACGCGCGGGCTCGATATCGCCTACGTGACCACGGACGGCAAGTACGCACTGACCGGCGATCTGGTCGATCTTGGCACCAACGACAATCTCACCGAGTCGCGCCGGCGCGAGCTGCGCGCCAAGGCGATGGCGGCCTTTCCCGAGAGTGAGATGGTGATCTTCGGGCCCAAGGACCCGAAGTACACGGTCACCGTGTTCACCGATGTGGATTGCCCCTACTGCCGCAAGCTGCACAGCCAGATGGCCGAATACAACCACCTGGGTATCCGCGTGCGCTACCTGCTCTACCCGCGCACCGGTCCCAACACCGAGTCCTGGACCAAGGCCGAGCAGGTGTGGTGTTCCCCCAACCGCAACGACGCCCTGACGCGTGCCAAGCTTGGCGAGGAGCTGAAGAGCAAGGCCTGCCCCAACAACCCGGTGGCGCACAGTTGGGCGCTGGGACAGGATTTTGACCTGCAGGGAACCCCGGCGATCCTGCTCGCTGACGGCGAGCTGCTGCCGGGCTACGTGCCACCGGTCGTTCTGGCGAAGCGCCTCAGGGACGGCAAGTAGCGCAGCACACGTCGCGCGCCCCCCGGGAAGAACCCGTCGCGGGACTTTCGCTCAGCGCTCGAGCAGCTTGATCTTGTCGGGCTTGCCTTCCCATTCCTTGGCGTCGGCGGGCGGTTCTTTTTTCTCAGTGATCACCGGCCATTTCTTGGCGAGCTCCGCGTTGAGCTGTTTGAAGTGCTCCTGGCCCGGCGGCAGCTCCTCCTCGGAGAATATCGCCTCCACCGGGCACTCCGGCTCACACAGCGTGCAGTCGATGCATTCCTCCGGGTCGATGGTGAGAAAATTCGGCCCTTCGTGGAAGCAGTCGACGGGACAGACCTCGACACAATCCATGTACTTGCACTTGATGCAGTTTTCGGTGACGACAAAAGTCATGCGGTTTCCCCGGGGAATTCACCGGCACACGCAGGTGGCGGCCGGCGCAGCGATCTGCCGGCATTGTGCCATGCCCGCGCCGCGAGGGTGAATCAGCCGCCGCCGGCCGCGCGCGTTACGCGGCGGTCGATCGTCGTGAAGTGATGGGGCTCACGCCCGCTTGCCCGGTCCTCGAGGTAGCGCCGCAGCGTGAAGTCCGTGCTCGCAAAGGCGATATCGGCCCACGGAATGTCAGCCGCTGCCACCAGCGCCACCTCGAGGCTCTCCGGCCCAGCCGCGTAGCGCGCGACTGGCAGCCGCGCGCGGAAAAACACGTGCACCTGCTCGGCGTGCAGCACGTGCACCACCGTCAGCAACGAGCCGATCGAGACCTCGGCGAGCGCTTCTTCCTGCGATTCGCGCGCCGCAGCCTGCTGCAGTGTCTCGCCGTTTTCCATGAAGCCCGCCGGGACGGTCCAGTATCCGCGCCGCGGCTCGATGGCGCGGCGGCACAGCAGGATTCGGCCCTCGTGCTCGGGAACACAGCCGACAACGAGTCTCGGGTTCTG